>Ga0209366_1000072_pt1 | contig 40920 bp, 31 predicted proteins | sample WorMetmaBAHAMAS2_FD_187391 | JGI IMG/M metagenome (GOLD analysis project Ga0209366, IMG submission 187391) | Marine gutless worms symbiont microbial communities from Max Planck institute for Marine Microbiology, Germany - Inanidrilus... | ecosystem: Host-associated > Annelida > Digestive system...
GGGGCGGCCGCCCCGGCTCAAGGCACAACCAACCAAAACTGTCAGGGATGTAACCGGTCTATAGTGTTAGGGATATATCCGCTTGCTCACCGGCACCGGATCGCCTGTTAGCGTCGCAGCCAGCAAGCCAGAGCCGTATTCACCGCATCCGGATTCTCCAGCGTCGCGATGTGGCCCGCGTCCGGCACCAGCACCAGCTCCGCCTCCGGCAACAGCTCGGCCATCTCCCGGTGGCGTTCCGGCGGACACAGCGTGTCCTCTGCCCCGCACAGGACCAGGGCCGGACCGTCATACCTCTGCAGGGTTTCCGACTGGTCGGGCCGCTCGCGCAGCGCACGGGTCTGGCTGACAAAGGCATCCGCGCCCAGCTCCATCGCCATCGTCACCAGCAGGTCCAGCAGCGCCTGGTCGCCTCGGTTCACCGTGGCCAGGTAGTTGGGCTTCATCTCGTCGATGATGACGTCCCGCATCTGGCCGGCGAGGACCTTGGTCACCTGGGCGTCCCGGATCGCCCGGCGCTCTGGCGGGTCCGCCCGGTGGTTGGTGTCCAAGAGCGCCAGCCGCGGGACCTGCGACGGGGCGAGTTGGACGATCGCCATCGCGACGATGCCTCCCATCGACAGGCCGGCCAGGTTGAAAGGCTCCGGCCCCACCTCATTCAGGACCTGACGGGCGAGACCGTCGATGCTGTCGGATCCGGTCAGGCTGCAGGTAACGACCTCATGGCTGTTCCGGAAAGCGTCGATCTGCGGGGCGAACAGCCGCGCGTCGCACATCATGCCCGGCAGCAGGACCAGTCTTTCGCGCGCCATCGGCGGCGCGCCTCACAGCGCCCGGGAGGCGGTCTCCGCGCCCTGAGCCAGAGTGGTCAGCTTGGCGTAGGCGATGTCGGGGTCCACGGCACCGAAGCCGGCGAAGGTGCCGAAGCCGCAATCGGTGCCGGCGACCACCCGCTCGGCCCCGACGATGTCGATGAAACGCCCGATTCGCTGGGCCACCACCTCCGGGTGCTCCACGAAGTTGGTCGTGGTGTCCACGACGCCCGGGACCAGAACCTTGTCGTCGGGGATCTCGCCGGCACGGTCCCGGAACACGGTCCATTCGTGGGCGTGGCGCGGGTTCGAGGTCTCGAATAGCACGTAGCGGGACTTGGTCCGCATCAAGGTGGCGAACACCTTGTCCATGGCGATGTCGCAGACATGCGGACCTTCGTAGTTGCCCCAGCAGATATGCACCCGCACCCGTTCCGCCGGCACCTCGCTCAGCGCATGGTTCAGCACCTCCACATGCGCGTCCGCCTCTTTCACGAAGTCATCGTCGGAAAGTTCGGTGAACAGGATATGCCGCGACAGCGCCAGGTCCGGGCAGTCGAGCTGCAGGTCGAGCCCCGCAGCGACAATGGTCTCGTACTCCGCCTTCATGGCATCGCCCAGAGCTGCCAGATAGGCCTCGCGCGAGGGATAGTGCTGGTTCTGCAGGAACTGGGAGGTCACGCCCGGCGAGGCCGCGTTCATGAAACCCCGCGCGATCCCGTGCTTCGCCATTGCGGCCTTGAGATGAGCAATGTCGTTTTCAAGGTCGCGGGTTTCCTTGGCCGCCACCGGGCCCGTGCAGCAGGGCCGTGAGAACTGCGGCGTTCCCCCCTCCTTGGCCAGACGCTCCAAAAACCGCGGGAACAGCTTCAGGTCCGCCGGCGCGTTGCGGGGGCTGTCGCCGGAAAAACCCGTATAGCGATCCTTGACGTAGGTGGAATAGGAGATCTTCGACGTCTCGCCATCGCTGACGATGTCGATGCCGGCTTGCTTCTGGCGGCCCACCGTCTCGTCCACCGCACGGGCCATGCAGGCGTCGAACGCGGCGGTGTCGTAGGGCTCTTCCTTTTCGCGCGCGAATATGAAGTCCACCACTTCCTGGGTCCGCGGCAGCGAACCCACATGGGTCGTCAGGATGCGTGTCATGGCAACAGCGGCGCTTCCGCCTGATGCATCAGCCGTCCGGTCGCCCCGGCCGGATCGTCTGTACCGCGGACGCGGAACAGGCTTGCCTCTCCCGTCATCGCCGGGACCAGCGTCCGCTCCAATCCGGGCGGCACCGAACAGGTATCGCCGGGCGCCAGAACCGCGTCGCCGCCCTGCCAGCCGAGCCGCCAGTGATCGCGCATGACCATGAGGATCTCCGGCTGCGGGGTCGCATAGGGCGTCTCGGGGATCGATCCGCGGGTCAGGAACTCAACCTCGAAGCCGGGGCGGTCCTTCAGCATGCCGTGCTCGCCGATGATCAGCGCCGGCTCGCGCGCCGCCAGCGCCATCATGTCCCAGTAGCGCGCGACGAAATCCTGCACCACCACAGAGGCGGGCGTCTCGGGGAAGGCCTTCAGTTCTTCCTCGGTCAACAGCGGCATGGGGGCCACGCCGTCGGGCAGGCTTTCGCCCCTCTTGGTGTCGTAGAGCTGCCCGTTCTTGCCCAGGACCAGTCCGTGGGCCTGCGATTCCTCGATCACCTGGGGCGCCCAGACCACACCGCCGCCGGAATCGTCGCCGCCCAGGATCGACATAATCATCCCGTAGTCGGTACCGATGTTTTCGAAACCGCGGAAAACACCGGTGGGGATGTTGAAGATGTCGCCTTCCTCCAGCACCACCTCGCCCGCCGTGCCCCAGCGCCCCCAGAAAAAGCGCCAGCGCCCGTGCAGCACGAAGAACACCTCCGCCGTGCGGTGTGTGTGTGCAGGGAGTTGCGGCATTTCGGCGGTTGACCGGCAGCCCCGATGTTGAAGCCGGGCGTCTCCTTGATGTGCACATGCTGGTCCGGGCTTTCCGAGACGCCGGCGCCGATGATCGTGAAGTTCTCCTTCTGGTCGGAACCCGGCGTGTGCGCATCGATGAAGGCGGTGCGGCAGGGGCGCAGGTCCCCGTACCGCACGATGCTGGGTTCGGTTTGCTGCAGCGCCATGTCGTCACTCCGTTTGCAGCAGGATCTGCTTCCAGATCGCGGTTTCGTCGTAAAGCACGTATTCCCGGCGCAGGCCCCAGGGCCCGAACTCCGCGTGGGCGGCGCCCATGACATGGACCTCCGCTCCGGTCGGCGTGCCGAACACGCCCCACCCGTCATGCTTGCCGTGCAGGCTCCAGCGAATCGCGGCACGCGGCGGCATCATGGGATCGTCGCGGCCGATTTGATGTTCGATCGCGAACTGCGCGTGCGGGAAGCTGGACCTGAGGCCCAGCCAGAACCGGTCGGCGTCGCGGTGGCTGTGGCCCGACACCCCGCCCGGAGATTCAAGCTGGCAGGCGCGATCGTATTCAGCCGGGATTACGGCCATGTCGGCATCCATGATGCGCGAGAAGATGTCGGCGTATTTCACGCCCCACTCGTTGTCGTTCCCCCGCCCCTTGTAGGGCCCGGGCGTGTCGATCGCCGGCGTGAAGGGACGCACGCAATCCGCCGGTCCCCCTTCCCGGCGGATCAGGTCGCGCGCATAGTCTTTCGGATCCCAGCCCAGCTGCCGGACGACCGCGCCCTGGTCGCGGATCAGCCATTCGTCGTCGATTTGATTGTTGATCGCATGGCAGTCGGCAATGATCCGGTAGGCGAGCTTCTTGCCCGTGGCCGCGCCATAGACGCCGTCGCCCAAATGGGTCGCCGTGGAATAGAGCCGGTGCGAGGACAGCAGTCCCTCTTCCGGCGTCCCGCACCAGATAACGTCCTCGCCCAGCAGCGTGCGGTCGGGAAACTCGGCCAGCGTGGCGCTGGTCGCCGCGATCACGCCATCATTGCCCACGACCACGGACGCCGGAGAGCGCACCACGATGTCCGGCGCGTAGTAGTCGTGCAGGGTCGCGATCCCCCGGTCCTCCCAGATCTCCTTGGTGATCCCCAGGATGTAGTCGGGGAAGTCCTTGAACTTCGGGTCGAACCCCTTCATGCGGCCCATCCTTCCGGCACACGGGCCGAACCGCGCACGATCAGGGGTCCGTCGATGGCGATGCGGCGCGGCGGCGCCTTCCGGTCGGCGATCTGTTCCAGCAGGATTTCCACGGTCTCGGCGACCATCCGGTTGGCGGACTGGCGCACCGTCGTCAGGTCGTAGGCGGGCCAGGCCGCGGGCGGCACATCGTCATACCCGACCACGGAGACGTCCCCGGGCACATGCGAGCCGAGCTCGTTGCGCAGCACATCCATCACCGCGAAGGCCATGTGATCGTTGGCAACGAAGACCGCCTCGGGCCTGTCGTCGCGCCCGAACATCCTGCGCGCGGCCTCGCACGCCTTGCCACGGTCGAAGTCGCCGACCTCGCGCGCACAGAGCGCGAGGCCGGCGTCCTTCAACCCCGCACGGAAACCCGATTCGCGGTCGCGCTGGGTCGAGGCCCCTTCCCAGCCGGCGATATAGCCGATGCGCCTGTGCCCGCCGGCCGCAAGGAACTCGGCCAGCTTCCGGCCGCCCGCAACATTGTCGGACGTCACGGCGGAAAGGCGTTCGTCATCCTGGCTGCGGTTGAACAGGACGACCGGCGTACCGGCGGCTTGGCAGCGCGCGGCCAGTTCGGACGACATGGCGACCGATGCGGTGACGATGCCGTCGACCTGGTAGTCCAGGATCTCCTCCAGCACCGCCTCCACATTGTCCGAGGTCTGCTGGGCCATGAAGATCAGGACATGGTAGCCTTCCGCCTGCAGCGCGTTGGACAGTTTCTCCAACGCCTCCGGATAGAAATAGTTCTCCAGATAGGACACCACGAGACCGATCATCCGGCTGCGCCCGGTGATCAGCGAGCGGGCCAGCACATTCGGCCGGTAGCCCAGTTCGGACGCCGCTTTGCGCACCTTGGCCGCGGTCTTCTCCGAGACGCTTGCCCCGGGCGTATAGACGCGGGAGACGGCGGACTGGCTGACACCAGCCCGCTTGGCCACGTCGACCGATGTGACCTTGATGTGCGCCATCAGTCGGCCGTCCAGCCGCCGTCGATCAGCATCGACGTGCCGGTCACCAGGGCGCTGGCGTCAGAAGCCAGATAGACGACCGCGCCCATGATGTCCTCCACCTCGCCGACTCGGCCCAGCTTGATCTTCTCTTCGACCCAGCGCACCCGTTCGGGCTGGTCGAAGGTCTGCGCCGTCAGTGGCGTGCGAATGAAGGTGGGGCAGATCGTATTCACCCGGATCTTGTGCGGCCCCAGTTCCACCGCCATCGCCTTGGTGAACCCCTCCACCGCGAACTTCGACGCGCAATAGACGGCACGGTCTATTCCGCCAACGTGACCCATCTGGGACGAAATCGTAACGATCGAGCCCGGCTTGTCCGCCGCGATCAGGCCCTTCGCCACTGCCTGGGCCAGAAAGCAGGCGCCGCGCAGGTTGACCCCCATGACGGTGTCGAAGTCTTTCGGCGTGGTCTCCACCGCCGGTGTGTGGCGCGCGAGCCCGGCGCTGTTGACCAGTATGTCGAAGGGACCCTCTGCCTCGACCAAGCTGGCTGTGGCGGCGATGTCCGCCACGTCCATTGCTGCCGCCTGCGCCTTCCAGCCCTCGGCCGCGAAGCCTCCCGCGATCTCCTCCAGGCGTTCAATCCGTCGCGCCGCAAGCACCACCTCGGCGCCGGCTTCGGCCAGGGCCGTGGCGCAGCCCAGGCCGATCCCGCTGCTGGCGCCCGCCACCAGCGCCCGCTTGCCGCCGAGGCGAAAGGATGGAGTCCGCGGCAACGCGGTCATTCCGCAGCCGTCGCGTATGGTACGTTCTTGCCGCCGTAACGCCGGACGCGCACGTTGGCCTGCTCGGCGTGGCCGGCGAAGCCCTCCAGCATGCACAGGCGCGAGCAGTATTCCCCCACCAGGGTTGCCGCCTCGTCGGTCAGCACCTTCTGGTAGCTGTGGGTCTTCAGGAACTTGCCCACCCACAAGCCGCCGGTATAGCGACCTGCCTTTTTCGTGGGCAGGGTGTGGTTGGTGCCGATCACCTTGTCGCCATTCGACACGTTGGTGCGCGGCCCAAGGAACAGGGCGCCGTAACAGGTCATGTTCTCCAGGAACCAATCGTCCCGGTCAGTCATGACCTGCACATGCTCGGACGCGATGTCGTTCGCAACGTCGAGCATTTCGTCATAGCCGTCGCACAGGATCACTTCGCCGTAGTCGCGCCACGACGCCGCCGCCGTTTCCGCGGTGGGCAGGATCTTCAACAGCCGCTCGACCTCGTCCATCGTGTCAGCGGCCAGCTTGGCCGAATTGGTGACCAGCACGGCCGGCGAGTTGTAGCCGTGCTCGGCCTGGCCCAACAGGTCGGTCGCACACAGCTCGCCGTCCACGGTTTCGTCGGCGATCACCATGGTCTCGGTGGGGCCGGCGAACAGGTCGATGCCGACACGCCCGAACAACTGCCGCTTGGCCTCGGCGACGAAGGCATTGCCTGGTCCGACCAGCATGTGCACGGGCTCTATCGTCTCCGTGCCCAGTGCCATGGCGCCGACCGCCTGGATGCCGCCCAGCACATAGATCTCGTGCGCGCCGCCCAGATGCATGGCGGTCACGATGGCCGGGTGCGGCGCCCCGTCTTGGGGTGGCGCGGAGGCGACGATGCGGGGCACGCCGGCGACCGACGCGGTCAGCACCGACATATGCGCGGATGCCACCATCGGGAACTTGCCGCCCGGCACGTAGCAGCCGACCGACTGGACGGGGATGTTCCGGTGCCCAAGGATCACGCTCGGCAGCGTTTCGATTTCCACATCCGTCATCGAGGCCTTCTGGGCCTCGGCAAAATGGCGGATCTGCGTCTGGGCGAACTTGATGTCCTCCATGTCGCGGTCCGACACCTTGGACATGGCGGCCTCGATTTCCGACGGCGTCAGCCGGAAGGACGGCGGGTTGTAGTTGTCGAACTTCTCGGACAGTTCCCGCACGGCCGCGTCGCCGTTCGCCTCGATGTCGGCCAGGACAGTCTCCACCGTCTCGCGGACTCGCGCATCGTCCTCCGCGCGCTCCGCCGCCGGTTTGCCCCGTTTCAAATACTCAGCCATGGCTGTCTCCCAACGCTGCCGCGGGCAACGCCCGTGCCGAATTTGCAGGCACTGGTAACCCCCTCACGCCAACCCCTCTCCCCTAGGGGAGAGGGGTTTTTGGTCCCTTCTCCCCCGGGGGGAGAAGGTGGCCCGAAGGGCCGGATGAGGGGGTTCCGGTGCATGTCGATCACGCCGCCACCCCGCCGGGGCGCGGCGGTTCCTTTGCACCGGTGTCGAAGTTCTCCCAGCCTTCGCCGTCGAACACGTCGACACCCAGCTGGGCCAGGACATGGGCGAAGTCCACCGTCACCCAGTTCTCGACGATCTTGCCGTCAACCACCTTCCAGAAATCCATGTAGCGGATTTCGACCCGTTTGCCGGTCGCCGACACCCCCATGAAGGGCCCCGAATGCACAGCATGCTGCGCGCCGAAGCAGGCGGCCCACTCGCCCATGTAGAGCCGAGCCTCGTCGATCGCGATCTTGTCGGAGAACGCCGCCTGGAACGGGCGTTGCCAGTTGTTCTGAAACTCCTTGACGCCGTGCTTGGTGCCGCAACCCGTGTTGCCGCGCCAGACGAAGTCTTCCGCGAAGAACTCGCCGATGCCTTCGATGCGATGCTCGTTCAAGGCATCGACCATGCCTTCGATCACCCGGCGGGTGTCTTCGGTCTTGGTCATGTCGGTGTCACGGCTGAGGTGGCCGTGGTCGACGCCCATGCCTTTCATCATCTCGTTCATCCCTTCACTGCCCCCGCAGTCAGTCCGCCGACGATCTGGCGCTGAAACACCATGACCAGCAGGAACAGCGGTGCAGTGATCGAGACCGCAGCGGCAACGGCCTCGACCTGGTCGGTGGTCGTGGTCTCGCCGTTGAAATAACTGGCGATCGCCGGGACCATGGTCTGGTTCTGGGCGTCGAGCAGCAGCGAGGTCACCAGGTAGTCGTTGTAGGCCAGCAGGAAGCTGAACAGACCGGTCGTGATCACGCCCGGCCACATCACCGGCATGATCACCCAGCGGAAGGCCTGGAAGTGGGTGCAGCCGTCGACCCGGGCGGCCTCGTCCAGGTCCATGGGAATGTTCTGGAAGAAGGACCGCAGCATCCAGATCGTAAAGGGCTGGTTGATCGACACCAGGACCGCGATCACCGCCCAGGGCTTGCCGTAAAGGGTCGGCGCGGCGTTGCCCAGGAACGGCCGCAGGATCTCGGCGGAATTGATGAAGGGCGGCAGATAGCCTGCCGCCAGGACCGAGTGCGGCAAGGCCCGGAAGACCAACCCGATGATCAGGATCCAGAAGGCCAGCTGCGAGCCCGAGCGGGCAAGACCGTACCCGGCCAAAGTGCCCACCGTCAGCGAGACCGTCACCACGCCCGTCGTGACGATCAACGAGTTGATGAAGTTCCGGTAGAACTCGTTGTCGACCCAGACCGCCTGGTAGTGCTCGGTGGTCAGCCCCAGGATCGGGCTGCCCAGCGGGCCCAGCACGGAATTCACGACGCCCAGAACAGGCGGCAGGACGCCGAAGAAGACGGCGACGAAGGCGAGACCGAACAACAGCGATCCGACAATCCAGCCCAGCCAGATCTGGCCCCAGGGCGAATACTGCCCGACCGCCCCTGGCAGCCAGCGGATCGCAAGGCGCACGGTGTACCAAGGAACAACGATGCCGACGATGATATCCAGGACCGACAGGCCCTTGCCGTCGGCCCGGGTCTCCGGCCCGAAAATGACGGCCAAGGGATTGGCGGCGAATGAATCCACCGGCACCTTGAAACTCATGACAGCGACCCAGAACAGCGGGAAGGCTGCGACCAGGCACCAGAAGATCAGGAACCCGGCCGAGGTAAGGCGCAGGGCGAGCGGCTGGCGCATGGCTCTAGGCGTGCTCATCGACTGCCTCCCCGGTGGTCGCGCCAGGTCCTTCTCAACAGCGGGATCAGCAGGATCACGATCCCGATCATCGTCAGCATGGCGCTGGCCTAGGCGCGCGAGATCGAGCGGTTGCCGCTGTCATCCGGCGTCAGGAAATCGTAGGTCAGCCACTGCAGCGAGATCACGTGCCCCTGGCTGGTGAAGCCGATGATCTCCTCGAAGACCCGGTAGGCATCCATCAGGTGGATCAGCGAGATGAAGATGATCAGCGGCATGATGTGGGGAATGACCACGTAACGCAGGCGCTCCCAGCGGCTGGCCCCGTCGATGATGGCGCTTTCAAGCGTGTCCTGGTTGACGGTCTGCAGGCCGGCGTAGAACACCACGAAGGCGAACGGCGCCACGTGCCAGACCCGGTAGAACAGCATCAGGATCTCGATGGTCCAGCCCTGGGCGAACATGGCGATGTCGCGCGCCAGCCACCATTCCAGGAACGCGGTCATGATGCCGTCGCCGATGAACAGCCAGCGGATCGACAGCGCGCCGATCACCGGCGTGATGATGAAGGGCAGCAGCGAAATGAAGATGACCGGCCCGCGGATCGACCGGACGGTGTTGTTGACCACGATCGCGATCAGCAGCCCCACACCGATCACCAGCGGCAGGGTGATCAGCGTGAAGGTCAGGGGGAACCGCAGCGCCTTCCAGAAATCGATGGTCAGGAATTCGCGGATGCCGCCGTTACTGAGCGCCGCCCAGGCCCGACCCGGCTCCAACACGTTGCGGTAGCTTTCCAGGCCCACGAAGGTCGTCTCGGTGATGACCTTGCCGTTCTCGTCCAGCACCGGCTGAGTCTTGGTCTCGGTGACGCAGGTCTGTTGCACGAACCCCGGCGTGCAGGTCTCCACCTCCACCGTCTCCACAATCGGCTGGGTCAAGTAGAAACTCTGCATGAACACGCTGATCAGCGGTGCCGCGATGAACAGAAACATGAGAAACACCGACGGACCGACAAAAGCCGCGAATGTCTTGAATCTCATGAGCCCGGCTCCCCGATGTGCCTGAAGGGGCGGAGGGCCCGAAGGCCCTCCGGTTCGGTTCCCTACTTGACCAGGCCCGCCTCCTTGGCGGCGGTCAGGTAGGCGGCTTCGATATCGGCCAAGGTGGTCTTGGCGTCCTTGGCACCGGTCAGGAAGTCGGAAACGCCGTTACCCAACGCGGTGTGCATCAGTCCCATCTCGGAGCTCGCCGGATAGGGCACCGTGCCGTTCATGGCGGTTTCCACCGCACCCTGGGCCAGCGGGCCGGGCTCGAACCCGGCGACCAGCCAGACCGCGACGTCGCTGTTCGCCTGGACCATCTCCTTGTTGAGGCCGGCCATGGCCACGCGGAAGGCGGCATCAGCCTCTTCGTCGGTGATGTTCTTGGCGATCACGATGCCGTCCCACCACAGGGTCGAGGCCGGTTTTTCGCCGAGGATCGCCGCGGGGGCGGAGGCCATGATGACCTTGCCCACGACCTGGCTTTCCGCCTCGTCGTTCATGGCACCGGCGCGGCTGGCCCACAGGTTGGCCATCGCGATCTTGCCCTGCTGGAACTGCTGCTGAACGTAGGTGGAATCGGAAACCAGGTATTCCGGGTCCATGTAGGCGGTCAGCCTCTTCATCATCTCCAGCGCCGCGACCCCCTGATCGTTGTTGATCGAGGGCATGCTGCCGTCGGCGAAGAAGGTGCCACCAAAGCCAATGTACATGTTCTCGAAGTCCTGGGCCAGGTTCCAGCCGGCCTTGTATGTGGCACCCAGGGGATAGTCGACGACGCCGGCCGCCTTGATCTTCTCGGCCGCCGCCAGCACCTCGTCATAGGTTTTCGGCACCGCGATCCCCAGGTCGTTGAGGATGTCCTCGCGGTACATCAGGTGCTGGGTGTTCACCATCATGGCGACCGCCATGACCTCGCCGTCGATCTTGATCAGCTGGTTCGGGGTCAGGTTCTGGCCGTACTTCGCAACCAGGTCGTCCAGCGGCCGGACGGTGCCGTCGTTCATCAGCGGAACCAGCGTGCCGTTGGCAACGCCGCCGATCTGGTAAAGCGACGGGTTCGCCGCGAAGGCGGCCGGCTGCTTGGTGCGGAACTCCTGGTCAAGTTCGGCTTCGAAATTGCCGCATTCCGCCATCGCGGCGGTCGCGGCCTTCCAGGCCTCGAACCCGGCGCTCAGCGACTTGACCTGAACAGTGTTCTCGAAATCGCACGCGGCATAGGCGCCGGTCGACAACAGCGACACTGCCCCTGCCAGAATGATCGTTCTCATGTTCATTGGAAGCCTCCTGTTATCCGAAGGCGCACGCCTTCGCGCACGCCCTTGCTGGTTTCACGCAGTTACGCCGATCCGCGCACCCGTCTCGCTGTCGAAGACGTGGCAGATGGCCGGGGGCATGGAGATCGAAACCTGCTCGCCGATCTCCACCCGATAGTCCTTGCTGGCCTTCACCGACACCAGCGCCCCGCCCGCACGGACAGTGATCATGGTCGCGTCGCCCAACAGTTCCATGGTGTAGACTTTGGCATTGATTTCGCCGCTGCCATCCGCGACCGAGGCGTCCTCGGCCAGCAGGCCCAGCGTAACCGGCCCGTCCGGGCCGGTTAGCCCGGCGATCCGCACATTGTTGTAGGTGAAAACGCCGCCCGCGAGCGTGCCTTCCAACAGGTTCATTGCCGGCGAGCCGATAAAGCCGGCGACGAAGGTGTTGGCCGGGCTGTCATAGATGTCGGTGGGTGTGCCAACCTGCTGGACGATGCCCTTGTTCATCACCACGACCCGGTCGGCCAGGGTCATCGCCTCAATCTGGTAGTGGGTCACGTAGATCGTCGTCACCTTCAGCTCATGCTGCAGGTTCTTGATCTGCGCCCGCGTCGAGACGCGAAGCTTCGCGTCAAGATTGGACAAGGGCTCGTCCATCAGGAACACGGTCGGCTGGCGCACGATGGCGCGGGCCAGTGCCACGCGCTGGCGCTGGCCGCCCGACAGCTCAGCCGGCTGCGGTGCAGGAACTCGCGCAACTCCACCATATCGGCCGCGCGCATCACCCGGTCGTCGTGCTCACCCGCCGGCACCTTCCGCACTTTCAGCGGAAAGCGGATGTTCTCGTAGACGTTCATGTTGGGATAAAGGCCGTAGGACTGGAACACCATGGCCACGTCTCGGTCCTTGGGGTCCAGGTCGTTAACGACCCGTTCACCGATCCGGATCTCGCCGTCCGTGGCGTCCTCTAGACCCGCGATCATGCGCATGGTCGTGGTTTTGCCGCAGCCCGACGGGCCCAGCAACACCAGGAACTCCCGGTCCGCGATCGTCAGGTCGAAATTGTCGACACCGACGAAATCCCCCCCATCTCTTCGACACGCTGCGAAGCTGGATTTCGGCCATGGTTCCCCCCTGCCTTGTGTCGGGAACTGATTCTGTGCATACGATTGCAAAAACTCTAGACGCGGGTGCGCCGATTTGGCAAGCACTTTTGCAATCGCATGCAAAACGGTCGGCCAGGGGGATTTACCGGCATGAGCGATATTCGCGCCGTGGCACACGGACTGCTGAACGGACTGATCGCCGCGCCTGAGGCCGAGCTGCGTCTGCTGGCCGACGCGGTGTTGACGCCGGACACAGTGTGGGACGTGGCGTTTCCGATCAACCGGTTGGAAGGACGCGACGCCGTCCTCGAGGGCTTCGTTCTGCCCCTGCGTCTGGCGCTGTCCCACGCGCGACGGCGCGACGAGATTTTCATCGGCGGCACCAACCGGCGCGGCACGGGCGAATGGGTGGCCGCCGTCACCCACTATCTGGGCACCTTCAACGAGAACCTGGTGGGCATCGCGCCGAACGACCGTTTGGTGTTTCTGCGGTCGGGCGAATTCTACCGGATCGAGGACGGCCGGATCGCAGAGGCGAAGTTGATCGTCGATTTCCTTGACCTGCTGCGGCAGGTCGGCCGGTTCCCCCTGCCCCACATGCTGGGCACGGAAATGCTGTTCCCGGGACCGGCGACCCACGACGGGGTGTTGCCCGCCAACCGCGACCGCGGGCCAGAGACGCTCGACCTGGTCGAGGCGATGCTGAAGGACCTCACCCACTACGACCCGGAAACCTTCCTGTCCGAGGGCCAGACCGGCCAGTCCGGCTACTGGCACGAAGACATGCTGTGGTACGGGCCGGGCGGTATCGGCTCCAACTACCGCTGGGCCGGTTTCGTGGACGACCATCACGAGCCGTTCCTGATCGCCTTTCCCGACCGCAAGGGCGGCAACCACTACTGCCGGATCGGCGACGGCGACTACGCGGCCGTCAGCGGCTGGCCGTCGATGACCATGACCCATAGGGGCGACTATTTGGGCGTGCCCGCCACCAACCGATCCCTGACGCTGCGGGTCATGGACTTCTACCGTTGCGCCGGCGGCAAGATCATGGAGAACTGGGTGCTGTTGGACTACCTGGACCTGTTCGACCAGATGGGGATCGACCTCTTGGACCAAGCGGCGGAGATGGAATGATGGAGGGGGGGTGCGGCGGTGAAGAGCCATTCGAAAAACCGTCCATGCGGCAGCCAGATGCTTCGAGACGCGGCGCTACGCGCCGCTCCTCAGCATGAGGGTTTTGCAAACTCCCTCGCCCTGAGGAAGCCGCGAAGCGCGGCTGTCACGAAAGCCTGTCCCGAGCTTGTCGAAGGGGGCCAGGCTGCCATCACGCTCTGCTCTCTCGACCCACAAAGCATATGAAGATCGACGCGCACCACCATCTCTGGGACCTCTCCGCCGTCCGTTACCCCTGGCTGATGCAGCGGGGCGTCAAGCGCTTCTTCGGAGACCCCAAGCCGATCCAGCGCGACTACCGCGTTTGGGAGTTCCGGTCGGACGCCGCGGCCCACGGGTTCGAGGCCTCGGTGCATATCCAGGTCGGCGCCGCGGACGGCGAGGCCGAGGCGCGCTGGGTCCAGGGGCAGGCCGACGCCAATCCCGGCTGGCCGGCGGCCCAGGTTGCCTTCTGTGACCTGACCGCGGCCGACCGGTCGGACCGGCTCGACCGGCTGGCGGCGTTGTCAACGGTGCGGGGCATCCGCCAGATCGTCGGCCGCGCGCCCGTCGAGGACGCGGCGACCGGCACCGCCGCCCTGCTGCAGTCGCCCGATTTCCTGAACGGCCTTCGGGAACTCGCGGCGCGCGGCCTCAGCTTCGACCTGCAGCTCATCCCCGAACTGATGGATGCCGCCGCAACGCTGTTCGCACAGGTCCCCGAACTGCCCGTCGTGCTCTGCCATGCCGGCTCGCCGCACGACCGCAGCGACCGGGGCCTTGAATTCTGGCGCGTCGAACTCCGGAAGCTCTCCGTCCTGCCCAACATGCGCTGCAAGCTCTCGGGCCTCGGCATGTTCGACCATGCCTGGACGACAGATTCCATCCGCCCCATCGTGCTCGACTGCCTGGCGGCCTTCGGGCCCGAGCGTTGCATGTTCGGGTCGAGCTTCCCGGTCGACAGCCTCAGCTCGACCTATGCGCGGCTCTATGCGGCCTATGAGGAAATCCTGGAGGTGCTGTCGGCGGAAGAACGCGCGCGCGTGTTCGGCGAAACGGCACAGCCCTTCTACCGGATCTGAGGGGATCCCGCCCCCGCGCCCCCTCCCCCTGGTCGGGAGAGGGCGCGGCAGGCGGGTCGGCGCGGCCCGCGCCGGGAGGAAACCAGACCGCTATTGCGCGCCGAATACCTCGTCCACGGTGCCAAGCCTGATCAGCAGCGTCTCGCCGCTGGCATCATCGACGCCGTCATTGTCGGTCACCATGTAGACCGTCCCGTCTGCGGTGATGGTCAGGCCTTCGGGCTTGTCCCGCACCCAGCCGGCTTCGCTTTCATCGCCGGAAGCATGTCGACGGCAAGCGTCTTGTCCACCACCGGGGGCGCGTCGTCGGGCGCGGCGGGCGTCACGCCCGCAACATCCACCAGATAGACCCGCTTGATGGCGGCGTCCGGTCCGCCCTTGTTGTAGCGCTCCAGGATGGCGAGCTGCGAGCCCTTGACGGCCACGATCTCGCTGAGGCCACCCAGCCGCCGGCCGGCGATTCCGGTTCGTCCAGCGGGTAGAACAAGAAACCCCAGCTGTCGCTCGCCGGGTCGTAGACCGCGATGCGCGCATGGTTCTTGGGGTCGTCGTTCCAAGTGCGCTGCACGGCCACGAAGACCCGCGCGTCCGCCCCGTTGCCCACTTCCGCCACCCCTTCGAAGCCGAAGCGGGCGGCGCGTCCGGCGATGGCGTCTGGCAGGGTGATTTCGCGTTCGATGGTGCCGTCGGGCGCGACCTTGACCAGAAGATTGTCCAGCTCCCTGCCGGGGTGGCCTTCCGACACCAGCCAGAACCCACCGTCGCCCGCCACCGAGATGCCCTCCAGATCGTAGGCGACCGGGGACCCGTCCTTTTTCAGGGGCAGTTCCGCCACGATGCGGGCTGGGCGGCTGCTGACATCCACGGTGTAGATCCGGGAATCGCCATAGAAGCTATCATGCACGGCATAGACGCGGCTCGCATCGTTGGGGTCGCCAGCCAGCCCCGAGAGCGCGCCCCAGGTGATGGGGACGCCGCCTTTGGCCGCGTCGACCTCGGACACGATGTCCGGATAGGACGGCTCTCCGTCGGCAAGCGCAAAGACTGCAATGGTCGACCGCACACCGTCTTCCGCGGAGTCCACCTCGCTCGCCACGACGACGAGGCCGCGTGCCGGGATAGGCAGGATGCCTTCCGGACCCACGCCAACCGGCAAGACCTGGACCAGTTCCGGCCCCGAAGGCTTGTCCGCATAGACCGCGATGAAGTTCGCCCGTTCGCTGCCGACGAAGATCAGGCGGTCCTCGCCGAAGGTGGCGACCGCGACTCCTTCAGGCTCATTGTCCTTCTTGCCGGCCCGCTTTTCCGGATAGTGCCCGACGCGCGCGGCCAGATGCTCCAGGTCGGCGCCGCTGTCGTAAAGAACGGTGCCGTTCGTGCGGAAGACGCTGAAGCCGCGGCTGCCGCCGGCGAGGTCGCCCTCGTTGGCGGTCACGAAACGCTCCTCGTCAAGCCACGCGACGGCGTCGGGCTCGCGGGGAACGTCGTTCAGCGCGCCGGTCAGGTTGATCACCTTGTCTCGTTCGGAATCGATCGCTGCAAGATCAACCGTGCCGGCGGAGAAGTGGGTCGCCACCGTGCCGGCCTTCAGGTCGACGATGACGATGTGATTGTTCTCCTGCAGGGTCACCACGGCCATGTCGGCCGTGTTGATGGAGACGTATTACGGTTCGGGATCGCTGGGCGCCACGTCGGCCAGGCCCGTCATATCGACGATGCGCGCCGTGTCGCAATTGCTCGGCCGGCCGTCGGCACCCAGGTCGAACACCGCCAGGTGACCGGCGGGCAGCTGCGGAAGCGCGCCGTCGTTCAGGTCCTCGTCGCGTTCGTTTTCAACCGCAACCGCCAGATACGCGCGGTTTGGGCTGACCGCGACGGAATCGGGCTGGCCCTTGACGTCACAGCGCGCCGTGACCGCCGACGTTCCCAGGTCAACCACGGCGACGTGACCCGACGGGCTCACGAAACTCTCCGACGTGTTGACACCCACCAGCGCGATGCCGTCGACCACCACGGCCGAAGTGGGCTCGCCGCCCAGTTCGATCCGTCCGGCCGCCCGTGGCCCGGCCGGGTCCGAGATGTCGACCAGGCCGAGCAATCCCAGCTCGGAATCCGTGTAGACCAGCGTCCGGCCATCGGCCGTCGCCGACATAATCTCGGCGGCCGTTTCGGTTTCCAGAGCCGTTCCCGCCGGAAGGTTGCTGTAGACGGGCCAGGTCGCCTGGCGTTGAAAGACGTCCGCGGCGGCGGGCATGGCAACCGCCGTCGCGACAACGCCGGCAGCAACGGCTGTCCGGCCAAACCGTTTTCTCATGGATGCGCTCCCCATTTTTCGGATGTGATCCGTGGCACCTGCGCGCAACCGTATGACCGATGTATGACAGCTTGATTGCGGTCCGTTGCCGGTCAGTCCGCCTGCCCGTCCGCAGGGAGGATCTCGTCCACCAGCAGTCCCAGGCCGGCCTTGTAAAAACCTGTGACCTTCACGACATCGCCCCGCCGCTGGCTGCTTTCGTCATGGCTCCAGGCAACCAGACGGACCGCGCCCATGCCGCCGCCGCGGTGGTCTTCTTCCGGCGCCAGAAATGGAGTTCCCATGGAATCCACGACAAGCTGGCCGGTGACCTGCGAGGCAGCGGTCAGCCGGGCGCGCTCGATGCGGGGTTCCGCACAGAACGGCTCCAGCGAGTCGAGCGCACCGAGCGGCTCCGCCGTCTCGGCAAGCGCCCCGAGGACGGCCGGATCGCGCGAGCCCACTGCTGCCAGCGCGAACGCCAGGTCGAAACGCCGGGGGCCTTCAGCGCCGGACATGGCCTCCAGGATCACGGGTTTCGCCTTCTCGAAGGTTTGCGGCTTCCTGTGCAGCGCCCCCAGCGCCCCCATGTAGGCGTCCGGGTTGGTGCCGCTCAGCGCGTCGCAAAGGGCGCCCAGTTCTTCATGGTCGTCTGCATCCATCATCCGCGCCTCACCCGCCCATCCAGGGACCGCCACGCAGGCGCGAGTGTAAAGGTCGCTTCGGCAGCACACAAACCGGCGGTACCGATTTGCCAGCGCATGGCCCGGCTTCTAGACTGGCGAAAAGCGGGGAAACAGACACGATGGCGGAGAACTTCAGGCTGGTCTTCGGCGCGGGCAAGCCGGTGATCGGGATGGTGCATTTCGGCGCGCTGCCCGGATCGCCGCTCTACGACGCCGCGGGCGGGCTGGACCGCCTGATCGAGGGCGCGGCGGCCGACCTGGATGCGCTTCAGGCTGCCGGCTTCGATGCGGTCATGTTCGGCAACGAAAACGACCGGCCCTACGAGTTCGACGTTGATCGCGCCTCGCTTGCCACCATGGCGATGATCATCGGACGCCTCAAGGACCGGATCACGGTGCCCTTCGGCGTCAACGTGTTGTGGGACGCAACCAGCACGGTTGCGCTGGCCGCAGCCACTGGCGCCCATTTCGTGCGCGAGATCCTGACCGGCGCCTATGTCTCGGACATGGGACCCTGGACGCCTGATGCCGGCAAGGCCTACCGCTACCGCGACCGGCTGGGCCGCGCCGACCTCGCCATGCTGTTCAATGTGTGTGCGGAATTCGCCGATTCTTTGGACCGCCGGCCGCTGCCCGACCGGGCGCGCAGCGCTGTGTTCTCCAGCATCCCCGACGCGGTGCTTGTGTCCGGCCAGATCACCGGCGAGGCGGCCGCCATGTCGGACCTTGAGGCGGTCAAGGCGGTGCTGCCCGAGACGCCGGTGCTGGCCAACACCGGCGTCAAACACGACACGGTCGCCGATGTGCTGCGCGTTGCCGACGGCTGCATCGTGGGGTCATCACTGAAAGTGGACGGCAATACCTGGAACCCGGTCGACCCTGAACGCGCCGCGGATTTCATGGCGCGCGCCCGGGCTGCGCGCGGAGACTGATGCGATGAATAAATGCCGCGCAGATCGCGCGGCGAAGCCTAGCGGACGGACGTGGCCGCGTCCGTGGGCACGTCCACATCGAGATTGTCCAACAGTGTGCCGCTGATCGCGAAGATGTCGTAGGAGGTCGCAAGCAATTCGTAGCGGACCGCGATCAAGTCGATTTCCGCCTCGAACTGCTCCTGGCGCGAGTTGAGCAGGTACAGGAGGGTCCGCTGGGCCAGCCGGAACTGTTCTTGATACGCTTCCCGCACCTGGATCGCGGTGCGCAGCCGGTCCTGCTGCAAGGCAACCCGGTCGCGCGCCGCCTCGTAATCGTTCAACGCCGTGGCCAGGCTTTCGCGCAGGAGGCGGTCGATCTCGCGCACCTGGAACTTGGCCTGGCTTTCTTCCTCCAGCGCCTGCCGGCGCGTCGCGGCGTCACGCCCGCCCGCATAGATGTCCCAGGACATGCGCACCAGCGCCGTGTAGTCGGTCTCGTGGCCGCGATTTCCGTCCCGGTTGTCGCGCCTCTCGCCCGCAAGTTCCAGATCCAGGGTTGGAAAGAACCGGCCCAGGGTCGATTCCGAGTTGAAGCCCGCCGCCCGCTCCCGTTCCTCCGATGCCAAGAGGTCGAAACTGTTCTCGCGCGCAACCGGCAGCGCGTCGTCGATCGACAGCGGGACTTCCCTGATCAGCAGCTCGGGCACCTCGACGTCGCCGGGCGACTGCCCCACCGCCTCGATATAGTCTTCGATCGAATTGCGCAGTGCCGCCTCCAGTTCGCGGCGCTGGGACCGGGCGTTGAGCAAGCGGGTTCTGACCTGGGCGATTTCCGAGGTCGACCCACCGCCCTGCACGGCCGCCTCGGTGACGTTCTCCAGCATCTGCTGGTGATAGAGGATGTTCTACAGCGGCGACTGCACTCTTTCACGGTCGCGCCCGACGCTGAGATAGGCGTTCACCGCCCGCTGCGCAATCTGGGTTGCGGACGACAAGAGCACATATCGCGCCGATTCCGCGCTGGCCTTGGCGGAGTCCGTGCGATTGATGGTTTCAAACCCGTCGAACAGCAGTTGGGTCATCGCCAGCCGTTGCGTGTTGCGCCATGCGTGTTTCTTGTTATCCGGGCTGTCGAGCCGGCGGGCGCGCTGATAGCCGGAATCCAGCGACGTGCTCAACTGCGGCAGGAGCCCCGACCGTTCCCGGTCGATGTCTTCCCTGGCCGCCTGGAACCCGGCCCGGGACCCGGCGACAAGTGGATGGGTCGACAGCGCCGTTTCGACCACCTCCGAGAGCGTTTCGGCGGCAGCAGGAACGTGAACGACGAACACGGTCCCGACCACGCCAACGGCAACGCTTCGGATCTGCCTGCTATCGCCGTCTTCGCTCTTCCCCATCGAAGCACCTTCCCCGCTACGTCCGCCGAACGAAGGATCCGGGCGGAAGCATCAGAAATACAATTCTCGTTTGCAGTCCCCGGGCGCGATACGCGCCTTTGTTTCTCCCGCGGGGCCGCCCCGCAACACCAGATGTTGTGATTTGTCGATCGCGAGGCAATCGCCGATAATCACCCTATCTTTCCGTGTATGTCGTTTCAACCGATTCAATCACCGAACCCTGATAATCCTTGAAAATGAAGGACTTCCTGCCTACATAAGGCCGTGAGGGAGCGTCGTGTCGCTGCGAATCTGGGGAATGAACCCACGCACTTCGTCAGACTATCATATGCGATAGCCGAAGCCAATTTGGACAGCCTATGCGGGCGTTCACTGCGCTTCCAGGAGGATGGGCCCCGAGGTCGCACGCGGAAAGGTTGCAGAAACCGCCTTTGCGCCCCCCGAATCGGGCAGTGAGATGGCGACTCGCGAACCTGCGGCGGTACGTCTCTGCGGTAGTTCATCTGAATGGTGTTGGTGCTCACTTTTTTGTTAACCAATTAACTACTCTTTTACCGTGCAGTGTATACTTAATTATACAAGTTTGATATAAGGTCCGCCTCAACTAGGGTTGTTGAACGGAGGTAGAGAGAAGGATAGGCGGGGCGCCGTATCGGGCCCCCCGGATGGCGGTTTTGAGCTCCTCAAGAACAAACAGCGGTCAATCGCTGTCACGGAGCGAATGGACAGCCACGCAAGCGGCCGGAATTCCCCGGCTGCACTAGACGAACAAAACACACGCTGCGTCCGCCCCGGCGGATAAGCAACGTGACAGGCCTGGGGACGACATGGGTAAGCTGGTGATCGAGCGCGCGTCAGGTGTGCGCCTCGAGCTTGAGCTGGAGCGCGGAGTGGAAATCCCGCAGATCCAGCCGGGCGACAAAGTCAGGGTGATCACACCCGACGGCCAGAGCGTCCGCCCGCAGATCGTGGGCGGCGATGTGGTGCTTGTTCTGCCCGCGACCCCGGGCTCCCCGCAGGAAACCCTGGTCCTTGAAAATTTCGCGCTCTACCTCGGCGATGAAGTCACGGAACTGACCATCGTCGACGAGGCGTCCGGCGAGGAGGTGGGTTTCGTCGACGTCGCCGACATCCTCAGCGACCTTGCGCCGGCGGACGGTCCGCCCCCTCCGAGCCCCCCGGAAGCCCCGCCGCAAAGCAGCGCGCTACGCCCAACCGACCTCCGCGGCGACAGCGACCCGGACGACCCCGATGCGGTCGAAACGCTCGATCGTCCCGAAGAGTCGCTCCTGGCGCAGGTTCTGGGCCCTGAGGCGGCCGGTCAACCGGCGGTTCTAAGGGTGGAGACGGAAGACGGCGATGGCCTCGCCCTTGAAGACGAACCCGAAAGTGACCCCTCTGAAGACCCTGACGAGAGCACCGAAACGCCCGTCATCACAGTCACCGGCCAGGCCATCGACGGCTACATCGTCGGCGCGACCGTGTTCCGCGACACCGACGAAGACGGTGTTCTGGATGCCGGGGAAGAGTTCACCACCACCGGCGCCGACGGCCTGTTCACCATCACGGTGGGACCCGGGCCGCTGGTCCTGACCGGCAGCACCGACGTGTCCACCGGGCTGGCCTTCAAGGGAACCATGTCCGCCCCGTCCGGCTCGACCGTGGTCACGCCGCTGACCACGGTGATGCAGTCGATGATCGACGAAGGCGTCGCTGCCCACACCGGGGCAGCCGAGCAGTTGGTCAAGACGGCATTCGGCCTGTCGGACGACATCGATCTGACGACTTTCGATCCCGTCGACGGCGTCGCAGGCGCAGACGACGTGATTGCCGCCGGGATCAAGATACAAAACACCGTGGTCCAGACGGCCAGTGTCCTGGACGGCGCCGGCGGTTCTGCAACGGATTTCGGAACCGTCACGTCCGCGGTCTACAGCACGCTTGCAACCGACATCGGCGGCACGACAGGCGCCTACGGCATCGACAATACCGCGACGATCCGGTCTCTCCTGAATACCGCTGCCACCGACGAGACGCTGAACCTCGACGCCGCTGCACGGGGTTTCGTCGCGCTGGCCGACAACGATGCCGCGCTGACGATTTCCGACGGCAACGCCTTGATCAGCACATACAGCACCTCGGGAACGTTCCTGCTGACGGACCTGGCGCAGTCCGCCTACATAGCCCAGAACGCCTCTGCCGAAGCCCTGAAGAACGCCCTCAGCTCGGTCGAGCAGTCGAACGACGTGGACGACCTGACGAACGGTTTGGCGGCCGCCACCAGCGAATACACCGGAAATGCGCTGATTTCGAAGGTCAACACCGCCGAGATCGGCGACGTCGACGGCGCCATCATCGGCGGGTCAGGCAACGACACCCTGAACGGCACCGACGATGCCGACGTGATCGAAGGCGGCGCCGGCGCAGACGTGCTGTTTGGCGGCGCCGGCGACGACCGCCTGATCGGCGGCCTCGGCAGCGACCGTCTTGACGGTGGTACGGGAAGCGACCTGCTGACCGGCGGCGACAGCAACGATACCTTTGTGATCACTCCCGGCAATGCCGGCGATGTCGATGTCATCCAGGACTTCAACGCGGGCGACGTGATCGAGATGTCCGCCTATGGCGGTTCGCTGTCGCTGGTGACCAGCGGCGCCGACACCCTGGTCAACAACGGCACGACGACGGTCGCCCGGATCCTCGGCGTCGCGAAGGACCAGTTGTGGCTGAACGAAGGCGGGCTCATCCAGGCCAACGCATCGCCGGTTCCGCAAACCGAATCGATCCCCGCCGACGAAGACCAGTCCGTGAGCGGCACGCTGGTCGCAACAGACGCAGATGCCGGCGACACACTGACCTTCACCCTGAAATCGCCGCCGGTCTACAAGCCCGACCCGAACGATCCCGGTGTCGAACAGGGCACGCTGACCGTCAACAACGACGGGACCTACACGTTCACGCCGGACGGCGACTTCGACGCGCTTGGCGACGGCGAAAGCCGGACGCTCGAGTTCGCCTACAGTGTTTCGGACGGCAAGGTCACCATTGACAGGGACGCGGTCGTGACCGTGACCGGCCAGAACGATGCACCCGTGGGAGTCGCCGCCTCGGTGTCGACCGCCGAACAGACCAGCATCACCGGGCAGCTCCAGGCAAGCGACGCCGACGACAATGACACCCTGACCTTCACGCTGACCACAGCCCCGTCACAGGGAACGGTGACCCTGGGCAGCGACGGGATCTTCACATTCGATCCCGGCAATGCGTTCAACGGTCTTGGCGACGGTGAATCGGAGACTGTGAATTTCACCTACACGGTCTCCGATGGAAATGGCGGAACGGACACCGAGACGGTGACGATCACGGTGACGGGGTCCAACGCCGCCCCGGTCATCGAAGACGTCGTGTCACTCACCACCAACGAAGATACGACGCTGTCCGGCACCCTGGCGGACGCCGTCTCCGATGCGGATATAAACGACACGCTGACGTTCGCACTGATCAGCGGGACACAAGACGGAACGTTGACGGTCCAGTCGGACGGCAGCTACACGTTCGATCCCGGCAGCGACTTCCAGGAACTCGACACCGGGGAATCGTCGCTTCAAACCTTCAAATTCAGCGTCACGGACAGCGAGAACGTCACGGTCGAGCGGACGGTAACCCTGACGGTAACCGGCGACAATGACGCCCCGCAGGGCGTCACGACGGCAGTCCAGGCACACGAAAACGGTCCCGTGACGGGCACCTTGACGGCGAAGGATGTCGACGTGGAGGCGCTGACCTTCACGTTGGAGGAGGCGCCAGCGAAAGGTACGCTGACACTCCTTGCCGATGGCAGTTACACGTTCGAACCCGGCACCGCGTTCGACACCCTGGCAGATGGCGCGACCGAAACGGTCACCTTCCGTTACAGCGTCAGCGACGGCGATGCGACCAGCGCCATCCAGACGGCAACGATCACGGTCATCGGCGCCAACGACGCCCCGACCACCAGTCCCGGTACCGTCACGCGAACGGCCGGCGAGGACGGCCTTGCGACGGGCACGTTGCCCGGTTCGGACGTGGACGACGGCGCCGTCCTGACCTTCGCAGTCGTGAGCCAGCCTGCCCGGGGGCCCCTTCGTTTTCTGGACGCTGCGACCGGGGCTTACGAGTTCGATCCGGGCGCGGATTTCCAAGGCCTGGACGACGGCGAATCCGTTGAACTCTCCTTTGTCTACAGCGTGTCTGACGGGACCGAGACGGTCCAGAAGACCGCGGCCCTGATCGTCACCGGCTCGAACGACGCCCCGGTTCCGGTGACGGGCAGCGTCAGCAGTGCGGACGAAGACGTCGCAATCACCGGCCAACTGGTCGCCACGGACGTTGACGTCGAGACCGCCGACCTGGCCTTCACGTTGAAGACCGCACCCAACCTGGACGGCGTGCCGCAGGGCACCATGGTCGTCAATGCGGACGGCAGCTTCTCCTTCACGCCCGACAGCAGCCTGCAAGACCTCAATGCCGGCGAAAGCCGCCAGCTGAGCTTCGAATACACCGTGTCTGACGGAACGATTTCGGTCGACAAGACAGCGACCATCACCGTCGCCGGACACAACGACGCGCCAGACGTGGCAACGGCGATCACGGACCAGTCTACCAACGAGGACGCCGCCTATTCCTACGACGCGTCCGCGAACTTTGCTGATGTGGACAGCGGGGACACCCGGACCTATTCAGCAACCCTTTCCGACGGCAGCGCCCTGCCGTCCTGGCTGTCGATCAACAGCACAACCGGCGTCCTCTCCGGCACGCCGGTCAACAGCAATGTCGGTGTGCTCGCGGTCACGGTCACGGCGACTGACGGGGACGGCGCAACTGTCAGCGACACGTTCGACCTGACGGTCGTCAACAGGAACGACGCGCCCACGGATTTCGATTTCGTCGACTCCAGCGATTCCACGATCGACGTGGACGAGATCGTCGATGCGGGAACGGGGATCGGCAAGCTGCAGAACGTCACCGACGTCGACAGCGGCGACAGCTTCACCTTCAGCCTGACCGACGATGCCGCGGGCCGGTTCGAGCTGAACACTGACCGGAATGAAATCGTCGTCAGGAACGGTGCGGCCTTCGACGCCGACAGCGAACCCACGGTGAACGTGACCGTGCGCGTGACCGACAGCGGCGGCGCGACCTACGACGAGACCTTCAGCGTCGCCGTCAACAACGTGGTGAACGGCAATGTCGCCGACGGCTACATTTCCGGCGCCACGGTCTTCCGCGACACGGACAACGATGGCACCCTGGACACTGGCGAAGTCTCGACCACCTCCGATGTCGAAGGCAATTTCCGTCTGGTCGGCGGCGAAGGCAGCATCGTCATGCGGGGCGGAACCGACGTCTCGACCGGTCTGCCCTTCGAAGGACTTCTGCTCGCCCCGGCCGACGCCAGTGTCGCCACGCCGCTGACCTCGTTGATCGCCAAGATGGTCACGCCCGACGTCGACGAGGCGGAGGCAGAAGCCGCACTGACTGCGGCCCTGGGCATCGTCTCGCCGCCCGAAGGCCTGCAGCACTTCGACCCGGTTGCCGAGTCGGCCGCCGGCACCGCAGGCGCGACTGACATCATGGCCGCAGGCGTCGAGGTGCAGGACAGCGTCGTGATGATCACGATGGCGGTGACCGCCGCGGCCAACAATGCCGCGGACAACAGCGATGCAACCGTCAAGGTGAGAACGCGGTCTTCTCCGCAATGGCGGGCGAGATGGCGGACGGCGCGGCCTTCAACGGCCTCACCGATGCGACCGAGATCGTCACCATCATCACGGCGACGGCTAACGACACCTACGTGACGGGCGACGCCCAGCTCAACCTAACCCCCGCGCAGATCGCACTGCTGGAAAACGCCGCAGCGGACATCGCCGCCATGGTCACCACCTCGGCCTCGGTGATCGAATCGGCCACAACCCTCGCCAGGATGGCGGAGACCGCAATCATCGCGCAGGGTGAAACAGCGGACGCAATCTATGCGAAGCTGATAGACGACAATCCCGACCTCAGCGCGGAAGTGGCGGCCTACACAGGCGCCCAGTTGATCAGCGAAATCAACAGCGCCGTGGCCGGCGACGTCGACGGCAACGACGCCCCGGTTGCCCAGGGCCAGACAATCGCGCACGGCGAGGACGGCGGTGTCCTGAACGGGCAAGTGGTCGCGACCGACGAGGATACGACCGAAAACACGCTTGTTCCCACGGTCCTGACCTACGCGCTGGAGTCCGGCCCCGACAAAGGCTCCCTCACCTTCAACGCAGACGGCAGCTTCAGCTACGATCCGGAAGGCGCGTTCGAGGCGCTCGGGTCCAGCGACACCGAAGAGGTCTCGTTCACATACACCGTCTCGGACGGGCTCCTGTCGGACACCAATACGGTCACCATCCAGATCCAGGGCGCGAACGACGGGCCCGTGGCCGGATCGGATACCGCCGCCGCCATCGAAAACGGCACCACGTTGCCGATCGACGTCCTCGCCAACGACACGGACAAGGAAAACACCGCAGCGCTGAAGGTGGTCGCCGCGACGGCGGCGTCGGGCGCGACGGTGACTTTCACGGGCGCCGCAGGCGCCGGGCTGACCTACGACCCCAACTCCGTCTCGGCCTTCGAAAGCCTCGCCGCCGGGGACACGACGACCGATACCATCACCTATACCATCGAAGACAGCGAGGGCGCCCAGGCGACGTCCACCGTCACGGTGACGATTGACGGCAGGAACGACGGGCCGGTCGGCACCACGGTGAAGATCGACGCCAACGAAGATGCCAGCCACGCCGACAACACCGGCACCCTCGCAGAGACGGATGTGGATACGGAGACCGCCAGCCTGCAGTTCGCGCTGGTTTCCGGGCCCGAGGCCGGGTCGCTGACGATCGCTGCGGACGGCAGCTACACGTTCGATCCCGGCCAAGACTTCACCGACCTGGGCGCCGGCGAAACCCGCGACTTGAACTTCACCTACAGCGTTTCCGACGGCACGGCGACCACGGAGAATGCCGCGACGATCACCGTGTCCGGCAGGAACGACGCGCCGGTCGCGGTCACGGATACCATCGAGGCCGAAGAAGACGAGCCCGTTTCCGGCGACCTGATCGCCACGGACAACGACAGCGCCAATCTGACCTTTGCCGTCAGCGAGGAACCGACGCGCGGCACGCTGACGCTGAGCGAGAACGGTCGCTACACCTTCGACCCGAACGATGAGTTCGAACACCTCGGCGACGGCGAGGTGAACACCGATCAGGTGACGTTCAGCTACGTCGTCACCGACGACCAGGGGGTCTCCGCGCCGGCCAAGGAAGTGACGATCCGGGTGACCGGGGTCAACGACGCGCCTGTCGCTTCGGTGGCGACCATCGCATCCGGCGAAACCGAGTCCGTTCCCGTGTCCGGCCAGCTCGTGGCCCTGGATGACGAAGGCGACCCCCTGACCTTCGCAATTCCCGAAGACGGCCAGCCGGAAAAGGGCACGCTGACCCTCGTCGACCCCGCGACCGGCGCGGTGACGTTCGATCCCGGCGATGACTTCGTGTCGCTCAATCAGGGCGAAACCGAAGACGTGCCGTTCCTGTTCACGGTCAGCGACGGGACGGACACGGTCATCCAAAGTGGCACGATCACGGTCACCGGCGTCAGTTTCGACCCGGTGCCGGTGACGACCGATATCGCGGCAGGCGAGGACGACACCGTCGTCAAAGGAACGCTGCAGGCCACCGACGCGGACAGCGAGAACCTGATTTTCGACCTGGTGGCAGACGGGACGGGCACTATCACCAAAGACGCCAGCGGCGTCTCGACCCTCGTCTTCTCTTCCAATCAGGGCACGCTCACCGTCGACCCCAGCGGCACCTATGAATTCGTGCCGGGCTCGGGACTGCAGAGCCTCGCCGACGACCAGACGCGCGACCTGGACTTCATCTACAGCGTATCGGACGGCGAGAACGAGGTTCAGCAGAACGCGACCATCACCGTTACAGGCAGCAACGACGGACCGGTGGCGGTGGTGGATACGGCGAACGCGGCCGAGAACGGCACGGCGGTGTCGATCGACGTTCTCGTCAACGACACGGATATCGACGAAGGCGACACTGCGGCACTTAGGATAGTCTCTGCCTCCGCGGCGTCCGGCGCGACCGTGTCGTTCGCGACGACGGCCGGCGCCCCGCTGATCTACGATCCCAATACGACAAACGCCTTCGAGAGCCTCGCCGTCGGCGCAACGACGACGGATACCATCACCTATAGGATCCAGGACAGCGATGGTGCCCAGTCGGAATCCACCGTAACAGTAACCGTGACCGGCACGAATGACGGGCCGGTGGCGACCACGATCGGTCCTGAAACGACGAACGAGGATGCGGACTACGCCCTCGACACGTCGACGGCCTTCAGCGACGGCGATGTCGGCGACACGCTGAGCTACCTGGCAGGGATTGCAAGCGAGACCGAAACTGATGAAGCGGGCAATCCGCTCCTGGATGACCTGCCCGACTGGATCTCGTTCGACACCACCACCGGAATCCTGACCGGAACGCCGGAGGACGAAGACGTCGGCACGATCTCGGTGACGGTCAGGGCGACCGACGCGTCAGGCGCATCCGACGACACGACTTTCAGTCTCGACGTGGTCAACACGAACGACGCGCCGATCGCCCAGACGGCGGCGTTCGACATGTCCGAAAACGAAACGCTGTCCAAACAGCTGATCGCGCTGGATGACGACACCGGCGACGTGCTGACCTTCCGGACGATCTTCAATCCGGCCAAGGGCAGCCTCAACATCAATTCCGACGGCAGCTTCACCTACGACCCGGGATCGGCCTTCGACTCGCTGAGCCCCGGCGAGACGGAAGACGTCACGTTCCGGTACGGCGTTTCCGACGGCACCATCGAAATACCGAAGCTGGTGACGCTGACCGTCAGCGGCGAAAACGACGCACCGGTTCCCGGCACGACCATCATCGATGCGCTGGAAGACACCCCGGTGGAGGGGCAGCTTGCGGCGAGCGATCCGGACGACGATGACGATGACCTGACTTTCAGTCTGGTCTCGGCACCCACCGCCGGCGTTCTGACGATCGAAAACGACGGCTCCTACACGTTCGATCCCGCCGGCGCATTCGAATCCCTTGGTGACGGCGAGATGCAAACGCTGGCGTTCACCTACAGCGTCTCCGACGGCGATGACGACGACGATGACGATGACGATGACGACGACGACGATGGCACCGGCGAAACGGTCGAGCAGGTTGGGTCCATTGTCGTCGCAGGCGCCAACGACGCGCCCGAACCCGCCCCCGAATTCGCCTCGACGACCGACCTCACGCCGGTGTCGGGGCAACTGGATGCCACCGACCCGGAAGGCGACAGCCTGACCTTCGCGCTGGTCGAAGACACGCCCTTGGGAACGGTCAGCATTGCGGCCGACGGGTCCTACACCTTCGATCCGGGTTCGGATTTCACCGCCCTGGGCGAGAACGATACCCAGGACGTCCAGTTCACCTTCTCGGTCAGCGACGGCAAGGAGACCGTCAACCAGACCGCAACCGTCACGGTGATCGGCGGCAACAACCCACCGGTTGCCGGCGACGATACCAACAGCGTCTTCAAGGGCGACACGGTCACCGTCGGCGCGGCGGCCGGCCTGCTGGCGAACGATACCGACCCCGACACGACCGACACGATCACGATCACCGCGTTCGACGCGACCAGCACGCTGGGGGCGACAGTCACGGTCAACGCAGACGGCAGTTACAAATACGACCCGTCCACCTCCACGACGCTGCCGGGCCTGGCTGAGGGCGCCGTTGCGGAAGACACTTTCACCTACACCATTGCTGACGGGAACGGCGGCACGGACATCGGAACGGTCACCGTCACGGTGACGGGCTCGGCCCAGCTCGGCGATTCGATCACGCTCGGCGAAGACGGCATCCTGCGGGTCGACGGCGACGGTCTGTCGGTCTCCGATCTCAATCTCTCCGGCTTCACCGCCGATGTGGAAATGGTCAGCCTCGGTTCGCTGACGCGGATTGAGTTCAACGCCGACCAGGCCGTCGAGATCGATGCCACCGATCTCGACCCGATCTCGGTCGCCGGCGACACGCTGACCATCGCCGGCGAAGCCGCCGTCGACGTTGTCAATGCCGGGCTGCAGACCTTCACAGACGGCACGCCGCCGACGGTGCTCAACCTGCTGGCTCTTGAATTCGAAGGACTGAGTGCCGAGAAGTCGATCGTGCCCGACCGCCTGACGGTCGACGGCAGCCACACCGACGCGATCACGGCCTTCTGGATCCAGCTCGACCAGCAGTATGTGGGCGCCGATAACTATTACGATATCGGGATCAACACGTCGTTCGTCTATCTAGGCAACGATTATGCCCGCTACCTGCAAGCAGACGGCACGCCGTTGATGGACATCGTCAAGGTGCCGGCAGGGCGTGCCCAGGCGCTGCACGACAACCTGCTGGGCAATCTGGGCTACGCAGCGATTACCAGCCGCTTCATCAACCTGGGTGAGGACGATCCGCGCACCGATGCGGGCAGGGAGTTCGGTGACCGTCCCTATCACGCGGGCTCGATCACCGACGGCGTCTATTCTAATGTAAACGCTTTGTCCGGCGTGATGGGATGGGACCTCGCCCATGGCTACGACTATCCCGACGACCTGCCCAGCTTCTATGCGGTCATCGGCGGCGACAACACGATCACCGGGACAGCGTCGGACGACTATCTCCTCGGTGGCGCCGGCAACGACACACTCAATGCCGGAGACGGACAGGACAGTATCGTCTACGAGGGCAGCCAGCTGGACTTTGCCGTTTCGACCGACACCTCCACCCTCGATGTTTCGGTCAGCGATACCGACACGACCGACGGCGATGAAGGCACAGACACGCTGACGAACGCCGAGACCCTCCTGTTCAACGACGGGACCTTGAAATTCGAGGGCGAGCTTTCACGGGGAGCGATGGAGAACATCGGGACCGTCGATAGCCCCGAATATATCGACGACACCTTCCACCCGGGGACCAATCTGTCGGACGACAATTTCCTGATCAGCGACAACACGGACCTCGGCGTCGAGGCGGGATTGAAAATCCATAACCGCTTCCTCGGCGATGTGGAGGCGGACAGCACGATCTACCACACCGAAACCGGCTTCAGTGATTTCGGCACCAACGTTGCCTTCTGGAACTTCAACTACAGCGTGATCACCTACAAGAACCTGGAGCTGTCCGATCTGAACATCGACATCACCGCGGACTTCATCGACCTTAACGGCAACCGTATCGACGACATCATGACGTTCGATGCCGTCGCCCACGAGAACTACACCAACGAGGCCTACTATCAGGACCCGACCGACGCCACGGACGGATTGCAGAACTCGCAGAACATCGCCTGGTACGCGACCGACGACTATGACGAAAGGGCGCCCGGCACCTATGAGATGACGCTGTCGGTCACCGACAAGGACGGCAACCAGGTCACCAGCACAACCATATCCGTGGACGTGGCGCCGAACATCACAGTCGCCGCCGACGGCAGCGGCGACTACTTGACCATCCAGGAAGGGATCGCCGCCGCGTCCGACGGCGACACAGTCTATGTGAAAGCCGGCCAGTACAACATCGAAGACACGATCGTAATCGACAAGTCGATCGACCTCCTGGGTGCCCAGGCGGGCGTCGACCCGCGCACGGCGGCCGGCCTGCGGACCTCGGGCAGCGCCGAAGAAACCGTCATCGACGGGCGCACAACGGATGCCGAGGGTAACGTCACGACGCTTTCCACCCTGATCAGGATCGCAGCCGACGATGTCACGATCGACGGTTTCGACATCGGCCACGGCACCGGCGATCTGGTCGAGTCTGAAACCACGATTGCGAACCCCGTCGTTCGCTACAATTTCGTGCATGATTCGACCGGCGACGAAGGCATGCAGATCCGCTACGCATCCGATGCTGTGCTCGAATACAACCATGTCTTCGACATCGCCCAGGACGGCATCAACCTGTCCAGTGATTCGACCGACGGCACGATCCGGTTCAATGAAGTGCACGGCAGCAACTCCGCGAATGCTGCGATCTACGTCTACGGTTCGGAAAACACGACCATCGAAGGCAACCTGGTCTACGACGTCACCCAGAACGACGGCATCAAGCTCGGGGGCGGCAGCAGCGACGCCGTCCCAGAAAAGGTGGGCGGTACGATCATCGACAACGTGGTCCGCGACACCGTGCAGGACGGCATTTCTGTCTATATGAGCAATACCACGGTCAGTGGAAATGACGTTTCCGGCAGCACCAGCGAGAACGGAGCGGTCTACGTTTCGTACACCGTCCAGAATGTCGACATCACCGGAAACACGCTACACGACAACGGCGACGCGACGGATGATCGCGTGACCTTCGCGATCCGTGTCGGCAAATCGACAGAGCCGGGGAGCGTCACGATCACCGACAACACGTTCGCGGACAACGAAGCGCAGATCTACACGAAACCCGGGTCGGTCAACAACGACACGACCCTGGTGGCCGACAACACCTTCGACGACACCTCGACCGTCGGCGTCACGCATCTGGTTGGCTCGGTGTCCGGCCAAATTCCGACCATCCAGGCGGCCGTCGACGACGCGGCAGCAGGAGATACCATCCTGGTCGCAGCTGGCACCTACACGGAATCGGTTGTCGTCGACAAGCCCCTCAACTTCGTTGGGCTGGGTTCTGACAAGACAATCATCACTCCTGCGTCGGGTGATGGGTTCCTCCTGACTGGCGATCTTGGCGCAGGGTACTCGGTGTCGTTCGACGGCCTCGGGTTCGTCGGCGCACCAGGCAGCGGCATTCGTGCGGAAAACTTCACACTCGGCACGCTCGAGGTGACCGACAGCCATTTCGAGCACAACGAGATGAACGGGCTCCGCGTCCACAACACGACGTCGGGCGGGCCTTACACCGACCTCGCCAATGTCATCCTGACCGACACAAGCTTTGTGGAGAACGGGCGACCGGGCTCCTCGTCAGGCGATGGCGATATCATCTTCTTCCAGTACAACGGCAACGCAACCTTGCAAGACCTAACGCTGGACGGCGGAAGCCGCACCATCGACAAAAACGCGCACAACATCGACCACGCGGCCGAAAACGGGATCCAGTTCCGCAGCGACACCGGGTCCTTGGGCACCGTCACCATCGAGGACGTCTCGATCACCGGGACGTACGAGAAGGTCGGGATTGCGTTCTACAACTACGACGATGTGGATGGCCTGACGCTTGAAGACGTGGACATCACGGCGACGACGGGCTGGAGCCTTTCGATGAACTTCGACGGGATCGGCGGCAACATCAACCTTTCGCAGTTCGACGGCCTGACCTATAGCCAGACCGCCGCCATGCAGGATGAAACCGGCACCGGCACCGACAACGTCTTCACGGGTACCGATGACCAGGACTTCTTCCGGTCGCGCGGCGGTGACGACCTGCTGACCGGCGGCGCCGGCGATGACACCTTCGACGGCGGCGCCGGCAACGATACGCTCAGCTACTTCCTCGATACGGCCGGCGTCATCGTCGACCTGTCCGCGGGCAGCGCGACGGACGCGTGGAACGGCACCGACAGCTTCAGCAACATCGAAAATACCACCGGATCGAACTACGACGACACGTTGACCGGCGACGATGGCGACAACGTTCTCACATCCCACAGCGGCAACGACACGCTAACCGGCGGCGCCGGCAACGACACCTTCGTAATCGAACGGGACGACACGGGAATCGACACGATCACCGACTTCTCCACCGGCGACGTGCTGGACCTGACCGACGTGGTGGACGGCCTGGTGGACGACGACGACGACGCAGACGACGTCCTCGAGTTCTTCGATGTCGCCGGCAACACCGAGGTCCGCACCGACAACGACGATGATGATGACGACGACGATGCCACGACCACCATCGCCGTGATCGAGAACGTCGCCGCGGACAGCCTCAGCCTGGATGCAGACGGCAACGTGACGATCTCCGGCGGGGTCTGACCCGCAGGCCGCACCGCCTCAACTCTCCCGCAGCGCCCCCTGCAGCGCCTTGTCGATCGGGGCCAGCAGGTAACGCAGAACGGTGCGCTTGCCGGTGATCACGTCCACATTGGCGGTCATGCCGGGAATGACGGGCAGCCGTTCGCCGTCGCGGTCGCGCAGGTCCTCGGTCTTCGCCGTCACCCGGATTACCTAGAAGTTCTCGCCCGTCTTCTCGTCGGTGATCGTATCGGCGCTGATCTGGTCCAGGGTCGCCGGCACGGCACCGTAGACCGTGTAGTCATAAGCGGTGAACTTCACCAGCGCCTTCAGGCCGGGATGAATGAAGGCGATGTCGGCGGGCCGGATCCGCGCCTCCACGACCAGCGCCTCCTCCACGGGCACGATCTCGACAAGGTCCATGCCCGGCTGCACCACGCCCCCGATCGTGTTCACGAACAGCTGCTTGACAATGCCGTCCACCGGGGCACGGATCTCGGTCCGGGTCAGGCGGTCCTCGCGCGATTCCAGGTTCCGGCGCAGCGCCTCCATCTCCACGCGGGCCTCGTTCAGCTCCTGCAGCGCGCGGCTGCGGAAGCGGGCCCGCACCTCGTTGATCTCCTGCTCCGTCTCCTGGATCGCCGCGCGTTGCCGCGTCACGGATTCCCGTGCCACCTCCATGTCGCCAACATACTGGCTCTCCTCGCGGCGCAGACGGATCAGTTCGACGGGTGCGTTGATGCCCTTTTTGACCAGGGGCTCCAGAATGCCGATCTCCTGGCGCGCCAAATCGATGGAACGCGCCAGCTGCTTGATCCGGGCCTCGGTCTCGGCGATCTCCTGATGATGCTGAACCAGTTGCGCCTCAAGCCGCGCCACGCCCGATTCCAGCTCTTCGGCACGCGAGGCGTAGAGCCTCAGCTCGCCCGCGACGATCTCCCGGAACTGTTCCTCGAGCTCGGGCGGGAAACGCAGCGCCGTGCCGCGGATTTCGGCCTCGAGCCGGGTGGTGACGGCCTGCAGACCGTAGAACTTCATGCGGTTTTCGCCTAATTCGGCCTGGAAGCGCGTTCGGTCCAGCCGCATCAGCACCTGGCCAGCGGTCACCATATCGCCCTCGCGCACGTTCAGCTCGGACACGATGCCCCCTTCCAGGTTCTGGACCACCTGGACCCGGCGCGACGGCATCACCCGGCCGTCACCGGTGCTGACCTGTTCCACCTCGGTCACGGCCGCCCAGAAGGTTGCGGCCCCGAAGAACGCGACGATGGCAAACAGCAACAGGTTCGCCATGGCGCTGGGCCGGCGGCTCATCGCCGCGCGCAATTCCGACATGTAATCGATGTCACGCCCGGCCATTGCGAGGCCCCCGGTACCGATCCTTACACTCGCCAGGCTCTCCAGGACTTCCTGGCGCGGGCCGTCGGCGACCACCCGACCCTGGTCCAACACGATCAGCCGGTCGACTAGTTGCAGCAGCGAGACCCGGTGCGTGATCAGGACGATGGTCTTGTCGCGCAGATAGGTCGGCAGCGTATCGATGACGTGCTTCTCGCTGGAGGTGTCCATCGAGCTGGTCGGCTCGTCCAGCACCAGCATGTTTGGCCGCTTGAGCAGCGCGCGGGCCAGCGCGACCGCCTGGCGCTGGCCGCCCGACAGGCCGTCGCCGCGTTCACCCACCGGAAGGTCGTAGCCCATGGGATGTCCCGTGATGAAATCCTGCAGGCCGACCGTCTTGACGACAGTGGCGATCTCCTCGTCGTCCGCGTGCGGCTTGGCGATCGCGATGTTCTCCTTGATCGTGCCCCGGAACAGGAACAGGTCTTGGGGCACGAAACCGATATTGGCCCAGGTATCGCTGGGCTCGATCTGGCGCAGGTCGGTGCCGTCCAGCAGGACCGCGCCGGACGCAGGCGCATAGAGACCCACCAGCAGCTTGGCGATTGTGCTCTTGCCGGACCCGACCCGGCCGATGATCCCGACCCGCTCGCCCGGCGCGATGGAGAAGGACAGGTCCCGCAGCACGTCGAAGGTCGTGTCGGGATAGGCGAAGGTGACGTTCTGAAAATCGATCCCGCCGTTCAGGGCGGGACGGTGCACGAAGCTTGCCTCCGCCGGCCGTTCGACCGGGCTCTCCATCAACTTGTTCAGCGATTTGAGCGAGCTGGACGCCTGGTGGAACCGCATCATCAGCTGTGCGACCTGTGCCATCGGACCGATCGCGCGCCCCGACAGGATGACGGACGCGATCAGCCCACCGGCCGTCAAGAGACCGTCCTTCACCAGGAACACGCCGATCAGCACCACCATGATCGCCGTGCCCTGCTGGACGACATGGACGAAGTTGATACCTAGATTGTTGAACAGGCGCGTGCGCTGTCCCAGGGACGCGTTTTCGCCGACTACCCGCTCCCACAGCGAACGCATCCGCCCTTCGGCGCCGACCACCTTGATCGTCTCGATGCCGCTCAGGCTTTCGACCAGGACCCCGTGCTTGTGTTCGCCTTGCGTCATTTGGGTCCTGACCGACCGGGCGATCGGGATCTGGATGAACAGGCCCCACAACAGCACCACGACCACCACGGCGGCCAGGAAGATGCCGAGCTGCACGTTGATCAGTGCGATGACGCCCACGAACAACAGGGCAAACGGCAGGTCGATAAAAGCCGCCAGGGTCGCGGAGGTGAAGAAATCGCGGACGGATTCAAACTCGCGCAGCATGCTGGCGAACGCGCCCGAGGATTGCGGGCGATGGGAGATCTTCAGGTCCAGGACCTGGTCGAAAATCCGGCAGGCCAGGATCACGTCGGCGGTTTCGACCGCGTTGTTCGGCAGCACCCGGTCGTAAACGATCATAGTGAACATCGGGTTGGCCAGCGCGAACAGATTGATCAGCACCGAGGCGATCACCACTTGCGCATAGGTCCACCAGTTTTCGGCCAGAGTCCCCCAGAACCAGGACCGGGTTGCCGCCAGCGCGACACTTTGGTCGCGGCCAGTGAACCGGAACGCCGGCTTGACCAGGATCGCAAAGCCGGAATAACGCTTTTCCAGGTCGGCGCGGGCAATCTCCACCGTCGCGTCGCCCGCTTCGGGCAGAACCAGGACACAGGTGCCGTCGTCCTTGCGTTCCAACAGTACCGCGGCATTGCCCTGGTCCAACAGGACGACCGCCGGCAAGGTCCAGGCATGGATGCGCCCCAGCCGGCGTTTGATCAACCGCGCCTCCAGCCCGGCACGGGCGGCGGCGCGCTGGAACATGTCCACGGTCACCCGGCCTTCCGAAACCGGCAGGCCCGACATCAGGACCGAGACCGATTTCGGCCGTCCGTGTAAGCGGGTCAGAAAGGCGAGGCACTCCAGCATCGGGTCCGGCCCCGCCCCGATCGCAACGGCACCGGGGGACGGTTCCGCGACCGGGTCGGTCAAATCGATCGCCTCGGGGGCGTCTGGACGCGTCGATGTGGACACTGGTTTCTCCGCTGCCGCCGACGGACGTCTACCGCTTGTCGTTTCGGGAAATGGCTGACGAGCCTGACACCGCTATCCGCGGTGCCATGCCCAGTATCCGCCCGGGCGCTCAGAGCCGACAGAGTCTCCAGCCATCGTCCCGTCCAATTAACCAAAGAACTCTCAGGTCCAATCCGCTCTCTACCATTCGGTTGTAACAAATTTCTGCTTGAGTGTCTCGGATCAATACTCCGTCATCCTTTGTTTTCACATGATCGTCATTAAGTACTTCGACGAATGAAACAGACCTCACCCTGCACAGGCGAGCCGTTTTGCACGTGACATGAGACGGGTGGCCGCCTAGCCTGAGGCCCACCGCGCGTTTGGTCCCGTCGCCGAATAGAGTCTTCCTAATATGCAGAGAACGCAATCCAAATTCCCAACTCTACCCGGAGCCTGTCATGACCGACCCGGCGAAAACCATCCTGTGCTACGGCGCCTCCAACACCCATGGGACCTGCCCGATGCGGCACATCCAGGACAGACGCCGGTTCGGCAGGAACGAACGCTGGCCGGGCCGGCTGGCGGCGACACTGGGCCCGGATTTTCACGTGATCGAAGAGGGTCATCCCGGCCGCACCAGCGTGCACCCGGATCCGATCGAAGGGGTCTACAAGAACGGCCTGGCTGTCCTGCCCGCCATCCTGGAGACCCATCGGCCGATCGACTGGGTCATCCTGATGCTGGGTATCAACGACCTCAAGGCGCGGTTCTCCGTGACGCCCCTTGATATCGCGCTCAGCGTGGAAAAACTGCTCCTCGCCATCGGGCAAAGCATGGCCGGGCCGGATGACGGCGCGCCGCAGGTCCTGATCGTCTCGCCACCGCCGATCATGGAAGACACCTGGCTGGGAGAGATGTTCACCGGCGGCGAAGCGAAATCAAAGGGGTTGGCCTTCCAGTATGCCGAGGTCGCCGCGCGCAACGGCTGTGCGTTCTTCGATGCCGGCACGGTGATCGCGACCGACACGGACGACGGCATCCATCTCAGCGCCGCCGCCCACGACACGCTCGGCGGCGCAATGGCCGAGCAGCTTCGCGCTCTGCTCGGCGGCTAGTCCGACAGCACAACGCCGAAGTTCTCGACCGTCTGGCTGTTCTTGTCGGGCGTATCCACGCTGAAGCGCAAGCAGTCCTTCAACGCGGGGTTACCGTTGTAGAGAAGGACCGAGACACCCTCTGCGGCGAGACGCCGATGGATCGTTCGGGTGTCATGTCCTTCCAGACGCACGACTATGAAATTCGTGGCGCTGGGATAGACCCGAACGCCCGGAAAAACGCTGAGCTGACGGAGCATCGTGTCCCGTGCGGCGACCAGATCGGCGACGTTTTTCTCGATCTCGCCGTAATGCCGAACGATCGACCCGGCGATCATCGCAGAGAGGCTGTTGACGGCGAAGGTTGTCTGCCACGCACTGATCTGCTCCAAAACTTCCGTGCGGCCCGCCAGGAAACCGAGACGGATCGCGGCGGCCCCCATCTTCGAGAAACTCCTCAGGACCATCAGGTTGGGATATCGGTCCATCGATCCCACGCAAGCATCCGGCTGCGGCGCGAACGGTCCGTAGACTTCGTCGATCAGCACAAGGCCGGGCGCCTCCCTCAGAACGGCCTCAATGATGTCGGGCGGGAACCAGGTGGAGGTCGGATTGTGGGGGTTGCTCAGAATGACGAGATCGGGCCGGACGGCCGCTACATGGCGCCCCAGCCCGGCGGGATCGACGGCGAAGTCTCCGGCCAAAGGGTGGGTCTCCAACGCGACCCCGTATTTCTGGGCGGCCAGGCGGTACATGAAGAAATCCGGGTCCAGCGTCAGGGCAGTGGCGCCCGCCCCCATATACTGCATGACAAGGTCGATGATCTCGAAGGCGCCGTTCGCGAACAGCACCGTGTGGCTGGCGGGCAGGCCGGCCCAGGCAACGATCTGTGCGCGCAGGGCGGCAATCTCGTCGCTCGGATATCTACTGAAATCGATCCTGTCCAGCCGTCGCCTGATATCCGAGATGATCGCATCGGGCAGATTGCACGGCATCTCCAACAAGGTGCCCGCGCGCTCAGGATCGCCGAAGACGCTGTCCAGATTTGTGCCTGCACCCGCGGGCGCACGGCGTTTGAGAAACCCTTCCAGGCTGAATTCCATCTTTCGGCTGCTGATGCACAGAGGCGAACAGGCCTAGCCGCCCACGGGATGATGATCCGCTGCGGCGGCGGCCTCCACCCGTGGCCGATGGTGGATGTACTCCCCGAACAGCCTATCGCAGTCGCTGTGGTATTTTTCCGTGAACAGGATATGGGTGTGCCAGACAATGTCGGTGACGGGGTCCGGTGCCGGACCCCGCTCCGTTTTCCTGCCATCGCCGCTGTTGCACCGCGTCCGGTAGGCAAGCACTTGTTTGAGAAACTGGCGATAGCCGCGAATGGCATCGTCCGTTTCCCGCTCCGGCCAGCCGTACCCGCCCGCCTCGGTTTCCAAGACGAGCTTTCGCCTGACAACGTCGAGGTCCAGGGCGTCGATCATACCTGAAACGGCGTTCACCCTACCCGCTCCCGCATCATCCGGACACGGCCGGCACGGAGCCGTCGTTTAGGGAACGTAGCAGACAGCCGTCGCATCTTCCGCGAAGACCGATCCGGTGTCCTCGGCATCGCCGCCAAGTGCCGCCGGCTTCGGCACAAAACACACTTCCCGGGCATCGGACGCGGCACGCTGTCTGGCGTGATCGTAGCTGTGAACCTCGCGGTACTTGCTGACAAGTTTGCTCACCATCATCGTCTCTTCCTCACACGATTTGAGATAGTCGGATCCGGTAACGCAGCGGCAAACAGGTCTGTTCGCCGTCGCTTCGTCCTGCGTCCTACTTGGGCGCGATCGTCACCATTCCCTTGCAACGCCCGTCGGTGAAAACACCGGCAAAGCCGCTGCCTCTCGACAGCGCCGTCGCATAGACATGCGCCTCGGTGCTCGAGCCGTCCGAGAAACCCACGTCATACGCGTTATTCATCACGTAGACGCCGTGATGCAGCGAGACATCCGACTTCTTGATGTGGATGGTGTGGCCGCTGTCGCTTCTCTTGTGGTGCGCGGCACCGTTCTCGTGCGGCGTCGTGCCATAGCCGTCCCCATAGCGGGTTTGGCAGATACCTGCGTCTTCGTTGGGGATCACGCTTTGAAGATCGCTGAACGTCACCTGCATCGATTGAGCGTTGGCCTGAGCCGCGCCGAGAGCGAGAAAACAGGTCGCAAGTAACACAGATCGCATAAGGTACCCTCCCACGGTTTCCGAGGACCGCCCTGTTTCTCGCACGGTACACAATCGGATAGTTTTCGCCGTTCCCCCGGGTATCCAAGACGTTAACATGGGGAAGGTCCGCGTCAACGGCGGCCTTGTCGTACCTTTCCAAGTTTTAATGAGGACCGACAGTCTCGTCGGGCGGTCGGGAGCGGCGAATACTGACCTTCCCGATGGATAGGTTCCATTTCGTTCCGGAGACATAGGTTGCACTTTTGGGCCTTTGCAAGGAGAGCAAGGTGCCCTGGAAGGAG
>Ga0209366_1000078_pt1 | contig 38173 bp, 40 predicted proteins | sample WorMetmaBAHAMAS2_FD_187391 | JGI IMG/M metagenome (GOLD analysis project Ga0209366, IMG submission 187391) | Marine gutless worms symbiont microbial communities from Max Planck institute for Marine Microbiology, Germany - Inanidrilus... | ecosystem: Host-associated > Annelida > Digestive system...
TGTACTTGACCTTGGTGGGGTCTTCGCCCGCGGCTTCCATCGCCATCGCGGCGACCAGGTGATCCATGCCGCCCGGAACCGAGCCGCCGCCGATTGCCACATCGCGCGGGTTCGCCTTGTAGGCGGCCACCAGGTCGGTGAAGCTGTTGAGGTCGCTGTCCTTGTGGACCACGAAGGCCGCATAGTCGCCGATCGTGCCGGCGATTAAGGTCAGGTCGCGGAAGTTCTGCGGAAACACCTTGGTCAGCGACCGGATCACGATCGGTGTGGAATTAACCATCAGCGTGCCGTGCTGGGACTCGGCATTTTCGATCAGATAGCCGATCGCCTTGCCGCCGCCACCGCCGGACATGTTCTCGTAAGATGCCGAGCCCACCAGGCCGGACTTGGTCAGCGCCTCGCCCGTGCCGCGGGCGGTGCCGTCCCAGCCGCCGCCGGCGCCGCCGGGGATCAGGAAGTGGATCTCCTCGACCTTATGGCTGTCCGCGAAGGCCGGCGCGGCAAAGCCGACCCCGGCCGCCGCAATGGCGGCGAGCGCGACCCTTCTGGTAATACCGTTTAATGTCATCTGGTTGCCTCCCTTACTGACATGGTTCGTTATTCTGATCGTCACGAAACGACGTGCGTAGCATGATATTTCGCCGCCGTCGAATGTACAGGGCGGAGGCGCGAAAAACCGCGGCCCCTGAAATGCCCGCATGGATTGAATTCCGTCCCGAAAGCACAGCGCCAAGTACTCAGGCCGCGCTTTTCAGCAATGCCTCCGGAAACAGGACAGCGCCTTCCATCACCCGCCTCTGGGTGCGGTAGGTCGTGGCGCTCAGCGCCTGCGCGCTGCCGTCTGCGCCAATCACCACTTCGGCCGCGACCGGCAGCAGGCCGGACGGATTGCCGATCAGGGTCGTCTCCGACGGCCGGGCGAGCGCATGGGGAATGCTGTCGGGAACGCGCACCGCCGTGGCCAGGCACATGGCGCCGGTCAGCGCGACCGCGCGGTGGACATTTCCCATCGAGACCAGCCGCACGGCGATGTCGTGGGCGTCGGCCGTGTAGGACCGGCCGTCCAGGGCCGTATAGTCCCCCGGCGGGGCAACCATCGCAATCTTCGGCGTGGACAGCAGGGCGTCTTCGGGCCGGTTCGACAGGCCCATGGCCACCGCGGCCGTGCGGCGCACCGCGTCCAGCCGCGCCATCAGTTCCGTGTCGGCATCGAGTGCCGCCGGCGCCTCCAGGCCCGTGCGGCTCAAGTCGGACGCCCGGACGAAGGCGACCGGATTGGACGCGTCTACCAGGGACGCCTCGATCGGCCCGACGTCCGGCACGTCCAGCCTGTCGACGGCTCTGCCGGTGGGCAGCAGGGAACCCGTTGCCGCACCGCCCGGGTCCAGATAGTCCAGCTTGATCTTCGCGCCCGTGCCCGAAACACCAGGGATCTCGAAATCGCCCGCTTCGATGGCGCGGCCGTTGCGGACGGCAAAGGTTGCCCGGTATAGCTTGTCGGTGTTGGTGTTGTAGACGCGCACGGTTGCCTGACCGTCATCGACCCGAACCAAACCCTCGTCGACCGCGAATGGCCCGACCGCGGAAGACAGGTCGCCGCACATCGCGCCGTAGTCTGCAACCGGTTCGCCCACGGCGATCTGAACAAAGGTGTAGTCCACATCCGCATCGTCGCGCGTCGACGGCTCGACGATCACGACCTTGGAGAGCGACGAGAGGCCGCCCCCCATGCCGTCGAGCTGGCGGCCGTAGGGGTCGGGGCTGCCGAGGACGTGCAGGAAGATGCGGTCCCGGACAGCTCTGTCCGCCGGCAGGTCCTCGCCTTTGAAGAACACGCCCTTCGACGTTCCGCCCCGGATGAAGACGGCCGGCAGTCTTGCAGTCATGGTCAGGCAGCCTCCGACACGAAGGCGCGAAACGCCCGCGGCAGCAGCCCGCCTTGACGGAAGGTCTCCCGCTCGGCCTCGTTATAAAGGCGTAGGTCCAGCGGCACGGTCTCCTGCAGGCCGTTCTTGCGGTGAACGGTCAGAGTCGCTGCGGCAAGATCGTCCGACAGGGCGATGTCGTAGGTTTCCGTCCCGTCGAGGCTCAGCGTGTGGCGGGTGACGCCGTCCGGGAACTGCAGCGGGGCGATCCCCATGTTCACCAGGTTGGAGCGGTGAATGCGCTCGAAACTCTCCACGATCACCGCGCGCACCCCGGCAAGCCACGGCGCCTTGGCCGCCGTGTCGCGGGACGAGCCGCAGCCGTATTCCCGGCCGGCGATGACGACCAGGTCCTGGCCGCGTTCCCGGTAGGCCTCGATCGCCTCGAACATCGGCACGGTGCGGCCGTCGGGTTCCAGCCGTGTCCACGGGCCTTCCTTGCCGGGCGTCATTTCGTTCGCCAGCCGGACGTTCGCGAAGGTGGACCGCACGATGACGTCCGACGATCCGCGCCGGGTCCCGAAGGAGTTGAAGTCCGCGGGCGGTACGCCGCGGGAAATCAGGAACTGTCCGGCGGCGGATGTCTCGACGATGGCGCCGGACGGGGAAATGTGATCGGTGGTGATTGAATCGCCCAGGATTGCCAGCGGCCGGAGCCCCGTCAGCGTGCGAGCAGGCCCGGCCGTGTCCCCCGGCCCGGTGAGATAGCGGGGCCAGGTGATGTAGGTCGATTCGGGCCAGGTGTAGGTGCCGGCATCCACCTCCAGCGCGTTCCAGCCGTCCGAGACCGTCGAGATCCCGTCATAGTTGGCGACGAACTGATCGGGCGACAGGCAATCCAGCATCACCCTGTCCACCTCTTCCGCGTCGGGCCACAGCTCGGCGAGCGTGACCGGGTTGCCGTCGGGATCCCGCCCCAGCGGCTCGGATGTAATGTCCCTCAGGATGGCGCCGGCGAGCGCGTAGGCGACCACCAGCGGCGGCGAGGCCAGCACGTTCCGGCTGGCCAGCGGATGAATGCGGCCGGCGAAATTGCGGTTGCCGGAAAGGACCGCGACGCAGTGCAGGTCGTTCTTCCTGATCGCCTGTTCGTGCTCGGGCGCCAGCGGGCCGGACATGCCATTGCAGGTGGAACAGGAAAAGGCCGCGATCTGGAACCCCAGCGCATCCAGCGGTTCCTGCAATCCGCTCTCCTCCAGGTACCGGGCGACCACGCGCGATCCGGGTGCCAGCGATGTCTTCACGTGCGGCGGCGTCTTGAGGCCGCGCGCGACCGCATTGCGCGCAAGCAGGCCGGCGGTGACGATGTGGCGCGGGTTTGCCGTGTTCGTGCAGCTGGTAATCGCCGCGATGATGACGTCACCGTCGCCAATCGTGTGACCGCGGCCGGCCACTGGCGCCCGCCGGGCGTCCGCGGTTTCCTCCTCGCGGCCAAGCGTCGTTGCGGCGGCGGCAAGATCGATACGCTGCTCGGGCCGGCTGGGCCCGGCGACGGACCGTGCGACCGCTCCCAGGTCCAGGGTGACCACCGCGTCGTAGGCGATGGCGTCATCCGGCGTCTCGGCCCAGAGGCCCTGGGCGCGGCAGTACTCCTCCACAAACGCCACATGGTCCGCGGGCCGTCCGGTCTCCTTCAGATAACGGACGGTGTTCCGGTCGACCGGACAGAAGACGCTGGTCGCGCCGTATTCCGGTGCCATGTTCGCGATCGTGCCCCGGTCCGGAACGGAGAGGCTGTCATAGCCGGGTCCGAACAGCTCGACGAAACAGTCGACCACGCCCAACGCCCGCAGTTTCTCCGCAACGGTCAGCGCGACGTCCGTCGCCATCAGATCACCGTCCAGCCGGCCGGTGATCTCCAGTCCGATCACGCGCGGCACGTTGACGGTCGCCGCCTCGCCGAACATGATCGCCTCTGCCTCCAGGCCGCCGATCCCCCATCCCAGAACCCCCAGCGCGTTGATCATCGGCGTGTGGCTGTCCATGCCCAGGCAGGTGTCCGGCACCAGCAAAGTGGAGCCGTCGCTGTCGCGGCGAACGCATTGTCCCAGATATTCCAGGTTGACCTGGTGCATGATGCCGCCGCCCGGCGGAACCACCCGCAGGTTGGGAACCCGCGCCTCGCAGGCCTTGATGAAGGCGAAGCGCTCGCGGTTGACTTCGAACTCCCGCGCCAGGTTTTTCGGCAGGGCCAGTTTCTAGGCCCAGTGGTTGATGGTCATCGAATGATCGATGACCAGGTCCACCGGCAGCGTCATGTCGATCCTGGTGGGGTCGCCTCCGGCATCGCCCACGGCCGAGCGCATGGCCATGAGGTCCACCAAAAGCGGCAGGCCCAGCATGTCCTGCAGCAAGAGCCGGCCCGGGCGGAACGGCACCGCGTCGCCCCGGCGGCGCGCGACGGCCGCGACGGACGTGCCGTCCGGATCCTGCCGCAGCGTGTTTTCGGCGACGACGCGCAGCGAATAGGGCAGGGAGCGCCATTCCGGCCCGACGGCCGCGCGGGTGTCGGCGGCCTGAAATGCGCCGCCCGTCAGTTCAAGCGTCTGCATGTCCGCGCCCTCCCCGGCGCTGATGGGACTTTAGACATGGCGCGTACGCTTGCAAGGAAAGAGCGCGCCGGAACGACGATGGCCTCAGCGGCTGCTGCAACGCTCGAAGTAGTACACCTCCGGCGGCACGACCACGTCCTCGACCCCCGATAACCACGTCACCGCCGGAGACAGCGGGCCGGCACCGCGCTGTGCATTCAGTAATTCCGTGCTCAGGCCGGCCACGACCAGAATATCGGGCGTGGCGGAAGGATCGGTCTTGGACGATGCTGCAAAGACGAGCCGCACCGGGTTCTCGGTGTCTTCCGAGACCGCGGTTCCGTCCGTCATCTTGAGATCCATGAAACAGCCGCCGGCCCCCAGGAAGCACCAGGCGATTGTGCGCATCTCCCACAGGACCGTGCCGGCTGCGTCGACCCCGGCCAGGGTGAAAGGTTGGGGCGCCGTCCCTTCAGCCGCGCCGAAGGCCGCAGTGACACGCCCGCCCTCCTCATCAGGGTGGCTGACATAGACCGCTTCCCATTCGGTGCAGTCCCGCGATCCGGCATGTGCTGTCGTGACGGCCATCTGGGCGACGAAGAGCAAGAGCCAGAAACAGTGCATGGGAAGTCGCGCCTTCATTCCCACTCCATTTCTGCGAACACCTGCTGCGCATTCCTGCGCGCCAGGGCATCGAACTGCTCCAGGTGACCAAAGGCCGACTGGTCGACCTCGACCGCGCCGATCATGTCACCCCCGTCGTCGATGTGCTGTCGCATCTGCGTGCGCAGGTTGACGAGATAGTCGTAGGTGTCGGCGCGGGCGCGTTCCAGGGTCGTCGGTGCGCCGTGGCCCGGAACCACATGGACCGGTTCGCGTTCCGCCACTGCTTCGAACGCCCCGATCCAGGTGCCCGAATGGGAGACCTCCAGGACTCCGAGAATGCGCTCCACATAGACGATGTCGCCGGTGAAAATGATCTGCCGGTCGGGCAGCCAGACGAAGCTGTCCCCCGGTGTGTGGGCGGGGCCGGCGTGGACGAATTCGAAGGGCACGCTGCCGATTGAGAAGGCCGTTGCTTCGTCGAAGGTTTCGGACGCAAACACTGGCTCGGTTCCGGAAAGTGCCTCGCGCGAGAACTGCGAGAGGGCCGTTAGTTGTATCGACGCCCGCTCGCGCTGGTCTTCGACGGCTGCGGCCGCGGCGACAATGCGCGCACCCCGTTCGCGCCAGTACCCGTTGCCAAGCCAACGGTGATCCTGGCCGCCGGTGTTCAGCACGACGCGGACCGGCATGTCCGTCAATGCGCGGATCGCGGCATCAATGGCGGCCGCGCCGTTCCAGCTTCCGCCCGGATCGATCAACACCACGCCGTCGGGGGGCACGACGACACCGAAGGTCGCGTTGTTGGCAAGGTTCGTGGGCGAACGCTGCGCCTTCTCGCCCACCAGCGCATAGACGTCCTCCGCGACCTTGACCGTCAGAAGCTCCGCCGCGGACGCGGGGCCGGCAACCATGACGAACAGGAGGAAACTCAAAACCCGCATCGCGCCCGCCGCGGTCAGTGGTGGATGAACAGCGGCACCGGACAGGCCGCCAGCAGCCGCGTCGTGCAGGAGCCGAAGAAGACGTCGCGCAACTGGCGGCGCCCGAAGGCGCCCATCACCAGCATCGCCGCGTCCGCGGCCCGTTCGATCAAGATGTCTGCTGGGTGGTCCTCGGATTCGACCACCGTCACCGTGGCCTCCACCGCGTGGTTCGCAAACACCTTGGCGGCCTGGGCCGCGCGCCGCCGGGCGTCCTCCGCCGCATCTTCGGTCACGGTGAGGACCTCCACCGTGGCGCCTTCGGCCAGCCCTAACAGGGCAAACATATGCATCGACCGGGAGACGGCAGTGCTGCCGTCGCAGGCCACCAGGATCCTGCCTGACGTCGGCAGGTCTTCGGGTGTCACGATCAGGGGCCTGGGATCGTCCCGGGCGAGGCGTTTCACGGTATCGGAATCCTCGTCGGCCAACTCGAAATGAAACGAGGTGTCCTTGCCGACGACGATCAGGTCGTGGGCCTCAGACTCGACTTCGATGCGCTCGGCTGGATCGCCTTCCCACTCCGCCACGGAAAAGGGCACGCCGGCCTTAAGGCACCGGTCCTTTAACGCCTTCAACTGGGCATCGATCTCGCCTTCGAAGCGCTGGATCAGCGCATGGTCGCGTGCGTATTTGTAGTGGGACGCGCCAATCGGAACCGCCTGGGGCGCGGTGATCCAGGGCCGGTCCAGAACCGCGATGCCGGCGATCTCGGCGTCCAGGCGCCGGCAAAGGTCGAGCGACATGGCCTGCGCCGCCGCGCTGGGCGCCGTCCCGTTGACCGCGACGAGAATACTGTTCAGCATCGTCCCTCCTTGCGTCGGTAGCGACCGGTCTTGCCTGTTCCCGGTCGTTCCGCATTGCCGGAGTAGGCCCAATCATGCGCCAAGTCCACCGTTCAGTGGCGGGGAGAGGCCCTACCGCACCGTCGCTTCGATCCTCACCAGGCACGACTGTGCCGCGCAGGCCTGGGCGAGCTGCGAGGTGGGCCTGTCCGCGGTGACGGCGTTGGGGTTGCCGCCGGAGTCGAGCCCCCCGTCCGCGTCGCCAACGAACCACGGCCCGGTCTCCATTGCTACGACGCCGGGGCGGCACCCTTCCGAGACGGCCAGCGTGGCAAGGCAGGCACCGCGCGGAGAGGAGACGCGGACCTCGTCGCCGTCCGCAAGGCCGCGCGCCGTCGCGTCGGCCGGGCTCATGAGGACCGCGGGCGGCGCGCCGGTGCCGGCGAGCCTTGTCTGGGCGAGCTGGCTGTGCAGGAATCGCGCCGGTTGGCGGGTCAGCAGCGCCAGCGCCCCCTCCGGTGCCGTGCCCAGCCATTCCTGCTGTGCCAGCCAGGCCGGGTGTCCCGGCATGTCGTCGTATCCGAAGGACGCGATCCGTTCGGAGGCAAGTTCGATCCGGCCCGACGGCGTTTTCAGGGCATGCCCATCGGGATCGTTCCGGAAGTCCTCCAGATAGACCTCGGGTCGTTCGGGCTGCGGCACCCGCCAGACGTTTTCGGCAACCAGGGTATCGAAGTCGGGTGCGGCGATGTCCTGCGCGCCCGCCGCTTGCTGCGTCCCGGCCCAGAGATGGCGCAGCCAGTCTTCTTCGGTTCGGTCTTCGGTAAAGACCGCTTCGCACTCGACCCGTGCAGCCAGATCCGAGAAGATCGCGAAGTCGTCCCGGGCCTGGCCGACCGGCGGCACCAAGCGCGGCATATAGAAGACATGCGGATCGCGCGACGAGCCGCCGATGTCCGACCGTTCGGCGCTGGTCGTCGCCGGCAGCACGATGTCGGCACGGCGCGCGGTGGCGGTCCAGAACTGCTCGTTGACGATGATCGTCTCCGGCCGCGCCCACAGGCGTTCCAGCCGGAACAGGTCCTGGGCGTGGTGATAGGGGTTGCCGCCGGCCCAGTAGATCAGTTTCGTGTCCGGATAGGTGACGGCCCGCCCGTTGAAGGCAATGGTCCGGCCGGGGAATTCCAGCATGTCTGCAATGCGGGCAACGGGAATGGCGGTGCCGCCGGGATTGTCCAGCTTCGGCAGTTCCGGCACCAGGTCCCGGCGCGCACGCTCTCCGACCGCATTCATCGAGCCATAGCCGAAACTGAAGCCGCCGCCCGGCAGGCCGATCTGCCCCAGCATGGCGGCCAGCGCGATCAGCGCCCAGTAGGGCTGCTCGCCGTGTTCTGCCCGCTGCAGCGACCAGGCCGCGGTCAGCATGACCCGGCCTTTCGCGATGCGGTCGGCAAGGAGGTTCAGCGTTTCCAGCGGCACGTCGGCCAGGTCTGCGGCCCAGGCAAGGTCCTTGGGTCGGCCGTCGGCGTCGCCGCGGAGGTAGGCGAAAAAGGTTTCGGTTCCGCTGCAGTGCCGGGCGAGGAACGCCTCGTCGGCGCGGCCGCGTTCCAGCATGGCGTGGCACAGGCCCAGCAGGATCGCCGTGTCCGAGCCGGGCCGCGGCGCGATCCAGTCCGCGTCCGAGCCGGTCGGGATGTCGTCGTCCAGCGGGCTGACGACGACGAAGCGGGTGCCGCGGTCGCGCGCTGCACGGATGTGGTCGGGCATGTGATGGAACCCGGCGCCGCCGGAGGTCACGTGCCAGTTCTTGGGGTTGAGGCCGCCGAAGGCCACCAGCGTGTCGGTGTTGCCGATGATGCTGTCCCAGCCTGTTGCCGCGCTGGCAACGGCGTCGTGGTCGCCCAGCACATGGGGCAGCAGCACATGCGCCGCACCCCAGCTGTAATTGCCGATCTGGTCGCAAAAGCCGCCGAAGGCGCCAAAGAAGCGGCGGACCTGGCTGCGCGCATGGTGGAACCGGCCGGCGCTGGACCAGCCGTAGGAACCGGCGAACAGCGACGGTAACCCGTGCATCTCGCGGACGCGTTCCAGTTCGGCCGCGACCAGGTCCAGCGCCTCGTCCCAGCCGACCGGGATCATGGCGTCGCTGCCACGCGCTGACCCGTCGGATCGGTGCCGGTGCTTCAGCCAGCCTTCGCGCACGTGCGGCCGGACGACGCGTCTGTCGGAATGGACGAGCTGCGGCCAGGCGCCGATCATCGCCGCATCGGCACCGCCGCCGGGCCAGGGACGGGCAGCGATCAGGCGGCCGTTTTCGACCTCCGCCTCGAACGCGCCCCAGTGGCAGAGGCTGACCGGTCTAGCTGCCACGTGGTGCCTGCCCGGTCAAAGCTCGCCGCGTTTTCGCCGGCGCTCGGTGATGGTGTCGCCGCCGACTGTCCAGTCGTCGGGATCGACATCCTCGAACAGCACATAGACGTGCTCGGGATGTACGTCGCAATGGCGCGCAACGGTCTCGGTGATCTCCTTGGCCATGGCCTGCTTCTTTTCGCTGCTGCGGCCCGCGGCGATGCTGACGCGAACGATCGGCATGTGAGCCTCCTTCAGATCAGGGACAACCCGCCATCCACGCGCAGTGTCTGGCCGGTGATGTGGGACGCCTCGTCGCTGAGGAAAAAGGCGATGGCGGCGGCAATGTCGGACGGTTCGGCAATGCGGCCGTCCGGCGCCAGTGCCGCGGCGGCCTTCCAGGCCTCGTTCGACAGCGCCGAGTGGCCGGTCTGTTCCTTGCGGGTGAAACCGGGGGCGACGCAGTTGACGGTGATGCCGTCGGGCGCCGCCTGGACCGCGAAGCTGCGGGCGAGCGCCTCCATTGCCCCCTTTGCCGCCGCGGTCGTCGGGAACAGGCGCCCGCCCGGGACCTGGTCGACCACGAAGGACGATACGGCGACGACCCGGCCCGCGCGCGCGGCTTTCAGATGCGGCAGTGCCGCGGTGACCAGCTCGGCGAAGGCGGCGGCGATGACTTCGAAGGACGTGTCGAGGTCGGCCCGCGTCATCTCGCCGACCGGCTTGGCCAGCGCGAAACCGGCATTGGAAACGATCCGGTCCAGTCCGTCGAACCGTGTCACCGCCGCCTCCACAAGTGTTGGCGCGGTGCCCGGCCGGGCGAGGTCGGCGACGACGACCTCGGCCTCGGCCCCGGCGTCCCGGACCTCTTCGGCGACCGCCTCCAGGGCGGAGATCTTCGCCCCGTCGACGCCGCCGCGCGCGTGCAGCACCAAGGCCTGGCCCGGTCCGGCCAGCCGGCGCGCCGTGGCGGCGCCGATGCCGCTCGACGCGCCGGTAATCAGGGTCACGCAGCGGTCCATGGGTCAGGCGGCCTTCGCCCTGCCGCCCAGCTTGTAGCCATAGGCCTTGTCGAGCCCCAGGCGGGCGGCGATGTCGATGCCCTTTTGCAGCACCTCGCCCTCCAGCGGCTTGAGCGGCTTGCGCAGCGGCCCCGACGGCATGCCCAGCGCCTGCATCAGGCTTTTGACCGCGACCGGATTGATCGCCGAATAGGCGAAATGCAGCATGTCCAAGTTGGTGAGATAGGCATCGCGGAAGTTGGCGGCGTCCTCCGGCGTCTCCCAGGGCTTTGAGATCGTCGCGAAGGCGCGCGGGATGACGTTGCCGGTCATGTTGGCCGTGCCGTGGCCGCCCAGGGACATGGTCGGCACCACCAGGCCCAAGTTGGGCGAACAGCAGCACATGATCGCGATGTCGGGCTTGGCCGCGCACATCTGGGCGACCTGGCCGACCCGCGTGGTGCTTTCCTTCAGCACCACCATGTTCGGGTGTTTGGCCAGCTTCAGAAGGTCGTCCCAGTGCAGGTCCGTCTTCACCCGCGGCGGGTTGTTGTAGAAGCCGATCGGCAGGTCGACGGCGTCGCAGACCTCTTCCACGTAGTCGGTGATGTCGGCGTTCGAGGCGCAGATGTAGGAAGGCGCGGCGATGATGGCGCCGTCGGCCCCCTCGCCCTTGGCGTAGCGGACCATCTCGATGGTGGTTTCGGTGTTGTTGCCGGTGCAGCCGTAATACATCAGCATCCGGCCCGGCTTCATCTTGGCGGTCTCGGAGATGATCGTGCGTTTTTCGTCCGGCGACAGCATCGAGACCTCGCCGGTCGATCCCATGATCAGCACCGCCTCGGTGCCGTTTTCCTCGTGAAACTGCAACAGCGACCGGAAACCCTCCAGGTCGATCGAACCGTCCTCGTTCATGGGCGTCACCAGTGCGACGAACGATCCTTTGGGCTGAACATGTGCCATATGCGTGGTTCCTCAGTTTGCGAACAGGTTGGGAAAGGCGAATTTCGGAAGCCCCAGGACGATGTCCGGGAAGAAGATCGACAGCACGGCGACCAGCACCGTCAAGGCGACGATCGGCGTTACCGCCAGCATCGCCTTGCCCAGCGGTACGTTGCCGATCTGCGAGGCGATCAGAAGACAGATGCCGTAGGGCGGCGTGATCAGGCCCACCGACAGCACGATCGTGGTCAGCACGCCCATATGGACCGGGTTCATGCCGGCGGTGTCGCCCAGGCCCTGGATGATGGGCAGGAAAATCAAAACCGCCGAAATCGGGTTGAGCACCGTGCCGATCAACAGGAGGAACCCGATCAACAGCAGGATGATGCCGACCGGGTTTTCGGTCTGTGCGGTGATGAAGGCGACCACCATGTCCGCGGCGCTCAGGAACGCGATCAGCCAGCCGAAGATGCCGGCGCCCGCGACCGTGAACAGCGGCACGGAAAACGCGACCGTTGCCCGGGTCAGGTGCCCGGGCAGTTGCCGCAACGGCACGTCCCGGTAGACCAGGAATGTGAGGAACAATGCCCAGGCGACTGCGCTGATCGCCGCTTCGGTGGGCGTGAAGATGCCCGCGACCACCCCGCCCAGGACGAAGACCGGGATCAGCATCGCCGCCGCCCCCCCCGCCAGACGGCCCGGCCCATCGCGACCAGGCCCGGGAACGGGTTCGCGGGGTACCCTTCGCGCACCGCCATGACATGGGTGTAGGCCATCATGAACAGGCCGATCAGGATACCGGGCATCACCCCGCCCATGAACAGGGCCCCGATCGAGACATTCCCGAACGCGCCATAGACGATGAGAATGATCGACGGCGGAATGATCACGCCCAGCGTCGACGAGGCCGCCGTCAGCGCGACCGAAAAGGCGGGGTTGTAGCCCGCCTTCTTCATCGCCGGGATCAGGATCGAGCCGACCGAGGCGGTGTCGGCCGCGGCCGAGCCGGACAGCGAGGCGAACACCATCGACACGAAGACGTTCACATGGCCCAGGCCGCCGCGGATGTGGCCCACGGTTGCGTCCGCCACGTCGAGAAGCCGCCCGGTGATCGAGCCTGCATTCAGGATGCGCCCCAGGAACATGAAGAAGGGAACGGCCAGCAGGGTGAAGCTGTCGATGTTGGAATACATCTGGTTGATCACCGACGTCAGCGGCAGGTCCTCCCACAGGATGACGAAAACCGACGACAGGATCAGCGCAAAGCCGATGTTCACGCGAAACGCGATCAGCACGAAGAACCCGCCGAGCAACAGCACCAGCGGGTTCATTCGCCCCGCCCTGCCAGCAGCCGCTCGACCAGGAACAGCGCCATGAACACGCCGGCAATGGGGATCGGCACGAAAAACCAGAACTCCGAGATCCCCAGCGATGGCGAAAGCCGGTTGAGCCCTATGCCCGACATCGCCGCACCGTTGTTCACCAGAATGAAGATCACTGCCGCCGAGGCGGCCAGCGAGACGGCCGCCGGGATCCAGGTGAGGCCCCCATGTTCCGGCCACAGGTCGACGACATAGTGTTCGCCCTTGCGGAACGCCAACGCCGCGCCCATGAAGATGCACCAGGAAAACAAGAGCTGGGCGGCGTCCAGCGTCCAGATCAATGGGATCTCCAGCACGTTGCGCGCCATCACCTGCAGAAACACCACCAGGATCAGCGCCGCGAACAGCGCCGCCAGGACATAGCCGAAGGCCCGTTCCAGACGGTCGTTCAACCTGGACAGCATGTCACGCTCCAACGAACGGCAGCCTGCAGACGGGCCGCCGCGGGAAGCGGGGGACGGCGGCCAAGCCGTCCCCCGGATCGTCGCCTACTGACCCTTGACCGCCGCCATCGGCGCTTCGAGGTTCAGCTCGGTCGCCAGCTTGCCCTGCAACGCCGCCAGCTTCGCCTTGAATTCGGCGACGTCAGGCTTGGTCACCGTGACGCCGTGCTGGGTCTTCAGCTTCTCGACCAGCTCGGTCTCGTACTGGCGCGCCTTTTCGATGCCCACGACCGACGCCTCGGCGGCCACCTCCGTGATCATCGCCTGCTGATCCGGCGACAGCTTGCCCCAGGCACGCGCGCTGATCGAGACGTGGTTCACCTGGATTGTGTGCCCGGTCAGCGCCAGGTAGGGCGCCACTTCGTAAAGCTTGGACCCGGTATAGCCGGGGATCGAGCTTTCGAGCGCGTCCGCCACGCCCGTCTGGACCGCGGCGTAAAGCTCGCCCCAGGCGACCGTCACCGGCAGCGTTCCAAGCTCCTCCCAGGTCTTGGCGATCATCGGCGAGGGCGGCGTGCGCATCTTGTAGCCCTCGATGTCAGCCAGCTTGTTCAACGGTCCCTTGGCATTGGACAGGTTGCGTGTTCCCGAACCGCCCAGCGCCAGCAGCCGCATGTTCAGGGACCGGTCGGCATAGACCTTCTGGAAATACCCATCGGCTTTCGTGCCGGGTCCCACATTGGCCATCAAGTCGTCGAAGTCCGAAAACAGATAGGGCATTGAGAAGATCTGGTACTCCGGCACCTGCTTCACGGCGTTGTTGGTGGAGCTGATCATCAGGTCGATCGTGCCCAGACCCATCTCGCCGATGACGGCATCGTCCTTGCCCAGTTGGCCGGAGTCGAAGATCTTGATCGCGATCTTGCCGTCCGACCGTTTGGCGACCTCGTCGGCCATGAAGGCCGCCATGTCGTTGTATGGATGGGGCGACTTGACCAGGGTATGCAGACGCATCGTCATGTCCTGGGCGGACGCCGTTGTGGCGGCAAAAGCGGCGGCCGCCGCCGCCATCAAGACTGCCAGTTCGCGCATGTTCTCACTCCCCCACTGTTGGTGGCTCAAGGCCTTGGTTTCGCCGACGATCCGATATCGGAAGCATACCGTCAAATGCCGAATTCTTCAGTTTATATGCGATGAGGTTATGCATCGCGTTTGGCATGGCGGTTGGCGTCCAGGACCGCGTGGGCGACTTCGGTGAACTTCTGTGCCACCGCGGACGGTGTCGCGCTCGCCGGCCGCAGCAGTTTGAACTCGAACGGCGTCGCCGGTGCGAACGGGACGACCGTCACCGTGTCGGACCTGACCACGGCCGCCGTCAGCGCATCGACGATGGCGATGCCCAGCCCTTCGGCGGCCATGGCGCAGGCGGCATAGGACGGCTGGGACTCAATCTGGATTCTGGGTTTGACCCCGGCGTCCGCAAAGGCGCGGGCCAGTCGCCGCGCCGTCTCTGTGTGATAGGACAGCGCGACCAGTGTCTGGTCGGCCAGGTCGCCCGGCGTCAGCTGGTCACGGCCCGACAGCGGATGGCCGGCGGGCAGAACACAGACGCAGTCCACGTGCCAGGCGCTCAACACCGTGACCTCCGGCCGTGCCTCGGGCAGGTGACCGATGCCCAGATCGAACTGGCCGGACGCAATCAATTCGGCGATCCGCGGCGAGGTGTGCACGTCCAGCGTCGTCTTGACCGTGGGGTGACGTTCGGTGAAGGCGCGCAGCAAGGTCGGCGCCACGGAAAGCGCGATGGCGGGCATCACCGTCAGCCGCACGTGGCCGCGTCGCAGTTCGCGGATCTCTTCCGCCGCCATCGCGATGCGGTCCAGGCCGATGAAGAAGGTGTCGACCTCGCGTTTCAACTGGTGGGCCTCGGGTGTCGGCTGCACCGCCCGGCCGCTGCGCCGGAACAGCTGCAGGCCGGTTTCCGACTCCAGATCGGCGATCATGCGGCTGACCGAGGACTGGGAGACGTTCAGCATGTCGGAGGCCCGGCTGATCCCGCCGTAATTCATCACCGCGCTGAAGATCTCGATCTGTCGTTCCTTCATGGCCCATCCGCCGGAAAAGATGCCGGGACAGCATAAGAGGGTGGCCTTGCATTCAGCAATGTTAACTGAAGAATGGTGGAGGCGGGCCAAACGAGAGACGCGGGAATGACGGCAGGTCAAGCAGTCGCAATCATCGGCGGCGGGATCGTGGGGATCACCGCGGGCATCGAGCTGTTGCGCGCGGGCTTCGCGGTCACGATGTACGACCGGGACGCGCCGGGGCAACACGCGTCGCGCTGGAACTCGGGCGTGTTTTCGACCTCCTCGCTGGTGCCGCTTGGCAATCCGAACATCTTCGCCGCGATCCCGCGGCTGTTGTTGCGCCGGGTGCCCGGTTTCCGACTTGATCCGGCGGCCATGCACCGTTCGCTTCCGTGGGCGGTGCGCTTCCTCGCCGCCAGCCGGGCCGCGCGTTACGAGAAGACCGTTGCGGCGCTGCACGGCCTCATCTGCCTGTCGCGCCCCGCCCACGAGGCGCTTCTGGCAGAGGCCGGCAGATCCGACCTGATGCTGCGCCACGGCTGGCTGTTCGCCTTCGAGAACGAGGCCGCCCTTGCCGGCTCGGCCCTGCTGCGTCGCGCCATGAACGAGCACGGAGTCGGGTTCGAGGTTTTGGACGGCGGCGCCTTGCTCGATCTGGAACCTCACCTGGACGCACGTTTTACGCGCGGGCTATGGCTCAAGGAAAGCGCCTCGGCCACGGACCCGCACCTCGTCGTCCAGGCCTATCTGGACCTCTTCCTGAGGCGGGGCGGCCGGGTGGAGAAGGCGGACATTCGCGCCCTGGTCCGGGACAAGGACCGGACCGGCTTCGTCGATGCGGCCGGCAACCGAACGACGCCCGACCATGTGGTGGTTGCGGCTGGCCCCTGGTCGCACGAGCTGTTACGGACGCTGGGCCTTGCCCTGCCGATGATCGCAGAACGCGGGTATATGCGCCGCTTCCGTTGGCAGGGAAACAAACGGCTGTTGCGGCCGGTCTTCGATGTCGCCGGCGGCCTGGTCGCGTCGCCGCGGCCGGACGGCCTGCAGATCTCGACCGGCACCGAACTGACGACCGTCGGCGCGCAAGGGTCCGACGTCCAGGTGCGCCAGGCCGAGGCCCGGGCGGCGGCGCTCTTTCCGATCGATGCGCCGCTCGGTGAATTCACCTCGGCCAACCGGCCATCTCTGCCCGACGGCCGTCCAGCGATCGGACCTGCGACAAACGCGCCTGGCCTTTGGCTTGCGTGCGGGCATCAGCATATCGGCTTCAACACCTCGGCCGGCACCGCAAGGTTGCTGGCCGCGCAGGTGGCGGGCACGGCACCCGATCCGGTGGCCCAGGCCTTCCTGCCTGCCCGGTTCGGGTTGTAGGTCAACACCAGACGTGCGATGCGGTACCGCACGCAGCCACGCCCTTCGAGACGGCGGCTTCGCCGCCTCCTCAGGGTGAGGGAGTACAAAGACCTCATGGTGAGGAGGCGTGCGATAGCGCGCCGTCTCGAACCATTTGGCTGCAACCGTCTCGGTGCTCTGACCGGATCAGACCATGCCTTCGTGGCCGGCTTGTCGGATCATCCGGGCGAAGCTGTGCCGCGTAGTCGTCGCAGGAACGTTTTGACGCGGCGGAGGTGCCGGTGCTTCGAAGTCTGATTGCGGCCGCGTCGCTTGTTCTGGTGGCGGTATCGCTGTGGCAGCTTGAATCGGCACGCTCGGGACTGACGATCGCCGCGCTGGACGTGGACGGCACGCCGGCCACCGTCTACCGGCAGCCCGATGGTACCGGACCCGCCGTGGTCATTGCGCACGGCTTCGCCGGCTCGCGACAGCTGATGGAGGCGTTCGCCCTGACGCTGGCCCGCGCCGGGTATGTGACCGTCAGCTTCGATTTCCAGGGCCACGGGCGCAACCGGCGGCCCATGGCGGGCGATGTCACGCGCATTGACGGAACGACCACTTATCTGGTTGCGGAAACCGCGGCCGTTGTCGATGCGGCGCTGACACTGCCCGACGTGGACGGTCGGGTGGCTCTGTTGGGCCATTCGATGGCCACCGATATTCTGGTCCGCCACGCGCAAACCGATCCCCGCGTGGCCGCCGTCGTTGCCGTTTCCATGTATTCCGAGGCGGTCACCAAGACCCGGCCCGCGCGCCTGCTGATCGTCACCGGCGAATGGGAACGTTTCCTGCGCGCCGCGGCGCTGGACGCCCTGCGCCTGGTCGACCCGGCCGCCGCGGAAGGCGAGACCGTCTCCGACCCCGACGGCGCGACGGTCCGCCGCGCCGTGGTGGCGCCGCTGGTCGAACATGTGGGCGTGCTCTACAGCCCGACATCGCTGGCCGAGGCGAGGACCTGGCTCGACCAGGCCTTCGGTCGCCAAAGCAGCGGGCCCGTGACGGCCACCGGCGTGTGGATCGTGCTGTTGCTGGGCGGTATCGTGGCGCTGGCCTGGCCGCTTGCCGGCCTGCTGCCCGGCCGGGCGGACCGGCCTGTCTCGCCCGGTCTTGCCACGTTCCTGGCGGCGGTCGGCGTGCCGGCGGCGACGACGCCGCTGCTGCTCTATCCCCTGGACATGCAAGTCCTGCCGGTCCTGGTGGCCGACTATCTGGTCTTGCATCTCCTGGTTTACGGGGCGATCGCGCTGGCCATCCTGCGCTTCCGCGGTGTGCGTTTCAGATCCACGCCCCTGCTGGCCGCCTTGGTTCTGGTCGGCTACGGCCTGGGCGTGTTCGGCCTGGCACTGGACCGGTACACGGCCAGCTTCGTGCCCCATGCGGAGCGGATCCCGATCGTTCTGGCGCTTGCCTGCGGTGCCGTGCCTTTTATGGTGGCTGACGGGCTGGTCACCGAAGGTGGCCGGGCGCGGCTGTGGCGGCGCCGCGTTGCCCGCGTTGCATTTCTTGCGTCGCTCGGCCTCGCTGTCGCGCTCGATTTCGAACGGCTGTTCTTCCTGGTGATGATCCTGCCGGTGATCCTTCTGTTCTTCCTGACCTTCGGGACCATGGGGCGCTGGGTCGGGCGGCAGACCGGCGCGCCGGTGGCGGCGGGCGCGGCCCTGGGCGTGATCCTGGCCTGGGCGCTGGGCGTCAGCTTTCCGCTGATCGCCCAGTGACAAGGGCCGTCGGCGTCAGGTCGAACAGGACTTCGTTGCGCCGCAGGGGCCCCGGCGTGAGCGGGTCGTCGTAGTACGCATAGGTGGGCACGCCTGCCGGCTCCAGGTCCCTGGCCTGCAGCCACGCGCGCAGCCGCTCCTCGTTCTTTGCGATCAGTGCGTCCGTCGCGACACCCGAAAACCGGATCGCCACGCGCCGCGCAGCCGCGACCGTACGAAGCCGCACGTCGGTGCCGGCCGGTTTCGGCAGGGATTCCAGGGTGTGTTTCGACGGCATGATGAAACTGATGACCCAGGCGTTCTCGTTGCCGGCGCCGTCGCGCGCCTGGGTGACCGGCGCGGTCATGCTGATCTTCTCGCCCTCGCGCTCGCGCGCGAAGATGAAACCCGCCAGTGGCCGGAACCCCGCCCGGACGGCGTTCCAGCGATCCCCCCGGCGGACCACGTCTGCAAGGATCATCTCCGGATAGTCCCGGATCTCGATCGGGCCGTCCCGCTCGACGACGGCGTAGGCGGGCTTCTCGACGTTGCGCATCGCGAGATACCAGCCGCCGGCCGCGAGCACCGCCACACCCGCTGCACCGAAGAGAAAATACCCGATCACTTTCGACACCTTCCGCATCCCGTCCGGATCACGCCTTGCCTACCACTGATACGGCTTTTGCTTCGCTTCGGGTCTCTGCGGAGTGCTGTCAAAGCGATCCCAGCACGGTCATGGCGCCGTCGATCTCTCGGCGCACCACGACGATCTCGCCAGAGCGGGTGTGGGTGCCGGTCAGAGCGCTGATATTGACCTGATGTGTGACCAGGAGCAGCGGCGCGCCTGCCTTCTGCTCAGCCAGCCATTCCTTGAGCGCATCGGTCTGCGGTTCGCGTCGTTCAAAGTTTCGGAAAAAGGAGTTGAGCGGTGTCAGCGTCTCGACCGGGCCCAGTTGCATCAGCGTGGCCGTGTCCTGGCACCGGCACCAGGCGCTGGAGAAGACCCGCGCCTGTGTGATGCCGTTGGCACGGAAGCGGTCGCCGGTTTCGGCCGCCTGTCTGCGTCCCTCCGCGGAGAGGTTGCGTTGGGTTGTGCAGTCGCCGATCGTAAGGTTCGCGGGGTCGCCCGTCCCCGGAGCAAGCGCGTGGCGCATTATTGCGACGGCCGATCCGGCACGCAGCGCCTCCCAAAGCCGTTCCGTCTCCTGTGCCGCCGCGGGGCGCGCACCGAGCAGGAACGCCGTGAGGAGGAAGACCGCTGCCAGCGCCGTGGAAAGACCTTTGTCATGCGGCCTCAGAACCGGCATTGAAGGCAAACTCCCTTGAAGTCTGTCAGTCGATCAGTTGGTGAGATGTCTTACGATCTGTCCGCGGCCGCGGGGCAGGGCGCCAAGACCACCCGCGATTGCCGCGGCGACCGCCGCCAGAACCCCGAGCAGCACCGGCAGGGCAAAGGACAGGAGGCCCGGTGCCCATGCCACGCGCAGCGCTTCGTGCACGAACCACAGCCCGCCGGCATGTCCGACGAGGCCGCCGAGGACTGCCGCGATGGCACCGCTGCCGATTGCCTCGGTAAGGCGGGCAAGGGCGATTTCTCCCCGTGACGTCCCGATCAGCGTGAAGGCCAGCGCCTCGCGCTGGCGTGCGTCCACATCCGCGGCGACCACCGCCGCCAGCGTCAGCCCGCCCGCGAAAAGCATGGTGAAGGCGATCACCACGGTCCCCAGGACGGCGCCGTCGATCATCTCCGTGACCTGCGTGACGATCTGGCGAATGTCGATCGTGGTGACATTCGGGGTGTCGGCGGCGAGGTCGCGGATCAGCGCATCGACCGCCCCGTCGTTCGCGCCTTCCAGCGACATGACCCAGGAATGCGGCGCATCGCGAAACGGCAGGGGCGACGCGACCATCAGGAACTCGGGTCGGAAGGTGCGATGGTATTCCTTGCGGATATTGACCACCTCGGAGGTGAAAGGCCGGCCGAGCACGCTGTAGGTCAGTTGGTCGCCGGGCTTAAGGTCGAAGGCCTCGAAGACATCCTCTTCGGCCGAGATGAGCGGCGGCCCGTCATAGTCGGCAGACCACCATTCGCCCGCCAGCAGCTCAGCCCCCGTCGGATCCGCCGCCCAGGAAAAGCTCCGGTCGCCTTCGATCACCCAGGACTTGTCGGGGTCGACCAGCGCCTCTTCCGCCGGGACGCCGTTTACCGCCAGAATGTTGGCGCGCATATTGGGTGTCGCCTGCAGGCCGCCGAGGGCGGGGTCGTCGTCGATCCGCTGCCGGATGGCCGGCACCTGGTCGGGCTGGATGTCCAGCAGCACCAGGTCCGGGATGCGGTCCGGCAGTTCCGCGCGCAGCGCCTTTTCCAGCGACGTCTGAGAAGCCACCACAGCGGTGATCCCGGCGATCCCGATGCCGATGGCAAGCGCCTTCGTCGCCGTTGCGCCGGGAAGCGCGAGCCCCTGGGCCGCCACGAAGCAGACAAAGCCCTGCGGCTGTCGGCGCGCCGCAATCCGCGCCAGCATCCAGCCGCCCAGCCCGAGCAGGCCGGCCGTTATCGCCAGGCCCGCGGCGGCAACGGCGGCGAGCGTTGGCACGGGAAGGCTGAGCGCGGCAACGGCGATCGCCAGGGCGACCATGCCGAGGCCTGCGGAGACATGGCGGGCATGGGGCTCGATGACGGCGTCGCCGCTGCGCATGGCCGCGCCCGGCGCGATCCGGCCTGCCGCCGACAGTGCCGCGGTCGCGGCGCCTGCCAGGCCGAGAGCAAGCGTGGCGGCAACCGAGGCTGCAGGCGGCACGAGGGCCTGGGCCTGCCATGCGAGGTGCAGGCTCGCCGCGAGGGTCTCCATCAGGAAAAACGCGGCCGGAAGGGCGACGGCAAGGCCGGCGGCGATGCCCAGCGACCCGGCGATGGCGATGATCGCGCCGTGCAGCGCGATCACCAGGGCCGGGGTTGCGCCCGATAGGCGATAGAGCGCAACGGTCCGGGCGCGCCGCGCGATCCATACGCTTGCCCCCGCCCACGCGCCTGCAAGACCCACGGCGAGGGCGACGATGCCGGCCGCGCCGAGAAAGGTCGTGGTGCGTTCCACCGTGCGCCGCACACGGTCGCCGGCGTCGGCCGACGTCTGCAGTTCCCATCCGCGTTCCGGTTCAAGGGCATTGAGCGCCGCAACCGCCACGGCGCCGAACCCGGTGAGGCCGGTGGCATCCAGTTCCGCGCTGTCGATGATCACGCGGGGCCCGACGAGAAAGCGCCCGGACGAGAGGCGGTCGGGTTCGGTCATCAAGACGCCGCGGATCTCGAACGCGCTTTCGCCCAGCCTGATCAGCGCGCCGGGTTCGATACTGAAACGGGACAGCAGGGCCGGGTCGGCCACGGCGCCCGGAACCCCGTCCCGGACGGCAAGCGCATCGCGCAGGGACCCGTCGTCGGCCAGCCGGACGACCCCGTAGAGGGGATAACTCGTGTCGACCGCTTTCAATTCGACCGGCGCGCGTGTCTCGGCCGACCGGGCCGACGTTCTGAGCTCGACCGTCCGCGACACCGTCCCGAGAGTCTCCAACGCGTCCGTCAGTTCCGCGTCGAGCGGTGTGCCCTGCACCTCCAGGGCGACATCGCCGCCCAGAATGCGCAACCCGTTCCGTTCCAGTGCGCCCGAAAGCGCGTCGCCCAGAAGCCAGACAACGCCGAGCATGAGGGTCGCAACCGCCACGCATGCGATGAACAGGCGCAGCCCGAAGATCCCGGCTGCCAGTTCGGCCCTGAGCAGACCGCCGAGCGTGCGGGTGTTGAGATCGCCGGAACCCTCAGCCATCCGACGCCACGATCCGGCCCTGATCGATGGCAAGGACCCGGTCGCAGCGGCTGGCAAGCGCGGCGTCGTGGGTCACCAGCAGCATCGCAGCCCCGGCATTCCGAGTCAGATCGAACATCATCTCGGCCACCGCGTTCCCGGTCTTCTGGTCGAGATTGCCGGTCGGTTCGTCGGCGAGCACAAGCGCGGGTTGGGCGATGAAGGCGCGGGCGACGGCGACGCGCTGCTGCTCGCCACCGGACAGTGCCGACGGCCGATGGGTCAGGCGATGGCCGAGCCCGACGCGCTGCAGCATCTTCGCGGCCGCGCTCCGCGCGTTGCGTTGGCCGGCCAGCATCAGCGGCAGGGCGACGTTCTGGACGGCCGTCATCGCCGGGACCAGGTGGTAGGATTGGAACACGACGCCGACATCCCGCCGCCGCAGCTGGGTACGCTCGCGTTCGCCGATGCTCGCCATGTCAAGACCGAGCACGTGCGTCAGGCCGCCGGTCGGGCGTTCCAGCCCGCCGATGACGGCGATCAGCGATGATTTACCGGATCCGGAGGGACCGGTCAGTGCGACGATCTCGCCCGGGGCAACCGAGAGGTCCACACCGTTCAGTACCTCCACGTCGCCTTCGGCGGAGGGGTAGGCGAGCCGGGTTCCCGCGAGCGAGACGAGCGGGGCGGCCTGCATTGCGGGCATGGCAGGGATGATGTGCTCCATTTTGGTTGCGGCAGGCCAAGCGCTGCCATCCCTTAGATATCGCGCCTGCTCGAGCGGTCAACGGGGACGTGCCGACGGTGACCCCCGGCGGGATACGTTCCCGCTTCCTAGATCTGGATCTCGTCCAGATCCTCGGCGATGCTGGCCTCGCCGGAGAAATTGGCCGCCAGGTCGGCAAGGACCTTTTCGTGCACGCCGTCGGCGTCCATCTGCACGCGGAAATGGGTCAGGACGAGACGTTTTACGCCCGCCCGCTCCGCCAGCCCGGCGATTTCCACAGGCGTCGGCGTCAGCGGGACCAGGGCGGGGTATCGTTCGTCGCCGGTCAGGCGATAGCACCAGTGCAGCAGCAGGTCCGCCCCGCCGCACAGTGTCTCGAAGGCGGCATTGTGCCCGGCATCGCCCGAATAAACGACGGATTTGCCGCCGGCATCAATCCGCAAGGCCATGCAGGTGAGGATCGGCTGGGCATGGGGGACGGGGCAGGAGGTCAGCCGCCAGCCGTCGCCTTCGATGGTCTCCCGGGGCGAAATCTCGGTGACGTCCGGCGCCGGCCACGGGCGCGGCAGGCTGCCGCCGCGGGCCTGCCAGACGGCCTGGCTGGGCGGCAGTTCGGTGCGCGCCTGCAGATCGTGGGAAAAGACACCGTCGGGGCCGAACAGCTTCTCGCTGATCTCCGTGATGGGGGACGGACCGAACACCTTGATCGGCCTGCCGCCCTCGTCCCAGGCGGCGTGCACCAGCCGGGCATAATCCATCATGTGGTCGGAATGCAGGTGCGAGAAGATAATGTGGGTGATGTCCGACGGTAGTCGTCCCGCCTGCAGCAGCCGGTCCACCACGTCGCTGCCGCAATCGAGCAGGATGCGGTCCGCGCCGGCTTCGACCAGAAAGCCCGCCGACGCGCGCCGCACGTAGGCTTCGGGCGAGCCGGTGCCCAGCAGCATCACCTTCATCGTTGGAGTTCCGGTGGCGGTGTCGCGCCGCGGGCGCCCAGCCTGAGAGCGGCGTCGCGCCCGCCATAACCCTCGATCATCGCGGCCTGATCCCGCATCGCCAGGTCGTTCGTGGCGTCCGGATCGCAGATGACCCTCAATGCGCGTTCGAGTTCGGCACGGATCGCCGCGCAGGCGGGGTCCCCGGCCAGATTGACGGTCTCCTCCGGGTCGGCGGCCAGATCGAACAGTTCCGGCTCAAACCCCACATAGTGCACGTACTTGTGGTGGCCCTTGCGGATCATGTAGGCGGCCGAGACCGCGCCTGCGGCGTGGTACTCGCTGAACACGACCCGGTCGGGATCGGCCGGCTACGCGCCGATGTCCTAAAGCGACCGCCCCGGCCGCCGGCCCGGAAGGTCCGCCCCGAAATGATCGGTCACGGTTTCAGAGAGGTCGATCAGGCTGACGGTCGTGTCGCAGGTCCCCGGTTCCACGCGCGGGCCGCGGATCATCAGGGGGACCGCGGCGGATTCCTCGTACATGTTGGACTTGCCCCATAGGCCGCGCGCCCCGGCATTGTCGCCGTGGTCGCTGGTATAGACGACGGTGGTATCCCCGGCCATTCCGCTGGCTTCCAGCGCCGAGAGGATCTCGCCCACGTTGCTGTCCAGCCACGAACACAGCCCGTAATAGGCGGCGATCGCCGTCAACCGTTCGCGTTCGTCCCGGAATTTCGACTCGCTGTCCATGAAGGCGTTCTGCTTCTCCACCCAGGGGTGGCGCGGATGGCCGTCGCGCGGATGCAGTTTGACCTCAGGCAGCGCCTCCAGCGGATAGAGATTGAAGAACCGCTCGGGCACGACCAGGGGAAAGTGGGGCGCCACTAGGCCGACGAACAGGCACCAGGGCCGACCATCATCATCCGCAGCCCGTTCGGCGAACCACTGCCTCGTGCGTGTCACGACGGCGGCATCGTAGTCGGTGTATTTGCTGTCGCCGGGGCCGATGTAGTCGCCCAGCATGCGGGCGTCGGGCGAGATGCGCTCGTCCTCCTTGCGGATCGAGGCCCAGACCATGCCGACGCCGCCGACCACGTTCATCGGGATGTGTTCCACATCGAAGCCGGCGGGATCGTCGGCCTTCCGGTAGTGGAGCTTGCCGATCGATTCGACGGGGATGTCTTTTGACTGCAGGGCATGCCCCCAGCCGGGCGGGTCGCCGATATAAGGCATGGCGTTGTCCCACAGCCGGATCTGGTGCACGTACCGGCCCGCGGCGAAGGCCGCGCGGGTCGGCACGCAGATCGGTGACGGCGTGTAGGCGTTCGTGAAACGCAGGCTGTCCGTGGCCAGGCGGTCGAAATTGGGCGTTTGCACGAAGGGATGGCCGGCGCAGCCCATGGCGCGTGCCTGGTGCTCGTCGGACATGATGATCAGCAGGTTGCCGGTCATAGGTTCAGAACTGCCGTCGTTCTGCGGCCGACGAGATCTTTTCCAGGGCCGTGAACAGGGCGCGCTCCTCCTGGTCGGTGAGCGTGTTCAGAAGGTGGGCTTGGCGCTGGCGCATGGTCGGCAGCATCTCTTCGAAGATTGCCTGCCCCGCCTCGCTCAAGGAGATCACCTGCTGTCGGTGGTCGGACGGGTCCCGGCGCGCGACGACCAGACCGTCGTCGATCAGCCCCCGCAGCTTCCGGCTCAACAGTCCTTTGTCGATGGCACCCGTGCGGCTGATCGCGACCGGCGTCGTCTCGCCCGCAATTGCGATCAACGCCATGATGCGCCATTGCGCCATGCTGAGGCCGGCCTTGGAAAGGAGATGCGTCGCCTGGGCGTTCAGCTTTGCGTGCACCCGACTGATCCGATAGGTCAGGAACTGCTGAACCGGCAGGTTTTCGACCGATTTTGCCCGGATCTGTTTCGCCTCTGTCGCCACGTCCTCGCTCCCTATCATCCTGAGCATCCCTGAAACTAGTTGACAGGTCAACTATCTTGTGGCCTGCTCGCACAAAGCAATTGCTGGGAGGAGAAAATGAAGAAGCTGTGCAAGGCCGTGGCCTTTGCGTTGGCAGCCGCCGCGGCGACCGCGGGCGGTGCCGTTGCGGCCGACTGGACGCCGCCCGGACCTATCAAACTGATGATCGGATTCCGTGCCGGCGGCGGGGCGGACACCCAGGCCCGGCTGATTGCCGAAGAGCTGGAGGCCCGGCACGGCTGGACGCTGATCCCCGAACAGGTGACGGGCAAGGGCGGCGCGACGCTGGCGGCGGCGCTGAAGGACGAACCCAACGACGGCACGGCGATCGGCATGCTGGTGACCGAAAGCCTGGGCTACAACATGGTCTCGGCCAGGAATCCCGGATACACCGAAAAAGACTTCACGCCCATTACCACGACGGCCGGGTTCCAGATGGGCGTGGTCGCGTTGACCTCGAAAGGCTGGAACACCATCGCCGATGTGTTCGAGGCAGCCAAGGGCGGCCAGGCCATCCGGTTTGGCGCCATGAGTCCCAAGCTGGCGGACCTCGCCTACCTGACGGGCAAGGCGAACGACGTTGAGTTCAACATCGTCATGGTCAGGGGCGGCAAGGCGGTCATGGACGGGCTCAATGTCGGCGATCTCGATGTGGGCTGGGGTGCGGGCATCCAGACCAAGGCCGTGCAGGCGGGCGACATGGTGAACCTGGCTTCTGGCCTGTCGGTGTCGCTGGACGCGACGCCGGACGCGCCGTTGATGTCCGACCTGGGTGTCGAATTCACGGCGGACGGGTCTTTCCTTTTCGTCGCTCCGGCGGGTCTCCCGGCCGAGGCGCGCCAGGCGATGGCATCGGCGATCGGCGAAATCATCACCGACAAGAACCCCAAGGCGGCCGGCTTCATCGACAAGGGATTCGGTGGCGCGAAAGTGATCCAGGGCGCCGAACTCGACGCCTTGATGGCGAATGAAGTGACCGGGGCGAAAGGGTTGCTTGCTGCGGCATCCGAATAGGGGCCGACCGATGCCCGGCCGGCCAGACCGGCCGGGCGCACCTTTCCTGTTGCACCGGATCTGCGGCCATGAAACGCGGAATCAATGCAGAAGTCCTGCTGGGCATCGGGATCGTTGCCATCGGTCTCCTCGTGATGCTGGTCTGGGTCCCGCTGGATACGGAAACCGGGATCATTGAAAAGGTCCGTTCCCGGCGTGAGGTGGGCGATGCCATGGCGCCGACGATCGCGGCCGCGCTGTTCGCCTTCGCCGGACTGTTGTTGTGCCTGTCGGCCTGGCGGCGCGAATCGGATCTTGAATTCGGTGGCCACACGGCGGTTCACCTCCTGGCGATTCTGGCCATTGTCGCTGTTTCCTTCGCCTGCATGCGCTGGACCGGCCCGGCGATCGTTGCCCTGGCAGGCCTGTTCGATCCGGATTTGCCCACCTATCGCAATCTCAGGGATACCGTGCCCTGGAAATACCTGGGATATCTGGTCGGCGGGACGATGCTGGTCTTCGGCCTGATCAGCTATGTCGAGCATCGGTTCCGATGGCGGAACCTCGTGATTGCGCTTGTCGCCGCGGTTGCCCTGGCGCTGCTCTACGATCTGCCGTTCGACGACCTCCTGCTGCCGCCGAACGGCGACGTGTGATGGACGCGCTGGACTATATCTGGCTCGGCGTTCTCGCAATCTTCCAGGGGCCGGCCCTGTTCGACATTTTCGGCCTGCCGATCTCGGTCAGCCTGGTAATGATAGCGGCCGGGTTTTTCGGCGGCATCATGGTCGGTGCCACGCCGGGGTTGGCGGGGCCCATGGCGATGGCGATCTCTCTGCCGATCCTGATTTCCGCCTTCGGTTATTCCGAGGACGCGCTGCTGCCGGTCATGGGGTTTATGATCGGCATCATGAAAGGGGCGACCGTGGGCGGTGCGGTTCCGGCGATTCTTTTCAACACGCCGGGCACGCCGGACGCGCTGATGACGACCCTGGACGGCCACCCCATGACCAGCAACGGCCAGTCGGGTAAGGCGCTGCGGGTTGCGCATTTTTCGTCGGTGTCGGGCGATACGATTTCGGACATCGTGCTGTTCGTCTGCGCGCCGTTTCTGGCGGTCCTGGTCGAGGCCTATCTGGACCTGCCGGAAGAAACCGGCCTCCTGATCCTGTCGCTGTCCTTCATCGCGGCCATCGTCGGCGGCTCCGCCGCCAAGGGCCTGATCTCAGCCGGGCTTGGCCTTCTCATCGCCTATGTGGGGACCGGCGAGGATTTCTATCCGCGCCTGTCCCTGGGCTGGAAACCTCTGGCGTCCGGATTTCCCATCGTGACGGCGATCCTGGGCGTCCTGATCCTAGGCGAGGTTTTCAAGAGCCTGGAGGACATGCGGCGGCAGCGCCGCGCCGAAGGCGCCATCCGACAGATTGCCGAAAGCGGCGACAACAGGCTGCACGGGCGCGACATCGCGCGTCTCTTGCCCTTCGTCGCCAGGTCCGCCGCGATCGGGACGATGGTGGGTGCGCTGCCCGGCGTGGGATCGACGCTGGCCGCCACGCTGGGTTACGCGTCCGGGCGCCGGCGCCATCAGAAGCGCAAGGCGCCCGACGAACCCGGCTTCGGCGACGGCGCGCCGGAAGGCGTGGCCTCGACCGAGGCTGCCAATTCCGCCGTTTCCGGCGCGAATTTGATGCCGGTCCTTTCCCTGGGCATCCCCGGCAATGCCGCGGCCGTGTTTCTGATTCTGGCGGCGGACAGCATCGGTGGTTTCAATCCCGGACCGTCCGTCTTCAAGTTCACGACCGACAGCGTGAACCCGGAACTCGTTGTCGCCTTCGGCATCTTCACCGCCATGGTGATCGCGAACCTCTTCAACTGGACCGTTGGCGGCGTGTTCATGCGGACCATGGGGTTCATGGTTCGGATTCCCAAGCAAATCCTGCTGCCGGTCGTGCTCCTGGTGACATTGACCGCGATCTACATGCAGGAGACGAATTTCGCCGCGGTCTGGTTCGCCGTGGGGTTCGGTATTATTGGATATGTGATGCGGCGGCTCGACATCTCGGTCCTGCCCTTCGTCATCGCCTTCATTCTTGCTAACGACCTGGAACAGACGGCCCGGCAGGCCTATTCGGCGACGGGCAACGACCCGCTGTTCCTGTTCAAGAGCCCGCTGTCGCTGGTCTTCCTGGCGCTTTCGGTTCTTGTGATCGCCCGATACTCCCGTGACAGAAAGGCCAACGCGCTATGAGCCGCCCCAACTTCCTCCTGATCTCGGCCGATCAGCAGCGCGCCGACTGTTTCGGGTTCGAAGGCCGCGCGATCAAGACGCCGCATCTGGACGCGCTGGCGCGCGACGGCACTCGGTTTTCCGCCTGCATCACCCCCTGCGTGGTCTGCCAGCCTGCACGGGCCTCGATCCTGACCGGTTTGTTGCCGCGCAGTCACGGCGTGCACGACAACGGCATTGACCTGGATCCGGAGATCGGATCCAAGGGATTCGCGGGAAGCCTGGGGGCGGCCGGATACGACACGGCTTTCTTCGGCAAGGCGCACTTTGCGACCTATCACACCTTCCAGCCGACCGGGACGCCCGAGTGCCTGCGCTCCTCGGCCAACTACGGTGACGACTGGTACGGGCCCTATATGGGTTTCGACCATGTGGAAATGATGCTGGTGGGGCACAACTGGTTCCTGCCGGAAAAGCCGCCGGCCGGCCAGCACTACGAACGCTGGTTCTATGCCGACGGGCGCGGCGACGAGAAGAACGCGCTCTACCGGGAGAATGCCGGCGACACCAAGGACGCGCCCCAGACCTGGCATTCCCGGCTGCCGGTCGCCTGGCACAACTCGACCTAGACGGCCGACCGGGCGATCGAATGGCTGAAGCGGGGGCGGCACGACACGCCGTTCTGCGCCTGGGTCAGCTTTCCCGATCCGCACCATCCGTTCGATTGCCCGGAGCCCTGGTCGCGCCTGCACGACCCGGCCACGGTGGATTTGCCCGAACACCGCAGGCGCAGCTATGAAGGCCGGCCCTGGTGGCACGAAGCGGTGATGACCCGCGACCCGACGGGCAACAAGAAAGGTGCGGAGATCCGGAAGAGCTACAGCCGGATTTCCGCGCAGGAGGATGCGCAGCTTCGGGAGATCATCGCCAACACCTACGGCCAGATCGCCCTTGTCGACCATAATGTGGGGCGGGTGCTGATCGCGCTGGCCGAGGCCGGCCTCGCGGACAGCACCTATGTCATCTATTTCACCGACCACGGCGACTGGCTGGGCGACCATGGCCTGATCCTGAAGGGGCCGATGCATTACGAGGGTCTCTTGCGCGTGCCGGCCGGCGCGGTCCGCGGGGCGCCGGTCTCGTCGTTGGACATTGCCCCGACCCTGTTCGACTATTCCGGTGCGGCGGCGCTGCAGGCTCCGCACGGCGCCAGCCTCAGGCCCTTGATCGAGAACCCGGACGCCGACCGGGACTTCGCGCTCAACGAGTGGGACCTGCATCCGCAGCGCACCGGCGTGGCCCTGTCGCTCAGGACCGTGCGGACCCGCACCCACAAGCTGACCGTCGATCAGGAGAGCGGCGGGGGCGAGCTTTACGACCTGGTGGGCGATCCGCACGAAACGCAAAACCTGTTCGACGATCCGGCAGCGTCGGAAATCCGGGCGCAGCTGATGGCATATCTCGAGACGCGCCCCGACGACATGCTGCCGCTGCGCGAGCCGGTGGGGATGGCGTGAGCGCTTCGGGGGTTTGCCGCTTGCAGCCACGCCCTTCGAGACGGCGGCTGCGCCGCCTCCTCAGGGTGAGGGGAGCAAGCGCGGGCGCCACTCATCCTGAGGAGCGCCCGAAGGGCGCGTCTCGAAGGATATGGCTGCAACCGGCACAACGTCCGATCCTCACGCCGCCAGCCCGGCCGCCTGCTCAGCGCTCTGCGGTCCGGTCGATCGGCATCTCGCACCGCTCGCGGTCTTCTGACGGCCACGTGTTTTGAACGTGATGGCGGCGAGGCCAACCTCCAGGGCGTTGCAGGCAGTGACCTACGCCCAGGAGGGGGTCTCATGTTCGATCGGATTGAACCGCTCTCTTCGCCGGGTACGGACCTGGTGTCTCGACATCCTCGGATCGCGGCGGTTGCGACCGCGCTGCCGGTGGCGCGCCTGCGGCAGGGTGACATCTATCGCCACATGGCCTCGCGCGTTCCGGAATACCGGAACCCTGTCGTCGAAGGGATCTTTGCTCACGCCGGAATAAACCACAGGCATGTTGCGCTGATGCCGGATGCGCTGGCGCCTGCGCCCCCGGCCGACGAACTGCATGCAGGCTTCGAGCGCCATGCGCTGGAACTCGCCGAATCTGCCGCGCGCAGGGCTCTGGAAACGGCGCGGCTGGGGCCCGCGGATATCGTCGGTCTGGTCGTGGCCACCTCCACGGGCTACCTGTGCCCGGGGGTCGCCGCCCGGGTCGCCCCGCGGCTGGGCCTTGCCGGCCGCGTCATGCGGACCGAAATCGTCGGGGCCGGTTGCGCCGGTGCCCTGCCGGCCTTGCAGCGCGCGCACGATTATCTCTGCGCTCACCCCGATCGGCGCGTGCTGGTCGTTTGTGTCGAGGTGAGTTCCGCTTGCGTCTACGTAGACGATGACTTGGAAACCGCCGTCGGCAATGCCATCTGTGCCGACGGCGCTGCCGCAATCGTGCCGGAAGGTGGTGCAGTTTCGGCGGAGGGTGTGCAGAACGCAGAGACTGGGCCCCGGCTCTGCGCGTTCGAGACGGCCGCCGATCCGCAGTTCCTGCGCAGCGTCGGCTTTGCCAGGCGCGAGGGCCGGCTGCGTATCGTGCTTTCCAGGCAGATCCCCGACATTGCAAGCGGCCCGGTGCGCGAGGCCGTCAGCCGGTCGCTTGCCCAGGAAGGGCTCGGGTTCGACGACGTGGATCACTGGGTTGTGCATTCGGGCGGGCGCCGCGTGCTGGACCGCCTGTCGGACGGGCTCGGGCTCGACCGGGCAGCGCTGGATCCCAGTCGGGCCGTTCTTGCCGATTGCGGCAACATGTCCTCGCCGACTGTGCTGTTCGTTCTGGAACGGACCATGGCGGCACGGCGGCCGAGACCCGGCGCGGTGGGCGTCTTGGTCGCGCTGGGCCCGGGCCTGGTCGCCGAATCCGCACTGCTTCGCTGGTAGCGAAGCCCGGAACAAGGAAAGGAACAGCGGGCCACGCAGCAGTCGATCCTTACGGCCGACGCCGAGACGGCAAAGCAGCGCATCCGCACCTTCTATGACCGGCTCTCGCCCCACTTCAGGGACCTGTGGGCGCCCCCCACCTACATGACGGCTACTACGCGAACGGCGCGACGTCGAAAGAGATGGCCCAGGCCCATCTGGTCGACGTGCTGGCCAGTGCGGCGGCGGTGCGCAAGGGCATGGAGGTCCTGGACGTGGGCTGCGGCATGGGGGCCACGTCTGTTGAGCTGGCCAAACGTTGGCATTGCCGGACCCACGGCGTGACGCTGAGCCCTGTCCAGGTGGAGATCGCCCGCGAACTGGCTTTGCGGCAGGGCGTGGCGGAGCGTACGCGGTTCGAGGTGCGCGACGCCGAGACCCTGGAACTTGCCCGCCGATTTGACTTGTTGTGGATGGTCGGCGTGTTGGGCCACCTGCCGGACCAGGCGGCATTCGTCGCCCGCTCGCGGTGTTTCCTGCGCCCGGGCGGCCGGTTCCTGCTGGGGGACTGGATGCTGGGACCGGACGTCGGCGCCACGGCGCGGGCGCGGCTGGTGGACCCGGTTCTGGAGGGCATGTTGATGCCGTCGATCTTCGGCCTTGCCGAGACCAGGGACTGGTTCGAGGCGGCCGGGTACCGGATCCTGGAAACCCGGGACATCACCGCGGAAACCGCGCCCACCTGGGACGAAGGGGTCGCGATCACCCGGGTCGGCGCGGTGGTGAAGCTGGTGCAGAGCCTTGGGCACGATGCAATCCGGCTGGTCCAGGCCATCCGCGGCATGCGCAAGGCCATGGCAGAGGGCGCCATCGTCTATGGCGTGGTCGTGGCGGAGGCGCCCTAAGCGCCCGCCGGATGGGCCGGTCTGCTGCGTTGCGTCACCCGAGCAGTCCCAGTTCCCGCTGTTTCTTTTTCGACAGCCCTGACGCCACGATCCGGTGGGACTGGCGGAGATAGGCCTTCAGGTCTTCGTCGGAAAGGCCCTGCTCTGCGTAGTGCTGGACCCACTTCATCCCGCGCGAGGCGAGATAGGGCGCTGGGCGCAGGCCCGGCTCGTCCTTCAGCATCTCGTAGCCGATCTCGGACACCTTGAAGGTGAACCGCGCATCCCCGTCGCCCCAGCCGCCGATGGCAAACACCTTGCCGCCCACCTTCCACACGTCCGACCCGCCCCACTGCACCACATGGGTCGTGGCGGGGAGCGCCCGGCAGAAGGCGTTGAACTCGTCAGTGGTCATGTGGCGGCTCTTGTTCCGCTAGCCCGCCAGCACCCCCGCCGCCGCTTCCACAAGCCCCGCCGCCAGCGCGTCTTTGCGCTCCTCCGCGCGGGCGCAGTCGTCGGGGTTGCTGCCGAAGAAGGGCTCGATCAGGACCGAGGGGACGTCGAGCTGGGTCAGCGAGCCGTGGCCGCGGCCCTGCCACGGTTCCTTGACCCCGCGGTCGCGCAGATCCAGGGCCTCGACCATGGCCTCCTGGACGGCGCGGGCCAGGGGCTTGCTGACCTCGGTCACCACGATCGTCTCCGTGCCTGACGCCGCCGGCGTTGCGGCGTTGAAGTGAAGCTCCATAGCACCATCGGCGCCCCAATCCCTCGCGCGGGAATAGGCGCCCGCGATGCCGCCGTTGTCCCGGAAGAAAACTTCCAGCGAAAGGCCGAGCGCGGCTCCCTGGTCCTTCATGCGGGCCGCAAGATCGGTGTTCCAGTAGTATTCATTCTGGTCGATCGGTTCCTGGCCGTAGGCCCCGGGGCGAGCGTTTGGTGTGGCCGACCACCACGGCCAGCTTTGGGCCGTCCACGGGCGCAGGCGCCGGGGCGTCGTCCGCCTCCATCTCGTCGAGAATGTCCTCGATCTCGCGTTTGACCGCATAGAGGCGGGTCTTGATATCGGCATCGGGCATGGTCCTGGTCCTCCGATGGTCTTGTAGGGGCGGGCGCCGGATGCGCCCCAGGGGTTCGGCGGGGTTGCCGTGGCTTATTGTCGGTCGCGTGCCTTCAGGATCGTCACGAGGCCCTGGTCACGCTCGCGTACCAGCGTGTCGACGGTGCGGCCGGACGCCTCGGCCTCGCAGCCCGTGACCAGCGCCGCGCGCAGCGCCTCGGTCAGTTCGGGGGCGGCAAGCCGGGTCCACGGCGCCTCCAGCGACGGGCCGAAATGGTCCAGCATGTAGGCCATGCCGCCTGCGCCGCCGGCCAGGTGGAACGTCAGACACGGGCCCATCAGGGCCCAGCGCAGGCCCGGGCCCTCGCGGATCGCGGCATCGATTTCCTCCACGCTGGCCTCGCCCGCGGCAAGCATGTGCAAGGCCTCGCGCCACAGGGCCTCCTGCAGGCGGTTGCCGACGAAGCCGGGGACCTCGTGTTCCAGCCGGAGCACGAACTTGCCGGCCCGGCGATAGAACGCCTCGGCCCAGGCAAGCGGCTCCGGGGCAGTCCGCGTGCCGCCGGCGATTTCCACCAGGGGGATCAGGTATGGCGGGTTGAAAGGATGGCCGACGATCATCCGTTCCGGCGTCTGTTTTACCTCGGTTTCCATCTCGCTCACGCCGTAGCCAGAAGTCGACGAGGCGATGACCACCCCCGGCGGCGTCGCCCGGTCGAGGTCGGCTAGAACCCGGCGCTTGAGGTCAAGGCGTTCGGGCGCACTTTCCTGGACGAAATGCGTGTCTGCTACCGCCTCTTCCAGCGTCGGCGCGAAGCGCAGACGGTCGCGCGCGGCGCCGTCGGCAAGGCCCAGCGCACTCAGGGACTACCGATCAGCCGGCGCACGTTCGCTTCGGCCTCGTCGGTCGGGTCGTAGACCGTGACATCGAAACCGCGGGCCAGGAACAGGGCGGTCCAGCCGCCGCCGATCACGCCGGCGCCGACGCAGGTCACGCGTCGGGCGTCTTCCGGCGATACCGAAGGTTGCCATGCCATCGGTCAGGACCTGGGCTGCAGACCGAGGGTCTGCCGTGCTTCGTCGGGTGTCTGCACCCGGCCGCCCAGGGCCTCGACGATGCTGACGGCGCGTTCCACAAGCTCGCCGTTCGATGCGAAGACGCCCTTGTCCAGATAGAGGTTGTCCTCAAGGCCGACCCGCACATGGCCGCCCAGCAGCATGGCCTGCGCCACCATGGGAAACTGCATGCGGCCGATGCCGAACCCGGCCCAGACGCTGCCGGCCGGCAGCATGTTGACCATCGACTGCATCAGCGCGATGTCGGGCGGCGCGCCATAGGGAATGCCCATACACAACTGGAACATTGCCGGCGCCTCGATCAGCCCTTCCTCCACCAGCCTGGTCGCAAACCACAGATTGCCGGTGTCGAAGACCTCCAGTTCCGGTTTTACGCCCAGCTCCCTGATGCGTTGCGCGCCGGTGCGCAGCATGTCGGGCGTGCTCACATAGACCGCATTCCCCTCGCCGAAATTGAGGGTGCCGCAGTCCAGCGTACAGATTTCTGGCCGCAGCTCCTCCACATGGGCCAGCCGCTCCAGGGCGCCGACCAGGTCGGTGCCGTCTTCGAAGTCAAGCGGGCGGTCGGCGCCAATCATCAGGTCGCCACCCATGCCCGCGGTCAGGTTGATCACCACGTCCACGTCGCTGGCGCGCACTCGTTCGACAACGGCCCGGTAGAGCGCCACGTCTCGGGACCCTCCTCCCGTTTCCGGATTGCGCACATGCATGTGGGCGATGGCCGCGCCGGCACGGGCCGCCTCGATGGCGGCATCGGCGATCTGTTCCGGCGTCACCGGGATCGCCGGGTGCTTGCCTACCGTGTCGCCCGCCCCCGTCACCGCACAGGTGATGATCACGTTCCTGTTCATGGCGCACCCCCCTGTTCGCGGGTTTTCCCGCCCGCACAGGCAGCGTACTGTCCCAGGTGCGACCACGACAAGGATGCATGGAGGCAGAGGTGTCTGGAACGCACACCGACACGCGCGTGATCGTGACCGCCGGCGCAAGCGGGATCGGCAGGGCGATTGCCGAAGGATTTGCCGAGGCCGGTGCGCGGGTGCATGTGTGCGACATCGACCTCGCGGCGCTGGACTCGCTGATCCACGCCCATTCGGGCATCGGCACAACGGTCGCCGACGTTTCCAGCCCGGACCAGATCGACGGGTTGTTCGAAGAGGCGGTGGAGTGGTTGGGCGGTCTGGACGTGCTGATCAACAATGCCGGCATCGCCGGGCCGACGGCGCCGGTCGAAGACGTGACGCCGGATGAATGGCGCCGGACGATGGCGGTCAATATCGACGGCCAGTTCCATTGCGCCCGGCGCGCGGTCCCGCTTTTGAAGGCGGCGGGCGGCGGAACGATCATCAACATTGCCTCGACGGCGGGGCTGATGGGATATCCGTTGCGGGCGCCCTACGCGGCGTCCAAGTGGGCGGTCGTCGGTTTCACCAAGACGCTGGCGATGGAGCTGGGCCCGCACGGCATTCGCGTCAATGCCATCTGTCCCGGCCCGGTCTCGGGCGAACGCATGGCGAAGGTTGCCGCCGCCGAGGCCGAGGGCGTTGCCGAGCAGGAGGTGCGGGCCGGCTATGTCAAGCAGGTCTCGATGCAGAAGTTCATCGACGCGCGCGAGATTGCCGAAACCGTGCTGTTCCTGGCCGGGCCGTCCGGAGGCTCCATCTCCGGCCAGGCACTGGGTGTCGACGGACACACCGAGAGCCTGAGGACCTGAAACGCACCGCCGTCGGGCGCATTCGTTTGCGTGCAATTCCGTTGCAGGAAGGCTAGGGTTTTCTCCGCACATTGGCATGCAGATCGATCGCCTTGGTACATGATCGGCTTGGAGGTGGGAGATGGGTTTGCGTATCACCGGTTTGGATATCGGTCGGGACTCGGCGGAGCTCGTCTGGGAGGATGGAAGGCGCGGCGAGTACCACTTCATCTGGCTCAGGGACAATTGCGGATGTCCCGAATGCCGGCACCCCATAACTTTGGAGCGGACGTTCGATCTCCTCGGCGTACCTCAGGACATCAGGCCGGACAGCGCGGAAATCACCAACGAGGGAGATCTGCGGATCACTTGGCCCGGCGGTCATGTCAGCGCGTATCCGTCGTCCTGGCTGCGCGAGACCTGTTACTCCGGCGATATCGCGGTGGAACATCCCCCGCGCCACCTCTGGGACGCCGGGCTGACTGATCACGTCCCCGAGGCCTTCCATGACCGCATGGCGTCGGACGACCGGGCCTTCCTGGATTGGCTGGCGGCTTTGCAGGCGTGGGGCATCACGCTGGTGCGGAACATGCCCGACGACCCGCACGCCGCCTCGGCGGTCGCCGAGCGGATCGGTTTCCTGCGGCAGACGAATTTCGGCACCGAGTGGAACGTCGTTTCCATGCCGAACCCCAACAGCAACGCATACACGGCCCTGCCGCTCAACTGCCACACGGACCTGCCTTACTGGGAGGTGCCGCCCGGCTACCAGTTCCTGCATTGCCTGACCAACGAGGCCGAAGGGGGCGAGTCGGTTCTGGTGGACGGGTTCCGCGTGGCCGAGGAACTGCGGAAGACGGATCCCGCGGCCTTCGACCTGTTGATGCAGGTGCCGCTTTATTGTCACTTCCGGGACGACGACCACGACATCCGCTACCGGGTGCCCGCCATCCGGCTGGGCCCCGACGGCGCGGTGACCGAAGTGCGGTTCAGCATCGCGGTGATGGGAACCCTGAACGTGCCGGGGCACCTGATGGCCGCGGTCTATGGCGCCCACCGCAAATTCGCGGCGCTGCTCAGGGACCCGCGTTTCGAGGTCCGTTTCAGGCTCAACCCCGGCGACATGATGGTGTTCGACAACCGCCGGGTCCTGCACGGGCGCACGGCGTTCGACGCCGCGACCGGCCACCGCCGCCTGCGCGGCATCTATGTGGACCACGACATCCTGGACAGCCGGATCCGCGTGCTGCGCCAGGCGCTGGAAGGCGAGCGGCTGCGGGCCTGACACGGGCCCCAGACCGCAGGAGGCATCCGTGATCAAAGGGATGCACGGGCTGCTCTACACACCGGCCGCCGAAGAGGCGCGCGCCTTCTTCCGCGACACGTTGGGCCTGGACCACGTGGATGCCGGTGGCGACTGGCTGATCTTCGGCGTGCCCGGGGCCGAGTTCGGTATCCACCCGGGCGACCGGCCGGTGCACGAACTCTCCTTCTGGTGCGACGACATCGAAGAGACCGTGCGGGCGCTGGAGGAGAAGGGCGTCACTTTCAAGACACCGATCCGGGACGAAGGCTATGGTCTGGTGACGACCATGGAGGTCCCCGGCGGTCTTGAGGTCATGCTCTACGAGCCGCGTCATCCGCAGCCTTAGATTCGGCCGACACCCGAACCCCCTCATCCGGCCCTTCGGGCCACCTTATCCCCGCCGGGGAGAAGGGTTGGGGTGAGCAACCGTCTTGTTATGCGACGCGGAGGAGCGGTGTTTCCGTGGTTGCGATTTGGGCCATGTGGTCACGCATGCGTGCA
>Ga0209366_1000089_pt1 | contig 34418 bp, 36 predicted proteins | sample WorMetmaBAHAMAS2_FD_187391 | JGI IMG/M metagenome (GOLD analysis project Ga0209366, IMG submission 187391) | Marine gutless worms symbiont microbial communities from Max Planck institute for Marine Microbiology, Germany - Inanidrilus... | ecosystem: Host-associated > Annelida > Digestive system...
CCCCCCCGCGCTTCCGCCTGGAAACGTGCCTGACAGTTACGCAATCTTGGTAAAGCGTTGGTTAACGCGATCGACCGTCTCTTGAACCCGCCACAGACGGCCTGTGTCACCCAATGGCAAGAACCGTCCTGGTCTTGGCCCTACTCTGTCGCCCCGTACCCCAGCAAAAGCCTCACGCGATGGTCTATCCGGTCCTCCAGCGCGAACTCAACGTCAGTCTTGGCGACGGCGATTGGGCCGTTCGCGCGATCGACGAAATGGCAACGGGCATTCTCGGGCCTGTCGATTAGGTTTGGCACTGCTACGACAACCACGCGGATGCCTTCACGTTTGGCGAAGGGCTGCTTGCCGGAAGCTCCATCCCCGGGACGCGCCGCCTGGTGTTCTGCGCCCACAGCCCCCAATGGGACAGCTTCTATGTCTCAAGCATGGGCGGTGCGGCCTACAACTTTCATTGCCTCGGTAGCAGCTATGTCAGCCTGCGGGGCCGGTGCGCCGAACCCAGCGTCCTTTTGCTGAACCACAAGGACGGCGAGATCACGGTCCGGCTGGAACCGGTTGACGTGCGGGCCATATGGGAGGGCTATGAAGACCCAGGCGGCGAACCGCTGCAAGGCTTCTTCGCGCTGCAGCAGGCGCTGCTCGACCAGTATTCGGAGGAATACCCCCCCCGGAACGTGCGCGCCTTCGCCGTCGGGCCGGCGGCGAAGGCAACCCGCGAGGGGGCGATCGGGTCCAGCCCCGTCAGTGACGGCCGAGCCACCGCGGTGGTCGATTGGTGCGGCCGCGGCGGCCTGGGCAGCAGGTTGTTTCAGAATCACGGGCTGGTCGGATGTGTCTTCGGCGGCGCGTGGGTGGACCCCGACCTGCCCAACTCGAAGGAGCTGGACGGCTATTTTCTGGAGCATTTCGGCCAGAAAGTCATCAAGACCGACCTGGCGGTCACCGAGAAGTACCGGGACCACAAGGAGTTCAAGACCGGCGGGACGTTCGGCGTCAACATGTATGAGATCTCCGACCGATTGCTGACGCACAACTACCGCAGCATCTACGCAAGTGCCGAAGACCGCCGGCAACAGCACGAGGCCTTCGTCCTCGGTCACTATCTGAAGCAGTTCAACGAAGAGACCATCCAGACCAAACAGTTCCAGCACTGCGGCGAGCCCTGCGCCGTCGCCTGCAAGAAGCTCAACGGAAAGTACAAGAAGGACTACGAGCCCTATCATGCGCTGGGCCCCCAGGTCGGCGTGTTCGACCAGCGGGCGGCGGAACTGCTGAACGATTACGTGGATGCCATGGGCTTCGATGCCATACAGACCGGCGGGACCCTCGCCTGGATCATGGAATGCGTCGCCGACGGCCTGATTGACGCCGAGGCTTTCGGGTTTCCGCCGCCGTCGGAGTTGAACTTCACCTACAGCGCGGACGCAGACGGGTTCGACGTCGCCCAGGACAGCATGAAAAACGCCACCTATGCCGTCGCCCTGGTGCGGGCCATCCTGTTCGATGAACGTGCAAGCCTGTTCCGGCGCGGGATCCGGTCGGCCGCGACCGAGCTGGACCGCCAGACGGGAAGCCGTACCCTGGATCGAGCGGTCTTCCTGGCGCACGGCGGCGAAGGCTACATGGTTCCAAACCAGTACTGGGTGCCGGGCATGGGAAGCCCGATGCCGATCATGGGCAAGTACTACGTCTACTACGGTCCAGAGTTCATGGCGCCGGAGGCGCTGGGCCGTAAGAACGTCGAACGCATGGTCTACGAGCTGTTCAGCGATAACACGGGGATCTGCCGTTTTCACCGCAAGTGGTCGGAATCTATCACCGACGAAATCCTGCAAGCACACTATGCGATGCCCATCGATTACAAGGCCCACCAATTCAAGCTCGCAAAGGCCATTCACGAGCGGGAATCCCACAAAAGCACCCCCTGGGAATCGGAAAGGATTGCCGACCTGCTTCTGGAGTTTCTCAGATCCTGGGATGATTTCGGTCTGAAGGACGATAATCTGCATGGATGGATGGCCCGCGCGGAAGAGGACAAGATGGGAACGGCCCGCGATTTCTGGGCGGCAATTCGCAGGGGCCAGGCAGCCGCCTTCGAGGCCGGGCCAGAGGCGATACCGGATATCCTCACCCCTGCCCAAGCGGAGAAAAGCACGCCCATCTAGGGTTGCGGCTTCAACCGGCGCAATCAGCGTTGGGACGAACGAGCCGGCTGCCGTGCCGCCCTACTTCTGCTCGAGCTTTCCCTTGACCCGCTCGACCGCAACCAGGACCGGGTCGTGATCGGTCAGGAAGAAAGACCCAAACGTCTGGACGAAATAGCCGATCACGCACAGCAGGGTGAACACGGCCAAGGCGGCGGACACGTGGTGGTGCCACGGCTTTAGCTTTCTTCTTTTCGCCATAGGTCACCTTTGTCATTGGGTGAGGCCGCCTTGACCTCAGGCGACGGTCTTACGCGGCTGGTGATCCGCTGCAACAGCGAGCGCCAGAGCCGGACACTCTCATTGAGGACCAGCCCCACCGGGCAGAACAGGCGGCACCAGAAGTTCAGAATGAAGAACGAGCCGACCAGCGAAAGCGGCAGGATGTACCATTGCACGCCGGCACCGGGCGGGCAGGCCTCGGCGCACTTGCCGCAACTGAGGCAGAACCCGGCGATGCCCCAGTTGTGCGGCAGGTCGTATTCGACGTCTTCGAAATCGTTATAGACCTTACAGATGCGGTGGCGCGGTCCGATACCCGGGGCGAGCAATTGCTGGTTCCGCCCACCCTCACCGAGCCCGGCCGCGATCGCGTAAGGCATGCTCATGCCCAGGTCGTTGCCGGCGCCGAAGGCGTGGTAGCCCTGGCCCCGGATGAACTTGGCAATCTGGTTGGCAATCTGGGCCATGATGACATAGCCGTTGCCGCTCGAGGCCGGCGCGGTCGAGATGTTGTCGTAGTCCGTCGGGACCAGGATCACGCTTACGGTCTTGGGCTCGAAGGGGAAGTCGTCCTCCCAGTTCAACTCCCGTTCGTTCTCGATGTCATAGAGCGGATCATAGTCCCAGCGCCTGTCCCTCTTGGTGATACCGCAGCGGACCGCGCCGAAGACCCGCGCGGCGCTCTTGATCGAGGTGGCTGCCTCCTGCTTCGACTTGAACTGGTATTGCTCGTCCGCCACGTCGAAAAAATCCCAGTTCAACATCCGCGTATTGGGCTGGCAGAAAGCCATGCCGTGTGACCCCGACGAGTCCAGCGGGTGCCAGGCCGCATGGTGCAGGGCCTTGTCCTTTTGGGATGTAGCCGCGCTTGTTGTTGTCCCACGGCACACGATGCTCGAAGGTCTTCGCGGACTCGTAGAAATGGAAATCCTTCTTTTGCAGCCTGCTGTACCGCTCGCTGCGCTCGGGGTGCTTCTCGTTCAGCGCCTTGCTCTTGGCAAAAGAGAGGATGACGTCCCATTGGTCCATCGGCTTGAAGGTGTCGTCGGTTTGGAAGGCCTCCTCATCCACGCGCCCATTCAGCGAGACACGGACGCCCGCATAGGCGCCCCCGCCCACCAGCAAAGCGGCCCCGCCGCCGATGGCCGCACGTTTGAAGAAGGCGCGCCGCGCCGGTTCGTCCAGCGTCGCCTCGTCGTCGATGCCGGAGGATTCGCTGGCCTTGCCCTCGGGTTCTTTGGGTTCTGGCGTTTCGGCGCTCACGATACGACCTCCACCTGCGATGTTTGCGTTTCAGACGGCGCAAGAATTGCCTTGAGTCGCGCAATACGCGGCCGGCGCGAAGCAAGACCGGTTCAGCTCGCAATGCGCCATTCCCAAAGCCTCCCTTCGAAATTGACGGTCAGGACTTGCTCGATGCCCAGATGTAATACGGGTTCCGGCTCCAAAGGTTCGGGTGATGCCAGCAAGGCCGTCGAAAATTCGTCCGCGTCCCGAGCCCGCCGGGCGACGACGCTGGCAGAAACGAGGCCCCGGTTCGGCCGGACCGCACCGGGATCGAAAAGATGATGATGGCGTCCCTGCGGATCGAAAACCGTGCCCGTCGTGGCAGACGTCGCAACCGCCCGATCCGTCAGCGCTACCGTCGAGAGAAGTGAACCTGCTTCAAGCGGATCTCTGACGCCGACATTCGCCAAGATCGATCAGGACGTGTTCAAGCCCTTCCACGTTGAGTTGATTCGCCACCTGGTCGGTGACCTCGCCTTAGGCGATGCCGTTCAGCGTTGTCGCCATGCCCGGGCGGGCAAAGGCAATGCGTTTCGCTGAGATTTCGATCGCCTGATAGTCGACCAGTTACCGCGCGGCGCGGACCGCCGCATCGGCAGGTCCCGCCGGATCGGCACCCGCCATTGAGAAGTGATCCCTCTAGAGGCTCCACAACGGCTGGACCGTCACATCGAACGCGCCGTCGGTCAGCCTGCCCCATTGCTGTGTCCGTTCCAGCAGCGCCACGAGTTCGTCTGGCGGGTTGGCGAGATGTCCTTCCCGGTTCAGACAGACCAGGGTCGAATTCGGGCGTTAGAGACTGAATACGTGCTCAAGCCGGTCGATCTCGGCGCGCGCCCGAGACAGCAACCGCTCGGCCCGTTTGGCGTCGGGCATATCGACCAGCAAACCGGCATCAGCGCCCAGCGCCGTCCCCTGCCATTGGTGCAGCGACGCCGTGCGATCTGAGTGCCGCCCGGCCAATGCCCCGAAAGCGCCGGCCAGGCCAAGTCCTGACGCTGCCGCCACCAGCCGGAGAACGCGCCGACGCGAAGGGAGTGACCGCTCATTCAAGGAACCCCTCCAAGGATGAAGGTGCGCGCCTGCACCACAGCACATTAGGCTTCGCTCAGACCTGACGCTTTACGCTAAGTCAAGCTACGCAACGATACGATGCCTTCGTCGAAGGTATTGCCCTTGGATGACATTCCACGACCGATCCCCCGGATCGACCCCGCGGCTACGAAGCCGCGACAAAGGCGGTCAGCCAAAGACCGCCGAAGGTATGAACCGCAAGTGTCGCCTTGATGGTGCGTTCCAACACAAGCCGCGCGGACTCGGCACCCACCAACTTCGCGGCAACGTAAAGCGCGGCCATTGCGAGCAATAGGGGAACAGCAATTGCGAGCGGCGGTAACAGATCTTCTGCGACGGCGAACGCAACCGCCGCCAACGCCAAGGCATTCGTGGCAGCATAGATCACCGCCGCCGCCCGACGGCCCAGTCGCACCGGCAGTGTTCGCTTACCCGCCTGGGCGTCCGCCGCCATGTCCGGGATCTCATTGATCAGCAGGATGTTGAACACCCACAAGGCGAGCGGGAGAGAGATCAGCAACGCATCGGCTGAGAAGCGCCCGCTTTGCAACCAGGCATCCCCCATCACTGGCAGCACGCCGAACCCCACCCCCACCGCAACCTCGCCAAGGCCCCGGGTGGAGAGTCGTAGCGGGGCGGCTGACCAGCAGTCCCCCTGCTACGCCCAGCCCGATAACCACGGCCCCCTTGAGTGCCGCCAGAGCCAGGCCCGCCGCCGCCACCAGCAGCAGCGCCAGCCCCCATCGCAGCATGGCCCCGCGGCTGAGAATGCTGTTCTGAATGAACCGCGAGCCCCCGGTGAAGGGATAAATCCGGGCCAGGTTGGCGACGTCGGTTCCAGACAGGTCGTCATAGACGTCGTTGACCGTGTTGGCCCCGGCATGGACCAGCACGGTCGCGCCCAGCGCCAGCGCCGCAACGCCGACGTCGAGGTCGCCGCCCTCACGCACCCCCAAGGCGGTCCCCAGCAGCACCGGCAGCACCGAGGCCGGGAAAAACATCGGCCGCGTGGCGAGGAACAGGCGCGTTGCCGTCCGCGGCAATGACGCGCCCTTGAGACGTGCGGGATCCGGTCCGTTTTCGACCGCGTCCTTCATGCGGCAATGGCAGGCAGGTCACGTCGCATCGTTCGGCACCCATTGCAGAATATGCCTGGCAACTGCGACCAGTTCGCCGTCCTGGTTGGTCACCTGGATATCGGAAATCGATCGGTTCCGGTCGGGCTGGATCTCCGCGACCTCATAGCGAACCGTCACCGTATCGCCGAGGAACACCGGCTTCAGAAAGCGGATCCTGTCATAGCCCGCCGACACGGCCGTTTCATCGGCATCGCGGGACTGGGCGACGATCTGGGTGGAAGTGTTGGACATTTACCCGACCAGCAGCGCGCCGTGGGCGATGCGCCGTCCGAAGGATGTTCTGGCCATGTAGGCCGCATCCACATGGTTCGGTGCCAGATCGCCGGTGATGCCGGAGAACAGGTAGACGTCGCTTTCAGAAACGGTCTTGGTGAATGTGGCAGTGTCGCCGACAGCCACATGGAACTCCGGCATTTGTCCCCTCCTCCGGCGCTTCCGGTCCACCGATTGATCCTAGGCGCCAGCCTGTCCCTGTCAACGCGAGACCCCTGCGCCGGTCCCCCCCTTGCAGGCCGAAGTCTGCGCCCCAAATCTGTGATCACGGCCTGGACCGGAATGGCGGATCCAGGATGGAGCAGGTAAGAGGACAGACGACATGAGCCGCTTGCACGCCATCGGCCGATGGACCGGAGCCGCGACGCTTGCCCTGGCCCTGGTCGGCGGGGCCGCCGCCGACGAGACCTTCGACAGCGAGCACTACCGGATCCGCGTGGTCACCGTAGCCGAGGACCTTGACGAGCCCTGGTCGCTGGCCTGGCTGCCCGACGGGCGGATGCTGGTGACGGAGAAAGAGGGCAACCTGCGGATCGTGACCGCGGACGGCACCGTCTCGCCGCCGCTGGACGGCGTTCCGCGCGTCGACGACGGCGGACAAGGCGGTCTCCTTGATGTTCTGGTCGACCCGGATTTCGCCAGCAACGGGACGATCTACCTCTCCTACTCAGAACCCGGCCGCGGCGGTGCAGTCACGGCCGTCGCGCGCGCGCCTGGCAGGCGAACGCTTGGAAGACGTGCAGGTCCTGTTCCGCCAGGAGCCGAAATCCCGCGGCGGGCGCCACTTCGGCTCGCGGCTGGTGCTGGCCGGCGACGGCACCCTGTTCGTCACCATCGGCGATCGCGGCGAGCGCAGCCGGGCCCAGGACACCACCGTCAACCGGGGCCAGGTGGTCCGGATCCGCACCGACGGCCGCATCCCGGCCGACAACCCGTTCGTAGGACGGGAAGACGCGCGGCCGGAAATCTGGTCCTACGGCCACCGCAACCCACAGGGCGCAACGCTGCACCCGGAAACGGGTGCCCTGTGGCTCCACGAGCACGGCGCCCGTGGCGGCGACGAAGTCAACATTCCCCTGGCCGGGCGCAACTACGGCTGGCCGACGATTTCCTATGGGCGCCACTACTCCGGTGCAAAAATCGGCGAAGGCACGGAAAAGCCGGGTATGGAGCAACCCGCCTACTACTGGGACCCCTCCATCGCCCCTTCAGGCATAACCTTCTATACTGGTGACAAGTTCCCGGAATGGAGCGGAAATCTCCTGGTCGGCGCCCTCAAGTATCAGCTTGTCGCACGGCTGGAGTTTGACGGCGAAAGCGTGGTCAAGGAAGAACGTCTGCTGGACGGCATCGGCGAGCGCATTCGCGATGTGCGCCAGGGCCCGGACGGCTATGTCTATCTGCTGACCGACGAATCGGACGGCCAGATCCTGCGTCTCGAGCCCGCCGGGCGCTGAAGGCCGGCCTCGGCCGCCAGGGCCTTGACTTCCCGGCCGCAAGGGCGCATGTGAAGGGCGCTCATTCAGTTCGGGAGACCGCAATCCGCCGGCCTGCCCTGGCCGCGCGGCTTCTGCTGGCGCATGAACCACCGGCGCGCGGGGCCCTTGACAACTGAGCCCGGCATGACCGCAAGGAGAGGCATTTTGGCAAAGGAAGACCTGATCGAATTCGAAGGCGTCGTGACAGACGTCCTGCCCGACGCGCGGTTCCGGGTGAAACTGGAAAATGGTCACGAGATTATCGCCTACACGGCAGGACGCATGAAGAAGTACCGGATCCGCACGCTGGTAGGCGATCGCGTGACCGTCGAGATGTCGCCCTACGATCTTACCAAAGGCCGCGTGATCTATCGCCACAAGGACGAACGCGCCCCGGCAACCCGCGCACAGGCACGCCGGAACTTCCGCCGCCGCTGAGCCGCGGCGCAGAGGGCACAACGACTCACACCGATGACGACGGTGCGCAAAAAGGCGCACCTTTTTTGTCCCCTCATTTGATCTGTCGCAAGGCACACACATTCGATTTTGATAGAGTGTGTGGACGATCGTGCGGTAGTTCTCCGTTCATGAGGGGGGGGCAGACATGTCCAGAATGGATGCCGGGCCTAAGAGCCGGTCCAGAAGGCCTGTGTTGCGGGCAATCATCGTTTTCCTGGCGTGCGGTTTCCTGGGGACAGGCGATGGGTTTGCGCAAAGCAACACCCAGGCCGACGCAGGGTCGACCGCCGACCATTCCAAATTCGACGAGCTGCAGAAGGACTTCGCCACCGGGCCGGAGGTCACGGAAGCGTGCCTGGGTTGCCATACCGAGGCCGCAAAGCAGCTTCACAAGACGACCCACTGGACCTGGGCCTTCACCAACGAGCTGACCGGCCAGGAATTGGGCAAGCGCAACGTCATCAACAACTTCTGCGTTGCCACGGCAACCAACTGGCCGCGCTGCACCAGCTGTCATATTGGCTATGGCTGGAAGGACGAATCCTTCAATCTGGCGTCGGAGCGGAACGTCGACTGCCTCGCCTGTCACGACACGACCGGCACCTACAAAAAGTTCCCCACCGGCTCGGGCCATCCGGCGTACGAGGACAAGAAGTTCGGCGGCAAGCTGTTCAAGGCGGTCGACCTGCAGAAAGTTGCCCAAAGCGTTGGCCAGCCGAGCCGTGAGACCTGCGGCGCCTGTCACTTCTACGGCGGCGGCGGCAATGGCGTGAAGCACGGCGACCTGGACGCGTCGCTTGCCAAGCCGGACAAGGCGCTGGATGTGCACATGGACGCGGCCGGCCTCAACTTCACCTGCCAGCAATGCCATCAAACCGGCAGCCACCAGGTGGCGGGTAGCCGCTATGTCACCAAGGCAGTCGACCGCGAAGGCGTGGTCATTCCGGGCAAATCCAGCGATCTCAAGGCGACTTGCGAATCCTGCCACGGGATGCGGCCGCATCCGGACTCCGCACACCAGAAACTCAACGACCACACCGACCGGATCGCCTGCACCACCTGCCACGTGCCGGAATACGCCCGTGGCGGCCACAAGACCAAGATGTGGTGGGACTGGTCGACTGCAGGACTGCGCGAGAACGGAAAGGGCGTGATCAAAAAGGACGCCGACGGCTACGATACCTACCATTTCAAGAAGGGCGACTTCGTCTGGGAAGACAACGTGGTCCCGGAATATGCGTGGTTCGACGGTGAGGTCCGTTACACCCTGTTGGGCGATCCCATCGACCCGACCGATGTGGTCCCCATCAACACGATCGGTGGCAGCGCGGACAATCCCGACTCGCGGATTTGGCCATTCAAGGTGATGCGGGGCCGCCAGCCTTACGACACGGTCAACCAGGTGATCGGCGTACCGCACCTGTTCGGCAAGGACGAGGACGCGTTCTGGAAGAACTTCGACTGGGGTCGGGCGCTTGAGAACGGCTTGATGGCGCGAGGCATCGATTTCTCGGGCGAGTACGACTTCCTCTCCACCGAGTACTACTGGCCGATCACTCATATGGTCGCACCGAAGGAGAAGTCGCTGGCCTGCGACGCCTGCCATGCTCAGAACGGCCGCCTGGCCAACCTCGCCGGCTTCTATATGCCGGGCCGCGACCGCTTCGGCTGGCTCGATCAGCTGGGATGGGCGTTGGTTCTGCTGACCGTCGTCGCCGTGCTGGGCCATGCAGCGCTCAGGATCGTGATGCGGAACAGGAGGGCGTGATGACGACCGAACGAATCTATATCTACAAGCGGTTCGAGCGGTTCTGGCACTGGTGCCAGGCGATCCTGATCATCGTCATGGGCGTCACCGGCTTCGAAGTGCATGGCACCTACATCCTGCTGGGCTTCGAGCAGGCCATCACGGTCCACACGACCGCGGCATGGGTGCTGATCTGGCTGTGGATCTTCGCCATCTTCTGGCACTTCACCACCGGCGAATGGCGGCAGTACATACCGACCACAGACCGTCTGCTGGCGATGATCCGGTACTACCTGACCGGCATCTTCACCAACGCTCCCCACCCCTACCGCCAGACCACGGTGCGAAAACACAACCCGCTGCAGCGGCTTGCCTACCTGTTTGTCAAGCTGCTGATCAATCCCGCGATCTGGGTGAGCGGGCTGCTCTTGATGTACTACGCCAAATGGGGCGACTGGGGAATCGCCGGCGTCTTCAGCCTGCCGGTCGTCGCCTTCATTCACACCATGGCGGCGTTCGCGATGCTGCTGTTCTTCATCGTCCACGTCTACATCATCACGACCGGGGTCACGCCTCTCTCGCACCTGAAGGCGATGATCACGGGCTATGAAGAAGTCGAGCCTGACGAGGCGAAGCCGGCCGGCGCCGACTGACCCGCTGCATCAGGACCGGTGGTTCGGGTAGACTTGCACCCGAACCACGGACCTGAGGCGGGAGCAATCACATGAGATCGTTGGACGGGACCGTCGCCGTCGTCACCGGCGGCGCCTACAGTCTGGGCCGCGCCTTCGCGGAGGCCCTGGCCGCGGAAGGGGCGCACATCGCCATAGCGGACATCCGCGACGGGTCGGGGACGGCCGCGGCCATCGCCGCGGCGCATGGTGTCCAGGCGAAAAGCTGGCAGGTCGACGTCACCGACGAGGATTCGGTTGCGGGTTTCGTGGCGGATGCGACGGACGCCTTCGGGTCGATCGGCGTCCTGGTCAACAACGCGGCCTTTTTCGCCGAACTCCCCAAGCTGGCGTTTCATGAGGTCTCGGCCGACCTGTGGGACAAGGTCATGGCCGTCAACGTCAAGGGCCCGTTCCTGATGGCCAAGCACGTGGCGCCCGTCATGCAGGCGGCCGGCCGCGGCAAGATCATCAATATCGGCTCGGGCACCGCGTACAAGGGCATGCGCGATTTGTCGGTCTATGTGACGTCCAAGGCGGCCATCCTGGGCCTCACCCGGTGCCTGGCCCGCGAACTAGGCCCGGACGGGATCACCGTGAACACCCTGGCGCCGGGCCTGATCGAAAGTCCGTCGGTCAAGGACCATCCCCATCATTTGAGCTTCAGTGAGCAGGTGATCGCCAGCCGGGCGATGCCGCGACCCGGCCAGCCCGGCGACCTTCTTGGGGCACTGGTCTTCCTGGCGTCGCCGGCAAGCGATTTCGTCACCGGCCAGACCCTGGCGGTCGACGGCGGGTCGGTCATGCTGTGAAGGCGTTGGCAGGGCGTCGGTTGCAAAGCATCTCCTCACCCTGAGGAGCGCCCGTGGGGCCCGTCTCGAAGGGTATGGCTGCCCACATGCGGAGCGCGGTTTGAAGAGAGCCGACCGGCACTCAGGTGATCAGAACATAGGTTCCCGGTGCAGGGCACAAGGGGGGATAGCCCGCCTTCTCGCTGCCCATCGGCGGCGGCGCCACGGGCGCGCCGGACCGTTCGTCCAGCCAGCGCGTAAACTCCGTCCACCACGAACCCTGGTGCACCGGGGTGGTCAGCCGCCAGCGGTCGGGATCCACGTAGTTTTCATGATCGTGCACGGTGGAAAACTGATAGATGCGCCTCGGGTGCCCTGGCGGCGTGACGATGCCGCCATTGTGGCCGCCACTGGTCAGCAGGAAGGTGACCTCGGTATTGGTCAGAAGGCCGATCTTGTAGACCGACCGCCACGGCGCGACATGGTCCTTCGATGTGCCCACAGCGAAGATTGGCACGCGGATGTCTGTCAGCGAGACGGACTGTCCGTCGACATCGTACTTGGCCTGGGCCAGCTCGTTGCGGTGCAGAAGCTTGTCTAGATACTCCCTGTGCATGCGGTAGGGCATGCGTGTCGCGTCCGCGTTCCACGCCATGAGCGCATTCTTGTCGCCGCGCACACCGAGGAAGTAGTCGTGCAGCAGGCGCGACCAGAACAGGTCGTTCGTCCGCAACAGGGTAAAGGCGCCCGCCATTTGCCGGCTGTCGAGGAAGCCCTGGGACCACATCAGGTCCTGGAGAAAATCGAGCTGGCCTTCGTCGATGAACAGCATCAGCTCGCCCGCCTCGGTGAAATCGGTCTGCGCGGCCAGCAGTGTCACTGTGGCCAACCGGTTGTTGCCGTTGCGAGCCAAGGCAGCGGCCGTGATCGCCAGGAGCGTACCGTCCAGACAGTAGCCCATCGCGTGCACTTTCCGGCCGGGGACGATCGCATTGACGACATCCAGTGCGGCCATCACGCCGCGTCTGCGATAGTCGCCCATGGTCAGATCCCGATCTTCCGCCTCGGGATTGCGCCAGGAAATGGCGAACACCGTGTAACGCTGCGAGACCAGGTAGGAGATCAGCGAGTTCTCGGGCGTGAGATCCAAGATGTAGTACTTCATGATCCAGGCCGGCACGATCAGGATCGGCTCCGGCCTGACCTTGCCGGTGGCGGGCGCGTACTGGATCAGTTCGATCAGATGGTTGCGGAACACCACCGAGCCCGGCGTAACGGCGACCTGCTTTCCGGGAAGGTAGCGCTCGCTCTGTTTCGGCCGGCGCTCGATCAGCCGCCGCTGCAGGTCTTCCAAGAGGTTCTGCCAGCCGCGAACCAGGTTCTGGCCGCCCTCCTCCCAGGTCGCCTGTATCAGACGCGGATTGGTCATGAGCGTATTGCTGGGCGACCACGCATCGACGATCTGCCGTGCCACAAAGGAGACGATGTCCTCGTGGTGGCTGGAGACACCTCTGATCCCGGTGGTGGCGTTGTGCCACCATTGCTGCGTGAGGAGAAACGCCTGCATGTAGAGGTTGAACGGGGGCTGTTGCCAGCGCTCGTCGAGAAAACGTTTGTCGTGGGGCATCGGCTCGATGATGGGATCGCTGGCCCGCCCCGCCATGACATGGCTGGCAAAGACCGCGTATCGGGCATACGCTTCCGCCGCGTTCCGCGTCAGTTCGAAGCGTTTGCCGGGCGCCAGGGAGATATTGACGGCCCAGTCCGTGTAGGCCAGTGCCAATGCGGTCGGCGAAACGCCGCCGGTGAGACGGGCAATGTAGGCCCGGACCATGCGGTCGTAGTACTGAGCGCCGAGATCAGGCTCGTAGACCTCGCTGCGGACGTCGGGCTGGAATGGCTGGAACTCACCGCGTTCCGCCGGTTTCTCAGATTTCGGCGCAGGTTCGTCTGCCCCGACCGGCTTCAGCATGGCTGATCCGGATCGCGACCGGGCAACTGCACGGGAACCGCTATTCTTCTTGACCACGGTACCAGCATCCCATCGCTTTGTGTCAGGCACATGTCCTCCTGACCCAAAGCCCAATCCTGCGCAATGACTTCGCGCAATGCCAGGGGCGGACCAGCTCAGAAGGGTGTATTCTGGGCTCTCGCCGGCACCCCACCGCCCTGCCTCAGTCGTCGGGTTCGATGTGGATCGACACGTCCTGGACGCCGAAACGCGCCTCCAGCGCCTGCTCGACGGCATATGCGATGGCATGGGCGTCTGCCGTCGGCAACGCGGCTTCGACGCTGACCACCAGATCGACGGCCCGGTCCGGCCCGACCCAGCGTGAACGCACCCGGCGGACCGCACGGACGCCGGGCACCGCCCGGACCGTCGCGGTCACCGCCTCGGGGTCGAGCGCGAACTGATCCACCAGGGCCGGCAGGGCGCGACGGAACAGCCCGTAGGCGAGGTAGAGTACGAAGGCCGCGACGCCCAGGGCACAGAGGGTGTCGAGCCACGGATAGCCCATGGCGGAGACCTGCCAGCCGGCGATGACCACGATGGTGGTCAAGGCATCCGAAAAGGTGTGGCTTGCGTCGGCGAACAGAATGTCCGACTTCAAGCGCCGCGCCCAGCTGCGCTGCCAGACCGCCAGCACAGTATTGACGGCGAGAACACCCAGCATGACCCACAGTCCCCAGGGCGTGCGCAGGATCTCCGCATCCTCGCGGCGGATGGCCTGCAGGGCCAGTTCCAGTGCCAGCACGGCCAGCAGCGTGGCAAGAACGAAGACGGCCAGCGTCTCGAACTTGCGGTGGCCATAAGGGTGTTCGCGGTCCGCGGGGCGCCCGGCATGAAACACGATGAACCAGGCAAGCACGTTGTTGACCACGTCGGTCAGCGAATGGACCGCGTCGCTGAGGATCGCGAGCGAGCCGGTCGACAGGCCGACCGCCAGCTTGGCCACCAGGACGGCCACATTGGCCGCACCTTCGATCAGGATGACACGGCGAACCTGTCCATCTTTGCCGGTGTCCTGCGCCACCCCGCCGCCTCCGTATGAGGGCGCACCGCCCCATCCCGGCGGCCGCGGCTGACCCTACGGCGATTCGAGCCAGCGCCGCCAGAGCCTGCCGCCCCGTCAGACGGGCGAGCCGTACCACAGATCGTCGAGGATCTGCCTTTCCTCCAGCGTGTCATCGACCAGGGAACGCAGCAGGTCTCTTACCGAGACGACCCCCAGGACGGTCTCGCCGCGTTTGACCAGAAGATGCCTGGAGCGGTTCTGCTTCATGGCGAAGATCACCGACAGGATCGTGTCGTCGGGATTCACCGCGGCCGGGTTCGGCGTCATCACCTCGCCCAGGCTGGTGGATCGCGGATCCAGGCCCGCAGCCACCACGCGCACCAGCGCGTCCCGTTCGGTGAAGATACCGCAGACCGTGTCGGTGCCGTCGATGACCAGCATTGCCCCCACATGGGTGTCGGCCATGCGGGCGGCGGCCTCCGCAACGCTGGCGCCGGCCGCCATATGCAAAAGCTTCTGGTTTTCGATCAGCGTGTGGATTTCGCGGTCCAGCATGCTCCATTCCTCATTCTGGAGGGCGCGTCAGGGGCGCCCTTCCCCCGTCCAGCGCCGGGGGCATGGGTTAGTCAGTACCGCCGGCGACCGCAGCGGTCGTTGATCTGGCGCAGGGCGCGACCAAACTGCTTCCCCTAATTTGGTCTCGTCCGGGCGCCCTGTTGCCCGGACCTAGGGAGGCAACAATGGTGTCTGCACACGACGCGAACGCGGCGCTGCGCCAGCGGCGGGAGGCCTTCCAGGCCGGCGGCGGGAAGGACAAGATCGCCGCACGGCACGATAAAGGCCTGATGTCGGCGCGCGACCGAATTTCCGCCCTATGCCAGCACGACACGTTCCAGGAATCCGGCGCCCATGTGACACATGTCGGCGGCCATGCCGGACTTGAAGGAAAGGCCATGCCCGCCGACGGCGTGGTGGTCGGGACCGGCTTCGTGGACGGTCAGTTGGTGGCCCTGGTCAGCCAGGATTTCACCGTGGCGGCGGGCACCCTGGGCAAGGCGCACGCGATGAAGATCGTCGAAGTGATGCGCTATGCCAAGAAGGTCGGCATCCCGTTGGTGGCTTTTAAGGATTCCGGTGGCGCCCGGATCCAGGAAGGCGTCGACGCACTGTCCGGCTATGGTCGCGTCTTCTACAACAACGTCCTTTTGTCCGGGATCGTGCCGCAGATCGCCGTGATCGCCGGGCCCTGCGCCGGCGGTGCCGCCTACTCACCGGCGCTGATGGATTTCATCATCATGACCGAACAGCACGCCCGGATGTTCATCACCGGGCCGGAGGTCATCAAGGCGGTCACCGGCCGCGAGACCAGCATGGATGAAATCGGCAGCGCGGCCGTGCATGCAACGGTCAGCGGCAATGTGCACCTGGTCGCGCGGGACGACGAACATGCCATCGCGCTGGTGCGAGAGCTGTTGGGGTACCTGCCGGCCAACAACACGGACGATCCTCCGCACCGGCTGCCGGTGGACATCTCCACCGATCCCGACGATCGCATGACAGCCCTTATCCCGACCGATCCCGCCGATCCGTTGGACGTCCGCGCGGTGATCGACCGCTTGCTGGACCCCGGCTGCTTCCTGGAGATCCACGGCGGATGGGCCCGCAACCTGATCGTCGGCTTCGGGCGCATAGAAGGCATGGTGGTCGGGGTCATCGCCAACCAGCCCAAGGTCAAGGCCGGCGCCCTGGACATCGATGCCGCGGACAAGGGCTCCCGCTTCATCCGGTTCTGCAACGTATTCAACATTCCGCTTCTGACCCTGGTCGACGTGCCGGGCTTCCTGCCCGGCGTGGAGCAGGAACGCGGCGGAATCATCCGGCACGGCGCCAAGATGCTGTTCGCCTATGCCGCGGCAACGGTCCCGAAGCTGACGGTGATCATGCGCAAGGCCTACGGAGGTTCGTACCTGGCCATGTGCGCCCAGGAGATGGGCGCCGACTTCGTCTATGCCTGGCCGACCGCCGAGATCGCAGTGATGGGGGCTGAAGGGGCCGTCAAGGTCCTCTACCGCAAGGAACTGAAGGACGCGGAGGACCCGAAGGCAAAGGCCGCGGAACTGGCCGAAGAGTACCGCCGGGAATTCGCCTCGCCCTATCTCTCCGCATCGCGCGGCTATATCACTGACATCATCGAACCGGCGGAGACCCGCTGGACGGTGGCGCTGGCGCTGCGGAAGACCTTGTCCAAGCGCGAACTGCGTCCGCCGAAGAAACATGGCAACGCGCCGATGTGATGCGGCGCGAATGAGAGGATAGCCAGGGAATGGGCAGCACCGCCGGTCTGTCGATCACGGTCTACGGGATCGCCATCGTCATCTCCTTCGCCGTGGCAGGCCTGATCCGCCTGATCGTGGTGATCCTGCCCCGGATCGGCCGAACCGCGCCCAAGCAGGAGGCCGAGCACGCCCCTGAGCCAGCGCCGACCGTTCCGCACGCTCATGTCGCCGCCATTGCGGCCGCCGTCGCCAGCGTCGTCGGCCCCCGGCACATCATCCATATCGAAGACCGCGGCCGCGGTGCCGTCTGGACCGCCGAGGGTCGATTGATCCACCAGACATCCCACAACGTGCCGCACGGCAAGAAACAATAGCCGGGCCCGCAAGGCCGCCAGGGGGAACCACCCATGCAACGCAAGTTCAAGATCACCGTGGAAAACCGAGAGTACGACGTCACCGTGGTGGAGGTGACGGACGACGGCGGCAGCCTCTATCCCGACCGCGGAACGATGCATACTGCGCCGGTGCAACCGGCCGACACCGGGGCAGCGACACCGACGACGCCTCCACCGTCCAGCGCGGCCGGCCCCGGCGACGTGGTCAGCCCGCTGGCCGGCGTGGTCCAGTCGGTCGAGGTCAGCATCGGTCACACCGTCGGCGAAGACACCCACGTGATCACGCTGGAGGCGATGAAAACGAAGACCGTGGTCAACGCCGGGCGTGACGGCAAGGTCACGGCCATCCTGGTCAAGCCGGAGCAGGCCGTCGAAGCGGGCCAGCCGCTGATGACGATCGGCTGAAGGCCGCGCAATGCAGGACGTGGACCTCCTCAACATCTTTCAGGGCCTGTCGACCTTGGCGGCGGCACCGCCAGCGGTGTTCGCGATGCGCCTGTTCCTGATCGCGCTTGGCATGCTGCTAATCTATCTGGGGCGCAAGGGCGTGCTGGAAGGCCTGCTGATGATCCCGATGGGGCTGGGCATGGCGGCGGTCAACGCGGGCGTCCTGTTCCTGGAGGACGGCCGCCCCGGCAACCTGTTCGTCGACCCCCTGGTCACCGAGGTGGGCGACCTGATGACGGTGCTGCAGATCGACTGGCTGCAGCCGGTCTATACCCTGACCTTTTCCAACGGTCTGATCGCTTGCCTCGTCTTCATGGGAATCGGTTCGCTGTTGGATGTGGGCTATGTCATGGCGCGGCCCTTCCAGAGCATGTTCCTGGCCCTGTTTGCGGAGCTGGGAACGGTGGCGGTGTTTCCCTTGGCGTACGCCTTGGGGCTGCCCTTGAACGATGCGGCGGCCGTTGCCACGATCGGCGGCGCCGACGGGCCGATGATCCTATTCACCTCGCTGATTCTGTCGGAAAAGCTTTTCGTGCCGATCACGGTGGTCGCCTACCTCTATCTGGGCCTGACCTACGGCGGCTATCCCTACATGATCAAACTCCTGGTGCCGCGGCGAATCCGGGGCTTGAAGATGCCGCCCGAACCGGTCCGCGAGGTCACGGCCGGGCAAAAGATCGCCTTCTGCGTCGCCGCCTGCACCCTGTTGTGCCTGCTGTTCCCCGTCGCCGCGCCGCTGTTCCTGTCGTTGTTCGTGGGCGTGGTGGTGCGTGAGAGCGGACTGACCAAGTATGCGGAGCTGTTCAGCGGGCCGGTGCTGTACGGCGCCACCTTTTTCCTGGGCCTGTTGCTGGGCGTGCTGTGCGAGGCGAACACGATCCTGGATCCGGACGTCGCGCTGCTGCTGGTGCTTGGGATCCTGGCCCTGGCGATCTCGGGCGTCGGCGGGCTGATCGGCGGCTATATCCTGTACTTCGCCAGCGGCCGCCGCTTCAACCCGGTGATCGGCATCGCCGGGGTGAGCTGCCTTCCGACGACGGCAAAGGTTGCCCAGAAATGCGTCGCAGAAGTCACCCCCGATGCGGTGATCCTGCCGCACGCCCTGGGCGCCAGCATCAGCGGTGTCATCACGTCGGCCGTCTTTGCCGGGATCTTTATCGCTGTGGTCGGCTGACGATCGCGTCAGGCCAGGTCGGTCCGCCGGGCGACGGTTTTCTGGTAGAGGCCGCCAAAGCAGGTTTCCTTGGTCCAGGCTAAGTCGCCGGCGTGCGTCGCAAAATCGCTGATCTCCCGACGCCACAGCGCCTTTGCGAAAGGCTCCAGAAGGTCGAAGACCAGGCTCATCAAGGGGCGAAGCGGATGCAGCGCGTGCGGCCTATGGTAGTCGACGAAGACCACCTTGCCGCCCGGCCGCACCGTCGCCAGGAGAGCGTCGACCACCCGCTGTTTGTGGTCGTCCGGCATCTCGTGCAGCAGGAAGAAACAGCACACCGCGTCATATGATTCGGGAACATGCTCCGCCGCGTCGCAAACCTTGACGCACGCAGTGCGACGGCCGGAAAGCTTGGCCCGGCAATTGGCGACCTGCTGGGGCGCGACATCGCCGACCACAAGCTGGCCGTCCGATCCCAGATGGTCGGCCAGCTTGGGTGAGAAATCGCCATACACGCACGCCGGCTGAAGAACCTCCTGGCCAGCCTCGAACTCGGCCAGCGCAGCATCGCGCAAGCGCGCGTAGTTCCCCCACAGTATCGCCGCAACCACGGTCTGGCGATCAAGCAGCCGGATCGAGTTCGACCAAAGATAGGCCCAGGCATAAGTACGCCTGAGGTAGAGCGGGACATCCCGCGCCACCTCCATCGCTTCCGCTTCCGGTCGCGCGCCCATCTCATTGGCGCCAACCCGGTCGCCAAACGCCTCGGTCATGCCCCGTCCCCTGAATCCTGCACGGCCCCTGAAGGCCCGACACATCAAACTTATGCGAGTTCGAGCCCCGGACGGATGATCTCCCTCAATTCAATCTGACGCAAGGCGTCTGCGACTCAATGCCGTCCGGGATTGCCGACACCAGCACGGCCGCTCTACGATGGCGGCGCCTCCGGGCGGCGCGCGGCGGTGAACAAGCAACAAGAACGGGAAGAACAGTGATGAGCGATATCCAGACCGAAGCAAGCCGGCCGCAATTGCCGCCCTTCGATCACCAGCCGCGCCCGTACGCGGGGCCGTCCTATGACGAGGTGCTACGGCTGAGGCAACAGCATCTGACGCCGTCCATGCTGACTTACTACAAGAACCCCGTCATGGTCGTCGAAGGGGCGATGCAGTACCTCTACGACGATACGGGGCGGCGGTATCTGGACGGGTTTGCCGGCATCGTGACGGTCAGCGTCGGCCACTGCCACCCGCATGTGACCCGCACGGCAATCGAACAGTTCCAGACGCTGCAGCACACCACGACGATCTACCTGCACCCCAATGTCAGCGAATATGCCGAAGCCCTGACTGCCAAGATGCCGGGCGACCTGAAGGTATGTTACTTCGTGAATTCCGGGTCCGAGGCCAACGACCTCGCGCTGATGATGGCGCGCCTCTATACCGGCAATTTCGACGTGATCGGCCTGCGCAACGCCTATCACGGCGGCAGCAGCGCGACCATCGGGCTGACCGGCGAAAGCACCTGGAAGTACAACACCGCCAGCGGGTTCGGCGTTCATCACGCGCGCAATCCGGACCCCTATCGCGGCCCCTGGGGCTGGGAGGATGCCCATGTGGGCGAACGGTATGCGGAAGAAGTCGCCGATCTGATCGCCACCGCCACGCCCGGACGGGTCGCCGCCTTTTTTGCCGAGACCATCCAGGGCGTGGGCGGCGCCGTGGTCTATCCGAACGATTATCTGAAGCGCGCCTATCAGGTGGTGCGGGCCGCGGGCGGGCTTTGCATCGCCGATGAAGTGCAGACAGGGTTCGGCCGGACCGGTTCGCAGTATTGGGGTTTCGAGAACTACGACGTGGTTCCGGACATCGTGACCATGGCCAAGGGCATCGGCAACGGATTCCCGATGGCCGCGGTCGTGACCACCCCGGAAATCGCGGAGACGCTGACCGCCCGCCTGCACTTCAACACTTTCGGCGGCAACCCGATTGCCAGCGCGATCGGCAAGGCGGTCCTGGAGGTCATCGACCAGGAGGGTATCCAGGAGAACGCCGCCCGAGTCGGTGCCCGACTGATGGACGGGTTCCACGCCCTGAAGGACAAGCACGATCTGATCGGCGACGTGCGCGGCAAGGGTCTGATGCTGGGGATCGAGCTGGTCAAGGACCGTGACAGCAAGGCGCCCGCCAAGCAGGAGTGCATCCAGGTGCACGAGACGGCGAAGGACCTGGGCGTTCTGATCGGCAAGGGCGGCTTGCACGGCAACGTGCTGCGGATCAAGCCGCCGATGTGCCTGACCCTTGAGGACGCGGACTTCATGGTCGAGGTGCTGGACCAGGCCTTCGCGGCAGCCTGAGGACGGACCGGGCGACGCGCCGGCGGTGGCTCGGTTCAGATGCCCGGGAGGATCAGCAGCTGGCGGAGCGGCAGGTCGAGGCGGGAAAGGGTCACCGTGGGCGTGTCGCTGACCACCACCTCGTAGCTGTCCTGCATCAGGGCCAGGAACCGCCCCAGCGTGTGTTCGTTGAAGTAGTGCATGGGGATGATCACCGCAGGGCGGATCTGCTGGATCACCTTGACCATGTATTCCTGCGCCATGGTGTAGGCGCCGTCAACCGGCACGAACAGCACGTCGATCGCGCCCAGACCCGCCAGGTTTTCGTCGGTCAGGACGTGGTGCAGATGCCCGAGATGGGCGATGCAGAGGTTTTCGACCTGGAAGACGAAGATCGAATTCCCGTTGGTGTCGCCCTCGCCCCACCGGATCAGGTTCGTGGGAACATTCCACACCTCCATGTCCTTCACGGTGTGGGCATGGGTCGCCACTTCTCCGCGCGGCCCCCAACCGCGCAGGACCAGGCCGATTTCAGGGTCCGGGAAATCCGTCTAGTGGGTGTCGTGCGCATTGTTCATCGTGACGATGTCGGGCGTCGTCGGCGGCCTTAGATAGCCGTTGTAGTCGGTGACCGCGCTGACGCCGCCGGGCGTCTCGATCCAGAAACTGGAATGGCCGAGAAACGTGATCCGCACGCTGCCCGTTGCTGGCAGGGACGCGGGCATGATCCGCGGCGTCGACTGCACCATCGGAAAGCACTTGGCCGTTGCCGCGGATGCGCCGCCAAGCAGCAGGACGGCCGCCCATATCAGGAGCAAGACCCGCCGGGCCCCAAGGTGTCCCTTCCATTGCGGGATCGCTTCGCCTGTCTGCAGCATCAGAACCTCCCTCGCCCGGCACCGATCACTCTGGAAGATATGTCGTAGATGTGGCCGGGGAAAAGCCTTCACGGCCGGATGCATCCTTGCGGGGGCGCCGCATCGGTGCTGCAATCGATGCCAAGCAAGCAAATGTCGAGGGGGGGCCATGCCGTCATTTCCAATTGTCGATACCCACGTGCATTTCTGGGACAACGAACAGGTGCCCATCCCCTGGACCACGAACGTCCCGCCACTGAACCGCCCGTTCGGCCCGGACGACGTGACCCTGCATGCCGATCCGGTGGAGATCGAGGCCATCGTGTTCGTGGAGGCCGACGTTGCTCCAGGGGCGAACATCGACGAGGCGGCCTGGGTCGGGCGGCTTGCCGAGCAGGACCCGCGGATCAAGGCCATTGTCGCTCACGCCCCGCTGGAAAACGGCGCGCGCGCCGCGACGGATCTTGAGGCGCTGTCCGACATGCCATTGGTGCGCGGCATCCGCCGCCTGATCCAGCACGAACCCGACCCCGAATTTTGCCTGCAGCCGGACTTCGTGGCCGCCGTGAAACTGCTGCCGCGCTTCGATCTGCATTTCGAGATCTGCATCTTCCATCCGCAGTTCGAAAGCGCCGTGGCGCTGGTGCGGCAGTGCCCTGACGTGCAGTTCGTCCTCGATCACATCGGCAAACCCGGGATCAAGGACGGCCTGATGGAGCCGTGGGCCACGCACATGGCGGCACTGGCCGAATGCGACAACGTGATCTGCAAGCTGTCCGGCGTCGCCACAGAGGCGGACCACCAGAACTGGACCGAAGAGACCCTGCGTCCCTACATGGACCACGCACTTGCCTGTTTCGGCAGCGCGCGGGTCATGTTCGGCGGCAACTGGCCGGTCGCCACGCTTGCCATCGACTATCAGCGTTGGGTGGGACTGGTGGACGACGCCCTTGCGAACGCATCGGAGGCTGAGCGCCGGCAGGTCTTTCGAGACACCGGCATCGCCGCCTACCGGCTTGGTTAACGGGCAGGGGGTCTGTGGTCCAGGTCACAGACCCCGCCGACGATTGGCGCGAGACTAGCATCCTGACCGGACAAGGAGAGATGCCATGCACCCGCACCGTAACCAAACCGTTCTAGCGCTGATTCTGCAGGCCGCCTTGATCGGCGCTCTGCTGGGGATGTTCGGCGGTGTCGCCATTGTCATCCTGCCATAGGCCCCTGCCCTGACCACGGACGACATAAAAGGCCGGGGTTCCTAGGGGCGCTGGCGCCGGCCCCGCATGTAGTGGCGCTCGGGCCGGTAGGGACTAAGGATCTCCCGCCGAACCGCCCTGAAGAAGGCCTGGAAAGAAGTGCGAAACTGGGTCATGGCCTGGGATCCTACCTTGACGGGCTTATCACCCGGTTAACCGAAGCCCCTGATCGGCCTGCTCTGTCGGACATCCGGCCGTGCGGGGCCCTCTTGGCCTGACCTATGGATGGCCCGGGCCGGAATTCCCCGGACCAACGGCCCGCAATTCGCACAACGCTGCTTGTGCCGTCCAACCGGGTCCGTCAGGGCCCTTGGGCTCTTGATATCGGCGCCCTTAGGGGAGATGTATCGGGTGCGGTGCGCCCCGCAGGGGGCCGGGCCGCGGGCCCGGGCACAACGACGTCGAGACGGATGAGCGCACAGAACCCCATGACAGACAGCGACCTTATGCTGGCCGTCGACCTGCAGGTCGACTTCTGCCCCGGCGGGGCACTGGCCGTGCCCCAGGGGGAGCAGGTGATACCGATCGTCAACCGCCTGGGAACACGGTTCCGCCATGTGGGCCTGACCCAGGACTGGCACCCCGCCCATCACATGTCGTTCGCCTCCTCCCACCCGGGGAGGGCGCCGTTTACCGAGATCGAGATGGCCTATGGTCCGCAGACCCTGTGGCCGGACCACTGTATCCAGGGAACGCCGGGGGCAGAATTTCACGCCGACCTGCGCCTTGACCACGCCGCATTCGTCATCCGCAAGGGTTACCGCCCAGAGATCGACTCCTATTCGGCCTTCTACGAGAACGATCGAAAGACCCCCACGGGGCTTGCCGGCTATCTCCGCGAGCGGGGCCTGCGACGCCTGTTCGTGTGCGGCTTGGCCCTGGATTTTTGCGTTTACTATTCCTGCATCGACGCCAGGCGCGAAGGCTTCGATGTGGTCGCGATCGAGGACGCCTGCCGGGCCATCGATCTTGAAGGATCCAGGGCGGCGTCCATCGACGACATGCAGAACAAGGGCGTCACAATCCTCCGATTCGAAGAGATTCTTGGCATACCAGTTTCTTAACAAGCGCCGGACTGTCATATTATCGTTACATTACTGGTGCCAACTGCCATTTTCGGTTGTGCTGACTGGCGGCTGACTGATAATGGCCAAGTGGTATAATGTGATGTGGTGCGGTCAATTGCGCTCGCGGGCCCTGTCGGGCGACGGTTGCGGTGCCGTCTCCCCGGCAATCCGGTCATAAGCGAGCGAGGTGCCGAAGGTATGGGGAGTCTTGGAGTGGACAATTCTAATAGCGGACTGGGTGCGCCCGTTGTTCAGTCAGGCGTGAGGACACGGGTCAAGTGGTATTCCCCGAGCAAGGGGTTCGGTTTCGTTCAGCCGGCTGACGGGTCGTTCGACGCATTCCTGCATGTGAGCGTGGTCCAGCAGGCCGGAGCAACGGGCCTGCCCGAGGGGACCACGATCGTGTGTGACCTGACCGAGGGCCAAAAAGGCATGCAGGTGGCGGCGATCCACGAGATCGACTCGTCCACGGCGGTACCGGCCGAGGACGGCGGCGAAGAAGTCGTTGGCACGGTCAAGTTCTTCAACGGGCAGAAAGGCTTCGGCTTCGTGACCGTAGACGGTTGGCGCGACGTTTTCATTTCGGCAAGGGGTCTGGAACGGTGCGATATCCCGACCTTGGAACCGGACACGCGGGTTCGTATGTGGACCAAGATGGGGCCGAAAGGGCCGATGGCGAGCAAGGTGGAGCTCGCCTGAGACCAGCTTTGCCGCGGATCGCCGTTCTCTGCGGCAAAAGGCAAAACCCTGCTGATCTGCGGCTGGGCCGACAGGCATATTTCCGGGATTGAGGTCTGCCCGGCCCCAGGCGCAGGGCCGGTGACTCGTCTACTTCTGACTTGATACATATCGAAATGATATATATATTATTTCGAACAGATCGTCGTGATCCACAACCGACATCGAAGCGAGACCGACCGGTGGATGTCAAAACGGCTTGCCTGGGCGTCCTCACCATGGGGGACGCCACCGGCTACGAAATCAGAAAGCAGTTCGAGGACGGCCCCTTCAGTGTTTTCGTCGAAGGCGGGTATGGCTCGATCTATCCGGCCTTGAACCGGCTGACGGAGGAAGGTTGCGTCACCTGCGCCACCGAGAGCCAGGACAAGCGGCCGGACCGCAAGGTCTATTCGATCACGGCAAAGGGCAAGCTGGCGCTGGTCGATCGTCTGGTGGCGATGCCGGGCCCGGACAAGTTCCGGTCGGACTTTCTGTTTACCCTGTTCTTCGCAGAGCATCTGTCGGCCCGGTGGGTTGAGACCGTGGTCGATGCCCGGATCGCCGAATGCAGAGCCAAACTGGAACAGATGCGCCAGTGCAGCCACGGGACGCAGGCGTCGGCCGGACATGCCTACGTGCACGACTTCGGCGTCGCCTACTACGAGATGGCGCTGCGGTTCCTGGAAGAAAACAAACATGTCGTGGTCGCCGCCACACTGCGCGGCGAAACCATGGTGGCGGAATAGCGCCTCAGCGGAGACCCTGTCGAGCGGACCGAAGTCGAAATGCGATCTTCAATCATCATTGCCGGACTGCTGGCCCTGATTGTGGGCGGGTGGATCCTATCCGGCCAGTTGGGCGGCAAAAGAGAAGCGCCCAACGGAGAGGCCGTCGCGGCGCAGAACGACGCCCCGAAGACCGCGCAGGCGCCCGCCGCGCCGCGCATGATGTCCGTGCGGGTGCGCGAAAGCTTGGCCCGGCCGCATATGACCGAGCTGACCGTCACCGGGCGCACCGAAGCGAACCGTTCGGTCGTCCTGCGGGCGGAAACGCCCGGCCGGATCGTCAAGGTCGAGGCTGAAAAGGGCAACAAGGTCAAGCGGGGATCCGTTATCGCGCGGATCGACATGGACGCGCGCGGGTCCCGATTGACCGAATACCGGTCGCTGGTGGCGCAGAAACAACTGGAATTCGACCAGGCAACTAAACTGGAAACAAAGGGGTTCCAGTCGAAGACGCGCCTGGCCCAGGCCGCGGCCGAGCTTGAACAGGCCAAGGCGCAGCTGCGCATGATGCAGGTGGAGATCGAAGACACCATCATCCGCGCGCCATTCGGTGCCGAGTTGCAGGAACGGCCCGTAGAGGTCGGCGATTTCGTCAAAATCGGTGATCATGTTGCCCGCCTCGTGGAGTTGGATACGATCCTGATCGTCGGCTTCGTGTCCGAACGCGAAATCGGTGACATCGAGGCCGGTACGCTGGCAAGCGCCACCCTGGTGAACGGCCAGGAGGTCGAAGGCGTGGTGCGTTACATCTCCAAGATCAGCGAAGAGACGACGCGAACGTTCCGGGTGGAGATCGAAGTCCCCAATCCAGGGCGCAAGATCTACGAGGGCCTGACGGCCGAAATCCGGCTGCCTTTGGAAGAAGTGCTGACCCACCAGCTCACGCCAGCTTTGTTGACGCTGGACGACCACGGTACGATCGGGGTCAAGGCGATCGACGAGAGCAATAGGGTCGTTTTCTATCCAATTGAGATCATTGGCCATACGCCAGAGGGGATGCTGTTGGGCGGGCTTCCCCAACGGCTGACGCTGATCACTGTCGGCCAGGAGTTCGTCATTCACGGCGAAACCGTGATTCCGGTGCCGGAAAGCGAAATCACGGCGCGGGCAAACAACCCCTCATGACCTTCATCGACCACGCGCTGAACCGGTCGCGCACCGTCATCGCGACGCTGATCCTGATCCTGGTCAGCGGCGTCGTCGCCTTTGTCGAGATCCCGAAAGAGGCCGAGCCCGACGTCAACATCCCGATCGTCTACGTCTCCCTGCATCACGAAGGCATCTCGCCCGAAGACGCCGAACGGCTGTTGGTCCGGCCCATGGAGGAGGAACTGCAGTCGATCGAAGGCGTCAAGGAAATGCGGTCGACGGCCTATCAGAACGGTGCCAACGTCCTCTTGGAGTTCGAGGCCGGCTTTGACTCCGATGCGGCGATGGACGATGTCCGCGAGAAGGTCGACCTGGTCAAACCCGACCTTCCGGACGACACCGACGAGCCCACGGTCAACGAGGTCAATCTCAGCCTGTTCCCGGTGATCACGGTCACCCTGTCGGGCAACCTGTCGGAACGTACAATGCTGCGGCTTGCGCGGGAGCTGCGGGACGACATCGAAGGCCTGCCCGAGGTTCTGGAAGCAAATATAACCGGCGACCGGGACGAACAGGTCGACGTGGTCGTCGATCCCGTCCTGCTTGAGAGTTACGGGCTTCAGCCTGCCGAGATCCTGAGCCTGATCTCCCGGTCCAACCAGTTGATTGCGGCCGGCACCATGGATGCCGGCGTGGGCCGCTTCGCCATCAAGGTTCCGGGGCTGATCGAGACGCTGGACGACATTCTCAACATGCCGCTCCTGACCAAGGGCGATTCCGTGATCACGATCGGCGATATTGCCAGCGTGCACCGCACCTTCAAGGATCCGACCACCTATGCCTTCCTGAACGGCAAGCCCGCCGTGGTCATCGAGGTTTCCAAGCGCATCGGCCAGAACATCATCGGGACCAGCAACCGGGTGCGCGCCGCCGTCGCCGAACGGGTGGCGCTCTGGCCCGAGGGCGTGGACGTCACCTTCAGCAACGACAAGTCGGACAAGATCCGCACCATGCTGACGGATCTCCAGAACAACGTGATCAGCGCGATCCTTCTGGTGATGATCGTGGTCGTGGGCGCCCTGGGCGTGCGTGGCGGCCTTTTGGTCGGCATCGCCATTCCCGGCTCGTTCCTGACCGGTATCCTGGTGCTGGCGACCTTTGGCCTCACGGTCAACATGGTGGTGCTGTTCTCGCTGATCCTGGCCGTGGGCATGCTGGTCGACGGCGCCATCGTCGTCACGGAATATGCGGACCGAAAACTTGCCGAGGGATCGAGCGCGCAGGAGGCTTACAGCCTGGCGGCGAAACGCATGGCGCTGCCGATCATGGCGTCGACGGCGACGACGCTTGCGGCCTTCATGCCGCTGTTGTTCTGGCCGGGCATCGTCGGCGAGTTCATGAAGTTCCTGCCGATCACACTGGTCGCGACGCTGTCCGCGTCACTGGCGATGGCCCTGGTCTTCGTCCCTGCCCTGGGCGCGAACTTCGCCACGGTTAGCCGGGTGTTCCTGACCGCAGTCGCCGCAGGCGGCTTCGGCGTCATTTCGTTCGGCATTGCGGCAGGCTCGCCGGCGGCGCCCTTCCTGGGGCTCGCCGCCGTCATTGCCGGTGCCTATCTCGGTTTCCGGTTCGGCGGATGGATCAACGTCCTGATGGAGCGGGCCCAGGCCAAACGCGTGGCCGCCACCACCATTTCGTTTGCCGCGGCCGCCGACGTCAAGCTCGAAGAGATCACCGGTTTCACCGGCATCTACATCAAGACCCTCGGCTTTGCGCTGCGCCACCCGGCGAAGGTGCTTGGCCTAGCGGTTATGGGACTGATCGGCAGTTGGTACGCCTACATCAATTACGGGCACGGCGTTCAGTTCTTTCCCAGTGTGGAACCGGAACAGGGCATCGTGATCATCCATGGCCGGGGCAACATGGCGGTCAACGAAAAGCGCACGTTGGTTCGCCAGGTCGAGCGGCACATTCTCGATATCCAGGACGAGTTTGGCGACTTCAGATCGATCTATACGGCGGCCGGCAACTTCGAACCGCGTGACGAAGACCCCGAGGATATGATCGGCAAGATCACCCTGGATTTCGCCGATTGGGAAAAACGGCGCCCGGCGTCGGTGATCCTGGACGATATCCGCGCACGCACGTCCTACCTGGCCGGCATCATCATCGAAACCCAATGGCCCCGCGCCGGGCCGCCGGTCGGCAAGCCGGTGAACGTTCAGTTGTCGTCCTGGGATCCCGAAGTCCTGGAGCCCATCGCCACGCGGCTGCGGGCCTACATGGACCAGCTTCCCGGCCTGAAGGACGTGGAGGACAGCCGGCCGATCCCCGGCATCGAGTGGGAACTGGAGGTGGACCGTGCCCAGGCCGCCAAGTTCGACGCCGACGCGGCGGCGATCGGCAGCTTCGTCCAGCTGGCCACGAAGGGCCTGAAGATCTCCGATTACAGGCCCGACGACAGCGACGAGGAAATTGACATCGTGGTCCGTTTCCCGCGCGACTATCGAACGGTCGAGATGCTGGACCGTATTCGTCTCAACACGCCGATGGGCCTGATCCCGATCAGCAATTTCGTGGAACGGGCCGCCGAACCCAAGACCGGCCTTGTCCGGCGCACCGACGCAAAGCGCATCATGTACGTCCGCGCCGACGTCGAGGACGGTGTGCTGCCGGACGATAAGGTCAACGAGATCAAAGACTGGCTGGACAGGGCGAACCTGCCGTCGAACGTTGACGTGATCTTCAAGGGCGAGGACGAAGAACAGAAGGCCGCGCAGGCCTTTCTGGGCAAGGCCTTCGGGGTGGCGCTGTTCATCATGGCCATCATTCTGGTCACTCAGTTCAACAGCTTCTACAGCGGATTCCTCATCCTGTCGGCAGTCATCATGTCGACCGTGGGCGTGTTGCTGGGCCTTTTGATCATGCAGGAGCCGTTCGGTATCATCATGAGCGGCATCGGCGTGATCGCGTTGGCGGGCATCGTGGTCAACAACAACATCGTGCTGATCGATACCTACGACCGTTTGCACAGGACCGAGCCGGACGCGCGCATTGCAATCCTGAAGACCGGCGCCCAGCGCCTGCGTCCGGTCCTGCTGACCACCACCACGACCATCCTGGGCCTGATGCCGATGGTCCTGCAGATCAACATCGACTTCGTCACGCGCGAGATCCTGTTCGGCGCCCCATCGACCCAATGGTGGGTGCAGCTTTCAACGGCGATCGCATTTGGTCTGGCATTCGCCACCGTCCTGACGCTGGTGGTCACGCCCTGCGCCCTGATGTTCTTTGCCAACTTCCTGGCATGGCTGGATCGGCGGGCGAAACGCCGTGCCGAGCGGGCCGCTGCCAAAGAAGCTGCGGCCACGGCGGAACCGGCCGAATAGGCTCAGCCGCCCTCCCCTAGCGGGGCCTCCGGTGCCCGAAACGCCGTCCAGGCAGACGCGATTCGCGTCGCCGTCGTAATCCAGCACAGAGCGCCGAAAATCCAGGCCAACCACCAGAAAGCCTGCGGGAACAGGCACATGGCGACGAACAGCGAGATGGTCTCGGTGCCTTCGGTCAGACCGCCCAGATAGTAGAAGGACTTGGGGCCACGCATGTCTGTCGACAGCCCCCGTTTGGCCGCGACGATGGCGTAGGCAAGGAAGCTTGCGCTTGTGCCGATGAAGCTGAAGATCAGGAACGCGGCCGGCACCGCATTCGTTGCCGGCATCGCCAGCGCAAAGCCAAAGGGAACAGCGCTGTAGAAGATGAAGTCGCCGACGATATCCAGGTAACCGCCCAGGTCCGTCATTTCGCTGTGCCGGGCCACGGCGCCGTCCAGCCCGTCCGCGATCCGATTGGCTGCAATCAGCACCAAAGCGACGCCGAATGCCTCGACGGCCAGCGCCGGCAGCGCGGCAAGGCCCAGGACGAACCCCGTCACAGTGACAGTATTGGCAGAAACGCCTTTGGCCGCCAGCCGCGCGCCCGCGGCATTCAACGGGGGATCGATCAGATGACGGGCGACCGCATCCAGCATCGCCCGGCTCAGACCGGCCGCAGCCTCACCGGCCCCGCGCTCTTTCCGGTATCGCCGCCGGCACCGCCGTCGTTTTCGTTGTCGTCCTCGCCATCCTCCCGGTCTTCGCCGGTCAGGCGGGCCGCTTCCTCCTTCAAACGGCGGTAGGAGCGAACGGAGAAGTAGAAGGTCGCCATGTAGGCAAACATCAGCAAACTGAGCGTGGTCCACGGTCGACCGGCAACGCCGGCCATAAACAGCCCGGCGATCGCCATGATGGGAAGCACCCGGCGATGGGGGATTTTGAGCGTCTTGAAGGAATAGGTCGGCAGCTGGGAAACCATCAAAAGCGCCACGGCAACAAGCCACAGGCCGATCAGAACCGGCGCGCCGTCGAACTCCACATTGATCTCGAAGGAGAGGATCATCGGCAGGCAGGCAAGCCCCGCGCCCGCCGGCGCCGGGACGCCTTGGAAGTAGTTGTAGGCATAGGGCGGCAACTTGCCCTGGTGGGTGTTGAAACGGGCCAGCCTGAGCGCCGTACAGACGGCATAGAACAGGGCGATCGCAAAACCGAATCCGCCCAGGGCCGACAGCGACCAGTAATAGATGACCAGGCCCGGAACCACCCCGAAGGCCACGAAGTCGGACAGGGAATCCAGATGCGCCCCGAAGTCGGTCGAGGCGTTCAATAGCCGCGCCATGCGGCCGTCGAGCGCATCGAGCAGCGCAGCCAACGCAATGGCCACCGCGGCGAATTCGAACCGTCCGTCGACGGCGAACCGGATCGCCGTCAGGCCGGCGCAAGTGGCCGAAACCGTGATGATGTTCGGGATCATCTTGTTGAAGGACTGCCCCTTCTCCCGGGGCAGTCTCTTTTGATCCCTGCGTCGGCGCCGCAACATCAACGGGTTTCGCCCTGGCGCCGCTTCTCGCGCGATTTCAGATCGGCAAGCACGGTCTCGCCGGCAACAGCCGCCTGCCCTTCGACGACCAGCGCATTGGTCTTGCGCGGCACATAGACATCGACCCGGCTGCCGAAGCGGATCATGCCGAACCGCTCGCCGGCCTTGACGGCCTGGCCGGGTTCCAGCTCGCACAGGATCCGCCGCGCGACCAACCCGGCGATTTGAACGAAGGCGATATCTTGGCCGGTTTCGGCCTCCATCCTGATCGACTGGCGTTCGTTCTCTTCGCTGGCCTTATCCAGCGAGGCGTTCAGGAACGCGCCGGGGCGATAGTCCAGCTTGCTGATGGTTCCGTCGACGGGAATTCGGTTCACGTGGACGTTGAAGACGTTCATGAAGATGCTGATGCGGGTCATGGTCGCCTCACCCATCTCAAGCTCGGGCGGCGGCGGGACTTCCCGGATCATCTGAACGACACCGTCCGCGGGACTGACAACCAGGCTGGGTCGGATCGGCGTTACGCGGTCGGGATCCCTGAAAAAATAGGCGCACCAGGCCGTCAGGACGCCGCCCAGAACCCAGAACGGCGTCCAGATCAGGCCCAGCACCAGCGTCACGATCGCGAACAGCGTCACGAACGGCCAGCCTTCCCGGTGGATCGGCACCAGGACCGATTTCATGGTTTCGTGGAACTGGTCAGACAAGGCCGGACGACCTCCTCGCTCGTCGATGGGACGCGCAGATTACCCGCGCCGCCCGGCCGGTTCAACACGGCGAATGGCCCGCCCCCGCCGAGTCAGTTGGTGGTCGGAATTGCGAAAACCTGCCCGGGATAGATCAGGTAGGGATCGCGGATCTGATCCAGGTTGGCAGTGTAGATGACAGTGTACCGCATCCCCGTTCCATAGGTCCGGCGCGCGATCCGCCAAAGGCTGTTGCCGGGCTGGACGATCACGAACGCCTCGCTGGCGAAATCCGTCAACGGTTCGGCCCGCGAGAACGGCAGTTCCAGGCGCGCGGTCACATCTCCGGCGACCGACTGGTCGACGCGAAGGGTATAAACTCCGGGTGTCACCGACTCGTCCGGCTGCATCCGCCAGTTCCCGTCGCTGTCCGCCCGCACCGTCCCGATCGGATCATTGTACAGATAGACCAAGACGTCGGAATCCGGTTTGGCCCGTCCGGTGAGTTCGATCTGTCCGGAATCACCGTAATCGACGCTCTCAAGAGAGAGCTCTCCGCCTGGTGCCTCGACACCGCCCGGAACGCTCGGTTTCTGTAGAACCCTGGTTCCCCCGACGCCCTGCCGCGGCACCAACAAGGCCAGCGGCTCGCTTTCCTGCTTTGCCGGGTTGCCGGCGATATCCCTGCCCTTCTCGGGCACGACGAGGACGACGACGTTCTCCGACTGGGACACCGAGCCATCGGGCCCGGTGGCATTCAAGGACAGCTCCCGACTGCCCGAAGGAAGCGCCTTTTCGGGAACATAGACCCACTCGCCCCGACGATCGGCGGTGACCGTTCCCAGGGGCTCGCCACCATCATACACCGTCACCTCGGCACCCGGGCTCGCCCGGCCGGCGATCACCGCATCGCCGCGCGGATCGATCCTGACCACATCGAACTTGGGCGGCACCGGCGCCGGCGTTGGACCAGGCACAGGAGGCTCTTCAAGGGTCGCCGCAATCCCGCCCTCCGGCCCGACAACAGGGCCGGCATCCGACGGCGCCTCCGGCGCGCGGTCAGCGGGGGCAGTCGCCACGTCGGCAAGGGGGGCCGCCGCATCACCCGGATCGCTCGGCGCCGTGTCTGATGGTTGCCCAGCCTGGGGCGCTCCGCCGTCGATGGAACCGGACTGTGCGGCGGGCGTATCCGTCGCGCCGCCGCCCGTGACGTCGGTATCTGACGTCTGTGACGCAACCTGCCCGGACCCAGCATCCGGCGCCTCACCCGGCTCAGGGTTGAAATACAGGTTGAGCGCAAGGGCAACCAGGACGACCAGAGCGCCAACGACACCTATGATGGTGCTGCGACTCACGAAACCTCGGCTGTGACAGCTTTGTTACAGGCCCTTAGGGTACACCTTCACTCGGTGCTTATGCAATCGGGCCACCCCTTAATTCGGCGTGAGGCCAAGAGGTACTTGCACCCTGCCCCGGACCGCCTTAAGCAGGCCCCCAGCGATCTATCGAAGAGGGCTCGAAATGAGCGGAATTGGTACGGTTTGCGTCTATTGCGGGTCGTCCGGCAAGGGCCGCGACAGCCATCGCGCGGCCGCAGTGGCGTTTGGGCAGTTGCTGGCCGATGCCGGAATCCGGCTGGTTTACGGCGGCGGCCAGGTGGGTCTTATGGGGCTTCTCGCCAATTCCGCAATCGATTCGGGCGGCACGGTCATCGCGATCATTCCTCATTTTCTGGATGAGCTAGAGGTCGGAAATACACGCTGTACCGAACTTATTCGGACTCCCAACATGCACGAACGCAAAAGCAAGATGGCGGAGCTGTCCGACGCCTTCGTCATCCTGCCCGGCGGCCTTGGCACCCTGGACGAGACTTTCGAGATCCTGACCTGGCGGCAGCTCGACCTGCACGACAAGCCGATCGTCGTGGTCGACGTAGACGGGTACTGGGCGCCGCTGCGGGCCATGGTGACCCACATGGCGGACGAGAAGTACATCGCCCCGGAGCATCTGGACCTTTTAACCTTCGTGGACAGCGTGGAAGAGGTCATCCCCACCCTGAACCAGGCGCCACCCCCC
>Ga0209366_1000093_pt1 | contig 33300 bp, 32 predicted proteins | sample WorMetmaBAHAMAS2_FD_187391 | JGI IMG/M metagenome (GOLD analysis project Ga0209366, IMG submission 187391) | Marine gutless worms symbiont microbial communities from Max Planck institute for Marine Microbiology, Germany - Inanidrilus... | ecosystem: Host-associated > Annelida > Digestive system...
CCCCGCAGGCGTTTATTCATTTTGGAGAAATTTCCACACGCTTAGGGGGCTGGAGGTTGGATTCCAGCTCGGGTTCCGTGCTATTTTCCGGGCAGGGACTTGGTAATGAACCATATTGTGCAGCGATTCGTGGAGGATGCCGCAAGAACCGCGGATTGCTCGACGCTGGGCGAGTCCTTCGAAGAGGCCATTCTGGCCTACGGCTTCGATCGCTACGTCTACTTCCAGCTCCCGGTTCCGGGCCGCATGGACGAAGCCATCCACCTGTCGAACTACCCCGCGTCCTGGGTCAGCCACTATACCGATGCGCGCTACGACGCCATCGATCCCGTTCTGAAGAATATCCTGGCCTCGCCCGTACCCTTTGACTGGCAGACGCCGTCCTTCATGGAAGAACGGGAAAGCCACGCCGCGTTCTTCGACGAGGCGGCGCAGGTGGGCATTCGCTCGGGTCTCACCATCCCGTTTCATTTCGGCGACAGCCAGATCGGCGCCCTCTGCCTGGCCGGCGAACTGGAAACGGGAGAGGCGGACCGCAACCTGGACAGCAACCGGGACATCCTCAACCTCCTCGGGTTCTACTTCTATGTGCACATCGAGAGAGTCCTGCGGCTGGGCCGGCGCAGCGAATTCAGTCTGACGCCGCGCGAGATCGAGTGCCTGAAATGGCAGGCGAACGGAAAGACGATGTGGGAGGTTTCGCGGATTCTTTCGATCAGCGAACAAACCGTCCAGTTCCACGTGGAAAACGCCAAGACCAAGCTCAGCGCGACGACCGTGCCCCATGCGGTTGCAATCGCGGTCAAGAACGAGCTGATTTCGGTCTGATCGCCGGCCGGCGACCCCACCAAAAGCTGTACAACGGCGGAATTATTTTACCCTTGCGATTACTGTAGGAACCTACAGTTACCACCTTTCCGGGCATGAAATAGGCTCCCCGCATTGGCACTCAATAGGGGGTCTAGGCATGGTCCATATCGTCAAGACGGAGAACATCGGCGAGTTCTCAAGCCAAATCACACAGATGCACCGGCTGCGTCACAAGACGTTCGCCGACCGATTGCAATGGGAGGTCCAAACCAGCGGCGACATGGAGATGGACGTCTATGACGCCATGGCGCCCACATATCTCCTGAAGCTCTCCGACCGCGGTGACGTCCGTGGCTGCCTGCGGCTGTTGCCGACAACCGGCCCATATATGCTCGAGGAGGTGTTTCCCGTGCTGCTGGGCGGCCGGCCCGCGCCCAAGGATCCAAGTATCCTGGAGATCAGCCGCTTCGCGGTCGATCCCGACTGCCGGGCGAATGCCCGCTCGGCCGGGATTGCGGCGACAACGCACGAGCTGTTCCAGGGTTTCATCGAGTACGGCCTGGAGATCGGCCTGACCGACCTTGTAGCCGTCGTCGATGACCGGATGGAAGTCATCGTCAAGCGGGCGGGCCTGTGCTGGAGTCGTCTCGGCCCGGTTCACCGGATCGGTCGGGCTGAATCGGTCGCGGGCCTGATCGAGGTGTCAGAGCAGGCCCTTCAACGGCTGCAAGACCGGTCAGGCATCACGCAACCGGTTTTGAAGCGGCCACAGCCGATATCTGTCGCCGCCTAGCGCATAACGCGGTATGCTACGAAAACAGAGGAAAGAAACATGATCGAGGGAGAGAAGGCGCCGATGGTGCATGATTCCGGTGACAAGCAGGTCCTTGTCGCCAGCATCCGGGACGAGTTGCGGATTCTGAAACGACTGCTGGAGGCCGCGGGCATGCCCGCGACGCGCCACATCATCGATGTCGCGGCGGCGTCGTTCCTGGACGAGATGGTCGAGAAGTCGGAATACCACGACTATCGCGCGATGATGGACGAACTGGCCGCGGAAACCGGGTTGATGGAAGAACTTTTGCTCGCGCGCCAGGTGCGTACGCTGAACAGTTGACCCCTACAGGCGGTCGTCCGAATACGACCGCACACTGCCGGCAGATCCGCAGTCGCGACCGCTGTAGACCTCCCTCGTGCAATCGCCGCCCGAACCACCGGGCGGCGCTTTTTCTGGGGCCCGGAACGGGCGGGTTTCTTTTGCCGATGCGTCGCCGTAAACCCTTACGCCCATGATCGACGTCTTTCTTCATGCCGTCTTCCCGGTCTTCGCGGTGGTGCTGATCGGCTATGCCGGCGCAAAGCGGGGTCTCTTCGACACCGCCATGGCCACTGCGGTCAACCGGTTCGTCTTCTATGTGGGCGTGCCGATCCTGCTGTTCCGGCTGATTGCCGGGTCGCAGCTGGAGACCTTCCGGTGGAGCCTCCTGTGGGCGTGGTTCGTCATCGAGATCGCCACTTACGCAGCGGGCTTCGCCATCGCGCGCTGGGGCTTCGGACGGGACGCGCAGGAAAGCCTGCTGGTCGGCATGACCGGCGCCTTCGTCAATCATGTCTTCTTCGTGCTGCCGATCGCCCAGGCGCTGTTCGGCACGGACGGTGCCGTGCCAGTGGTTGCGATCATCACCATGGACGCGGTGGTCCTGTTCGGCGGGACCATCCTGATCCTGGAGGCGACAATAAGGGGCACGGGCGGCACCTCGGTCCTGCACCTGGCCGGAATGCTGGCTCGCAATCCCGCCATCGTGGGGATTGCCGCCAACCTGGTCGGCCTGCCCATCGTCGGGGGGCTGGACCTGTTCACCGGCTTCGTCGGTGCCTCGGCGGCCCCGGTCTCGCTGTTTGCGCTGGGGGTGATCCTCGCCGCCGGCGACCCGCGTGCCGGCACCGCGCTGCCGTTCGCGATCTCGGCGCTCAAGCTGCTGGTGATGCCCACCGTCGCCTGGGCGGTCTTCCTGCACGGGCTGGCGCTTCCCCCTGCGCTGGTCGGACCGGCGATGCTGGTCGCCGCCGGACCGGCCGGCGCCATGCCGTTCGTGCTGGCGCTGCAGTACGGCCAGGCCACCGGCACCATCGCGCGGGTCATCCTCTACACCACCATTGGCTCGCTGCTGACGGTGACCTGGCTGGGGCAGGGCGCGTAGGGGGGCCGCGGTCCGGACTGTCACTTTCTTCACGAATCGCGCGCTAATGTCCGGCCATGCATGCACCCTATGCATCTCGCGACGCCTGGCGCAGCCGGCGGCTGGAAATTGAGGCCGGCGGCGACAGGTTCGGCCCCGAAGGCCCGCACAGCCGCTACCGGTGGAAGCTGCTCAAGCTGGCCGTCGCCGCCTTCGGGCTGGGACTGAAGCTGATCGGCCTCTATCGCCGCGGCATCCGCAACGCGCTCGACATCCGCCTGACCCGGCTGGACCTCGTCTTCCCGGACCTGCCGGAGGCCTTCGACGGCTTCACCATCCTGCACCTGACCGACCTGCACGTGGACGGGCTCCCCGGCACCATGGATGCCGCGCACGCCCATGCCGCCGCGCAGGAAGTGGACCTCTGTGTGCTGACCGGCGACTACCGCTTCCGGGTCCAGGGCCCGTTCGAACAGGTCCTGCCGGGCATGACCAACCTGGTGGCGGCCATCCGCGCCCGGCACGGCATCATCGGCATCCTGGGCAACCACGATGATGCGGCCATGGTGGACGAATTCGAACGGCTGGGGATCACCATGCTGGTGAACGAGAGCCAGACCATCGAACGGGCAGGGGACGCGATCCACCTGACGGGCACCGACGACGTGCACTATTTCTACACGGGCGCCGCGGCGCCTGCCGCGCTGGCGGTGGCACCCCAGGGCTTCCGCATCGCCCTGATCCACTCGCCGGAGCTTGCGGACATCGCCGCCGCCGAGGGTTTCCGCCTCTACCTGGCGGGGCACACCCACGGCGGCCAGGTCTGCCTGCCCGGCGGCATTCCCGTCATCACCCATGTGGGCCGCTTCCGCAGCCTGGCCCGGTGGCACTGGCGTCTGGGCGAGATGCAGGGCTATACCAGCACCGGCGTCGGAACCTCGGCACTGCCGGTCCGGTTCAACAACCGCGGCGAGGTGGCGCTGATCACGCTGAGGCGCGCAGGCGTGTAGGGACGTCCCCATGAAACCGAACGGGCTCAGCGTCATTCCTCTGGCTGCGGCCCTTCTGCCCGCGGTCACGATCCATCTTTGCTACATCATCGCCGCCAGCCACGGCCACGTGCCCTGGTGCGTGCCTTACTGGGACAGTTGCGTTTCGATCAGCGCCACCGGGCGCCAAAGCCCCGAGAGCTACATCTTCCGGGGGCTGATGATCCCGACGGCGGTGGTGTTCATGGCCTACTGGCTGCTGTGCCACGCCTGGCTCAAGCAACTCGGCAGCAGGCATCCGGGGGTTCGCCACGCGATGTTGGCCCTCGGTGTCGCCGGCGCCGTCGGCCTGATCTGGTACACGGCCGTCCTGGGGTCGGAGGGCCGGGTGTTCTTCATCCAGCGCCGGGCCGGCGTGACGAGTTTCTTCGTCATGACCGTGCTGGCCCAGTGCCTGCTGACGCTGGAGTTGGCGACAATTGAACGGCGGCGGTCCACCGGCGTGTCCGGTCCTGTGCGCGGTGTCATGGCCGTGCTGGCCACGGTGATCGTCGCGTCCGGCCTGGTCAGCCTGGTCCTGTCGGCAACCGTCGCGGCCTATGACCGCATCGAGGACGCCTATGAGTGGGTGATCACCGCGCTGATCCTGGGCCATGCGCTGGTGACCCATTTCGCCTGGAGGCAAAGCGGTTTCACCGCCCGGCTCGAGACGGGTTCACCGCCGGGCGAAGATCCAGTCGACCGCCTCTGACAGGTCGGCGACCACCGCATCGGGCGACGGGTCGAGGGCCGCCTCGTCGCCGGGACGGTACTTACCAGTCCGTACCAGCACGCCATGCAGGTCGGCCTCCGCATCGTCGCCCACCATTACCGTTTCCCCAGGCGCGAAGCCCAGGCTGTCGACCGCGGCCCGGAAGAAGGCGGGGGACGGCTTGCCCAGCACCAGCGCCTCCCGTCCGGTCGCGTATTCCAGGGCCGCGACGAAGGGCCCGGCATCCAGGCTGCGGGCGCCGTCATCGTCCTGGAAGCTGCGGTTCTTCGCCAGGGCCAGGAAGTCGGCGCCTCTCTCCAATGCGCGTAAGGCCGCATTGAGCGCCTCATAGGTGAACCCGGTTGCGGCGTCACCGATGACGACGGCCACCTTGTCCACTTCGGGCACGTCGGCAAAGTCTTCTCGTAGATCATTGGCTACTAGTAGATGCGGGCTGAGCCTGTGGTGGGAGAGATAGTCCCGCGCAGCAAGCGCCGGCATGAACAGTTCCTCTGGTGCGACCTCAACCCCAAGCCGGGCCAGCTTCTCCAGCAGCATGCGACGCGGCTGCCGCGTGATGTTGGTGATGCCGCGCACCGGATAGCCGCCCGCACGCAGCCGCGCCAACGCGTCCAGCGCACCCGGCAGCACGGTATCGCCCACATAGACGACACCGCCCAGGTCGAGAAGGACGCCGCGGATGGTCATGGCAGCGAGGATAGCACCGCACCGGGATGGCGCGACATGGTCCACGGAATGCCGGCGTGAAGGGAAGAGCGCGGACGACCGCCCTGCCAGGTCAGACCAGGATCATCACCCCGGCGACGGCCAACGTCAGCACCAGCGCCAGGTCATTCAGGCTGAGCTGTCGTCAAAGCTGGACGAGGGATTGCATCTTAGGCCGCTGTGGATCATTCGACATGGGCTTGTGGATCGCTTACCGGAGGTGGAGCAGGGCCGAAGGTCATGCCGGCAATGGTGGCCGGGGCCGGTTAAGGGCCGGCTAAACCCGGGATTTTGCACAAATTGATGGGGTGCCCGAAAACGCCGGAAATCGGACGCATCTGGCCTCAAGTCGGCCGAGCCGCCCTCAGATTTGAAGGGCTGAAACGTTCTGACATCATCGGTGAACCTTTTGGGCCGCTTGTCCGTGGACCCACACCGCGCGTCCGGACAAGATGGGGCGTTTGTCCATACATGCTTGCCGACGGCTCCGATGACCGAGTTCGTCACACTCCGCGATCGCCACGAGCACGGCCTCTTCCGTCAAATCGGAAAGCGCGATTCAATTCCCCTGTCAGATATGCCCTTGCGTCAACGTGTTTCCGGAATTGTACACCGTTCGGTTCTGGAGTCGGGGAAGGAGTCCCAGGTTCCGGAGCCTTTCGGCCGAAATTTCCACACTCGGAAGAGCGCCCAAGCCGGCTCAGGCGACAGGGGCCATCACCCAAGGGGGGCCTTCTGAGACACTTGGCGATTGCCCTGATTGAAATGCCAAAGCCCCCAAACGACTGCCTTTTCGTCCCGATCCATGCATAATTCCCTGAGACCGCAGGGGAGGGCGGCCATGATAATGACAATTCAGCGGCTGATCTTGATCTGGGGGCTGGCTCTGCTGGCCGGGATCGGTGCCGCCCATGCGGCCGAACCGCCCGATCACCGCCATTCGGTTGCGGTTGTCATCGGCAACAAAACCTACAAGAGCCGCATCCCTGAGGTCGCCTATGCCCATCGGGACGCCGAGGCGATGAAGGCCTACCTGACCCAGGTGTTGGGCTATCGCGAGGCCAATATCATCGACCTGCGCGACGCGACCCAGGCAGAGATGACCTCGGCCTTTGGCAACGAGCGCAGCCACGAAGGCGAGATCTGGAGCTTTCTCAGGCCCGGCAAGAGCCACGTGACGGTATTCTATTCGGGCCACGGCGTGCCGGGGCAGCGGGACAAGCGCGGCTATCTGCTGCCGGTAGACGCCAACCCGGACACGCCGGAGATCAACGGCTATCCCGTGGACGTGCTGTACGAAAACCTATCGAAACTGGAGGCAGCATCGGTCACCGTTTACCTGGATGCCTGTTTCTCTGGCGAAAGCGACCAGGGCATGCTGATCCGTTCGGCGTCACCGGTCTTTGTGCAGGCGAGCCTGCCGGAGGCCGCAGGCGGTCTCACTGTCCTCACGGCAGCCAGGGCCGACCAGATTGCGAGCTGGGACGAGGAGAACCAGCACGGGCTGTTCACCTGGCACCTGTTGCAGGCGCTGCAGGGCGCTGCCGACAAGAAGCCTTTCGGCAATGGAGACGGCGGAGTCACTGTGGCCGAGACCCGGGCCTACCTGGACGAGGAAATGAGCTACGCCGCCCGTCGCCGCTTCCGCCGCAAGCAAACAGCCAGCGTCCAGGGCACCGGCGAAACGCTGCTGGGCGTTGTGCCGACGGAGCCTGTGGAGGTCGCGGCGCTGGCCCCGTCCTTCGCGGTCAAGGAGATGGACAGAATCATGATCGTCGGTGAGACACGCGTAAACACGCGGTCTGGCCCGGGGACTACGTTCGACAAGATTGAAGTACTAAGCCACGGCACGGAGATCGAGGTGACCGGAAAGGTCGCGGCCAAAAACTGGTTTCGTGTCGAGTTGGCCGGCGGTCGGACAGCTTATGTTTTCGCTCCGTTGCTTAGTGATATCTCGTCGCCGAAAGCGAAGTCAGCCTCCAAGCCCCCTGAACTTCTTACACCGCCACCTGCTCCGCCACGACCAAAGACAGCGTCCAAGCCCCCTGAACTTCTTACACCGCCACCTGCTCCACCAAAACCGGAGGCAAGCGGGACGTTTGTAGGTATCGACTTGTCTGGGTTGCAAGCAAAGTCCGCGCAGCTACATTCGCGTGTCAAAGGGCTACAAGGCCGCTTCCTTCAATTGGCCCGACGATCGGAGGAAGACAAACTGAGATATCACTCTGTGGTTGCTGGAATTGAATCCCGTCTAAAACAGGGCAGCACTCCCAACAATCCAATCCTGTTTGCACAGTGGAACGAAGCGCAGGCTGTGTTAGAACAATTCGCTAGCAGCCTGAGAGTGATGTCCAATCTGTCCAACGATGCGGCAGATGATGCGGAGTTTGGCCAGATCTTGATTAATTCTGTGCAGGCCTACGAAAACTATTCGGGTACAACCGACAAAGACCGCCGCTATAGCAAGCTTCTTCAGGAACCTGCGCACCAGAATTTAGTACTCATCAACAGGCTTATGAACGACCTTGCCCAGGATATCAGGCGCGGTACTACCTACGTTGCCAACGAGCGCCAAAACTTGACGGTCCTGGCGCTAGCGATCAAGAACGGCGAGCTGTTCGGCACATCGCTGGCCACCGGCCAATAACTCAAAAATCGCCGGTCAGACCGTCCAAACACGTTGAAGGGGACTTCGTCCGAAAAACCACTTGCATCGCAGTACGCTGCGATCCTGGTGACTATGGACCTGCTGAGGCCATGCCAGACGCCATACTACGCAGCCAAAAATGCAACTTGCCGCCTGATTGATCGGTGATCTCTACACAATGCTTGTCTGTAATGTACTAAGGACGAGGTTTTGCTCAGAAGCCTGCTAGTGCGTAACGAATGTGCGGAAACATGGGCCGCGTGAAGCGCAAGCCTACACTCTACCTCAACTCCGCTTCACGCCGGTTTTCAAGGCGAACTGGTACCCCAAACGGCACCCCAGACAATCTTGGCGAGCGGGAAGACAGCGTAAGCTATTGACACTAAATGGTGAGCCCGGCAGGGATCGAACCTGCGACAACCTGATTAAAAGTCAGGTGCTCTACCAACTGAGCTACGGGCCCGCCAGGTGCGGATATGGCGCAGTCGTTAACCGGCGGCGCGGCGTAAGATATTGCCGGTCCGCGGCCGGGTCAATCCCGTTGGCGCAAAAGGAAAGGGCGGTCCGACTTGCGCCGCGACCGCCCTCCCTGTTCGGTTCCGGATTTCCCGGTCAGATCTCGTGGCTATGGCTTTCCCCGGCCTCGTCGGAGAACGAGCCGGCCATGGCCTGAACCAGGGCCCGCACGCGATCGCGCAGGTGCTGGTCCTTGATCTGGTAATAGGCGCGGAACAGCTCCAGGCTCTCCCGTGCCGAGTAGGGACCGTCGACGTTTCCGTCTTCGCTCTGGTTCGACCGACCCGCAACCACAAGCTCCTGGGGCATCTCGTCGAAAAAGTACTGAAGAGGAACATCAAGCGCGATCGCAAGCCGCCAAAGTCGGCTGGCACTGACACGGTTCGCGCCCCGCTCATATTTCTGGATCTGCTGGAACGTTACCCCTGAGGCTTCTCCGAGCTCTGTCTGGCTCATTCCCAGCAGCGTGCGACGAAGCTGGATTCTGCTTCCGACATGCACGTCTACAGCATCAAACGCCACCTCGGTTTCTCCTTTTTTTCCTTACTACCTGCCCCCTTCGATGCGCCAGAAAGGTCGCATATCCCACTGGGGTTTTCCAGTGTTTGACCGCGCCCGTACCGGGTACATACCCTAGTACCGCTATACCTTTGATTGCTTGCGGGGCGTTCTGCCCGGCACGATCCCTCTCTTACGCAATCGGCAATATATACTCTTATCGCTGGCCTAATAAATCATTATCTTCAATAGACAATTTTCCCGCATAGGTCATGCTCACGCACTCAATACATAAAATGCCATTAAATTGTTGTTTGTAAAACCTGAATTGAGATGAACGCCAAGGTCGCGGCCGGTTTGCGGCCGCACGACGCGGTCTGCGACCAGCCGCGCCAGCCGGCTCCGAAGCCACGAATCGGGCGCGACGCGCGCCCTGATTTGGGTTAACGGTTGGAAAAGAAGTGGGCGGGATCGGCGCCCGCGAACGGCACCGAATCGGTTCCGGCCCTATTCCAGGAAGTAGGTCTCGCCCTCGACCGTGGTGTTAACCGTTTCCAGGACCACCGGCACCATCTGGCGGAAGACCCAGTCCGGTTCCGCGTTGGTGTGGCTGGAGAGCGCCTCGGCCCTCCAGACCACGCGCCCTACCTGGCGCAGTTCCACGGTCAGCTTGTAGGTGGGCAGGCGGATGTCGCCGCGGTCGTCATCGCCCAGCACCCGAAAGTCCACGTTGCGCGAGCTGGAATAGGAGGCCGGATCGCGGTTGACGCTGGAATTGAGGTGCTGGGAGGTCAGGGTGGAGCGGCGCCGGTAGGGCCAGATCACCTCGGTATCGAAGGCAATCGTCAGCGCCGCCGTGTCCGACACCTCCTGGCCGGTGAGTTCGAAGGCGTCGTAGAAGGCCGGGACGACCCGTTCGTTTTCGGCCGTGTCGCTGATCGGCCGTACGGTGACCGGGCCTGCCGGCGCATCCGCCTCGTAAACCTGGGCATTGATCGTCGCCTGCAGCACCGGTCGGATGTCGCGCGCGCCTGCCAGGGATGTCGTCAGCACGGCGGCCGTTGCCGCCGTGGCCAGCCCCCACATCGCACGCCGAAAGATCGCTTGCGCAACCATCGCGTCCCCCTTTGGTCGGCGCCGTCCAGGACGGCGCCCCTCGATCTTCCCCCACAACAGACTAGCGCATTCGCCCGGCCGGACAATGGGCAATGCGACTCGGGCGGATAACAATCGCTTCCCTTGTCGCAACAGTCTTTGGGATATCACTGGCAGCGTTATATAAACCCCTTTCAGGCATTGAGGGCGAGGCCGTCCGAGGCCACAGCCGCTGGAGCCCACGAAACATGTCGCTAGACCGGCATAGGGACACGGAACACCACCATCACCTCCGCGGGATGACCATGTTCGGGCGCCTGCGGGCCTATTTCCTGGCCGGCATCCTGGTCACCGCGCCGCTGGTCATCACCTTCGCACTGGCCCGCTGGGTGATCGAGTTCGTCGACGAGAGGATCGTTCCGCTGATCCCGGCGAAGTACAACCCCGACATCTATCTGCGCGACGTGTTGGGCGTGGAGATCGGCCTGCCCGGCTTCGGCCTTATGGTGCTGGTGGTGGGCATCACGCTGATCGGAGCGCTGACCGCGGGCTTCGTCGGCCGCACCCTGGTGCGCTGGGGCGAGCGCATTCTCGACCAGGTGCCGATCGTGCGCAGCCTCTATTCGGGCTCCAAGCAGATCCTGGAAACCGTCCTGCAACAGCAGTCGAAGGCCTTCCGCCAGGCGGTGCTGGTGGAGTATCCGCGCAAAGGTCTTTGGGCGATCGCCTTCGTCACCGCACCCACCACGGGCGAGATCAAGCGACAGCTCGAGGAAAAGGAACTGGTCAACGTGTTCCTGCCGACCACGCCCAACCCGACCTCTGGCTTCCTCCTGTTCGTGCCGGCCAAGGACGCCATCCTCCTGAACATGACCGTGGAGGAGGCCGTCAAGATGGTCATCTCCGCCGGCATCGTCACGCCGCCCGACCGCGCCGCCGCCGAGCGGCTGGCCGGGGCCAAGGTCCAGACGCCCCAGGAGGTGCCGCCGCCGGGTCCGACGAAGGTCAGCCAGAGCGGAGGTTGAGGACCGCGGCGTCCCGCTCGAACAGGTAAAGCAGCACCCGGAGCGCCGCCCCCCGCGGGCCGGTCAGGTCCGGATCCTTCTCCAGAATCAACCGCGCGTCGTCCCGCGCCGTCGTCATCAGATCGCCATGGGCGCCCAGGTCGGCGAGGCGGAAGTGGGGCAGGCCGCTTTGCCGGGCGCCCAAGAGCTCACCCGCCCCGCGCAGTTTGAGGTCCTGTTCGGCGATCACGAACCCGTCGTCGGTGTCCCGCATCACGCCCAGCCTCGACCGCGCGGTTTCGCCCAGCGGGGGCGCGTACAACAGAAGGCAGGTCGAGGCGCGTTCGCCGCGCCCGATCCGCCCACGCAACTGGTGCAGCTGCGCCAGGCCGAACCGCTCCGCATGTTCAACAACCATCACCGTGGCGTCGGGCACGTCCACGCCCACCTCGATGACGGTGGTGGCCACCAGGACCGCAGGCGGCCCCTCGGCAAAACGCCGCATCGCTGCATCCTTCTCCGCCGCCTTCATGCGTCCGTGCACCAGGACGACCCGATCGGCGCCCAGCCGCTGTTTCAGGTGTGCGAACCGCTCCTCGGCGGCGGCCAGGTCCAGCACCTCGGAATCCTCCACCAGCGGGCAGACCCAATAGACCTTGGCGGCATGGCTCAATGCGCGTTCGACCGCGGCCACGACCTGGTCCAGACGGTCGGCGGCCATCACCCGGGTGTCCACGGGCTTGCGGCCGGCCGGCTTTTCGGTCAGGCGCGACACGTCCAGGTCGCCATAGGCCGTAAGTGTCAGGGTGCGCGGGATCGGTGTTGCCGTCATCACCAGCATGTCGGCACCCTTGCCCTTCGACGCCAGGGCCAGGCGTTGGTGCACGCCGAAACGGTGCTGCTCGTCGATCACCGCCAGCATCAGGTCCTTGAACCGGATGTCCTCCTGGAACAGGGCGTGGGTGCCGATCGCCAGCGGCACCTCGCCGGACTCAAGCGACGCCAGCAGCGACAGGCGCGCGGCGCCCTTGTCGCGGCCCGTCAACAGGACCGCCTGCACGCCGACGGCCTGGGCCAGCGGCTCGATGGTGTCGAAATGCTGCCGCGCCAGGATCTCGGTGGGCGCCATGATCGCCGCCTGGCCGCCGCATTCGACCACATTCAACATGGCGAAGAACGCAACAATCGTCTTGCCGCTGCCCACGTCGCCCTGCAGCAGGCGCAGCATGCGCGACGGCGCCGCCATGTCGGCGCGGATCTCCCTGCTTGCCTGGACCTGGGCGCCGGTCAGGCTGAACGGCAGGGCGGCCAGCGCCTTGCGGGTCAGGCCGTGGTCGCCATCGATGGCCCGGCCCGGCGCGGCCTTGGCGGTGTTGCGCATGATCAGAAGCGTGAGCTGGTTGGCCAAGAGCTCGTCATAGGCAAGCCGCATATGAGACGGGGCGGCCGGCTCCAGCGCAGCGCCGGATTGCGGCGCATGGGCGTCCAGGACCGCCTGTTTCCATGAGACCCAGCCGTTGCGGCGCAGAAAGGCGTCGTCCTGCCATTCGGGCAGGTCGGGCGCCCGTTCCAGCGCGGCCGCCACCGCGCGCTGGACGACGCGCGCGGTCAAACCACCGGCCAGCGGATAGACCGGCTCGATGGTGCGCACCGACTCCGCCTCCTCAAGCGGTACCACGTGGTCCGGGTGGGCGATCTGCGGCGCCCCTGCATAGTGTTCGACCCGGCCGCTGACCACCCGGGTATCGTTCTCCGGCAACAGCCGTGTCAGGTAGTCCCCCCTGGCATGGAAATAGACCAGCGTGATCCGGCCGGTCTCGTCCTCGCAGATCACGCGGTGGGGGCGCCGCTTGTCGGGCGCCGGCTTGTGAGCCACCACGCGCACCGTCAGGGTGGCGATGCGGCCGGCCGGCGCCTCGGCAACGGTGGGCGAGAAGCGGCGGTCCACCAGCTCGCGCGGCAGGTGCCAGACCAGGTCAACCACGTGCGGACCGGCCAGCCCTTCCAACAGCCGGCCGTTGCGCGGGCCGACACCCGGCAGGCTGGTGATCGGCGCGAACAGGGGAAACAGGATCTCAGGACGCACGGGCCAAGGCTTTTCCGGAGCGGGCGGGCGGGGACCGGCGGCCATATTATCCCATGCGCCCGGCCATGCGCAGCGAACATGTTTACCCGGCCCCGCCTTGGCCCTATATCCATCGCGTCACCGCACACCACGACAGACCGACAACGCGCCGCCATGCCACACGCCGCCAACGAAGACGAACTGGACATCCGCCGCAAGCGCCTGATCTACCGCGCCAACCATCGCGGCACCAAGGAGATGGATATCCTGATCGGCGGTTTTGCGAACGCCGCCTTGGCCAAGCTCACCGCCGACGAGCTCGACCAGTTCGAGGCCCTCCTGGAGGTGCCCGACCAGGACCTTTACGGCATGATCGTCGCCGACGCGCCGGTACCGCCGGCCCTGGATCACGCGGTGATGCGCGCGATCATCGCATACAGCCGACAACGACAAGCCCTTTGACGCCGCTTCTTTCGTCTCTCAGCAAACCCGGCCGCTTTCTGGTGGCCGGCGCCCCGCCGGGCTACGACGCCTTCGTCCTGACCGAAGCGGCACGCGCCGCCGAGGGCCGGGTCCTGTATGTCGCGCGCGACGATGCGGCGATGGACCGGACGCGTCATCTTCTGTCGTTTCTGGCGCCCGACTTGGCGGTCATCGATGTCCCCGCCTGGGACTGCCTGCCCTACGACCGGGTGAGCCCGCATCCGGATGTGGTGGCGCGCCGGCTGGACGCGCTCTGCGTGCTGGCGGCGGACCCTGAAGGCACCGGCGTGGTGCTGACCACCGTGAATGCCCTGCTGCAACGGGTCCCGCCGCGCAGCGCGCTGGCGGGCGAGACCTTGACCGCCCGGCCCGGCGAGACAATCCCCGCTGACCGGTTGATGGGCTACCTCACCGGACACGGCTATCACCGCATGGGCACGGTGCGCGAGCCCGGCGAATATGCCGTGCGCGGCGGGCTGGTCGACCTGTTCCCGCCCGGCGCGCCCGACCCGCTGCGGCTGGATTTCTTCGGCGACGACCTGGAATCGATCCGCCGGTTCGATGCCATGTCCCAGCGCACCAAGGCCGATGCGCCGGCCCTGGTCCTGAAGCCCGTCAACGAGGTTCTGCTGAACGACAGCTCGATCCAGCGGTTCCGGCAGGGCTACCGGGAGCTGTTCGGCGCGGTCACCGGCGTGGACCCGCTGTACGAGGCGGTCAGCGCCGGCCAGCGCCATCCGGGGATCGAACACTGGCTGCCCCTGTTCCATGACGGTCTCGAAACCCTGTTCGACTATCTGGGCACCGCCCCGGTGGTGTTGGACCCGCACGCGGAAGAAGCCGCCAAGATGCGGGCGGAGATGATCGCGGAACACTACGACGCCCGCCTGGAAGGCCTGCAGATCGCCAGCCGCGGCCAGGGCGGCGAAGACGGGGCGGCGGTCTACAAGCCCGTCCCGCCGTCGTCGCTTTTCCTGGAGGAAGGCGCGCTGGACGCCGCGCTTGCGGCGCGGCCGACCGCCGTCTTGTCCGCCTTCGCGCTGCCAGACGCCGCACCTGCCGGGGCAGTCGATGCGGGCGCACGGCAGGTGGTGGATTTCGCGGCCGCGCGGACCGATCCCAACACCGACCTTTTCGCCGCCGCCGGCGAAAGGGTCACCGACGAGGTGCGCCGGCGACGCGTGCTGATCACCGCGCACAGCGCCGGATCGCGCGAACGCATCCTGACGCTGTTCACGCAGCACGGCCTGGAAGAAGGCGTGACGTGCGACAGTTGGGAGGCCGCCGACACGCTGCCCGCCCATGTGCCGGGTTTTGCGGTCCTCGACCTGGAGCATGGTTTCGAGTCGCCCGAGCTGATCGTCTTCAGCGAACAGGACATCCTGGGCGAACGGCTGGCCCGGCCTCCGCGCCGGCGCCGGCGCAACGAGGACTTCCTGACCGAAGTCTCCAGCCTGTCGGTGGGCGACTACGTGGTGCACGTGGACCATGGCATCGGCCGCTACGACGGCCTGGAAACCCTGGACGTGGCCGGCGCCCCGCATGATTGCCTGCAGCTGACCTATGCCGGCGGCGACCGCCTGTTCCTGCCAGTGGAGAACATCGAAGTCCTGTCGCGGTTCGGGTCCGAAGATGCCGTGGTGACCATGGACAAGCTGGGCGGACACGGCTGGCAGGCGCGCAAGGCCCGGGTCAAGGAACGTATCCGCGAAATCGCCTTCGAGTTGATCAAGATCGCCGCCGAACGCGCCGTCAGGAAGGGCGAGATCCTGGATGCGCCCGATGCGCTGTATCAGGAGTTCTGCGCCCGCTTCGGCTATGTGGAGACCGACGACCAGCTTCGGGCGATCGAGGACGTGCTGTCGGATTTCGAGGCCGGCCGGCCGATGGACCGGTTGATCTGCGGCGATGTGGGCTTCGGCAAGACCGAAGTCGCCTTGCGGGCCGCCTTCATCGCGGCGATGGCCAGCAAGCAGGTGCTGGTCGTGGTGCCGACGACCCTGCTGGCGCGGCAGCACTATGCCACCTTCAGCGAACGCTTCCGCGGCCTGCCGCTGCGCATCGAACAACTCTCGCGCCTGGTCACCGGCAAGCAGGCCGCCGCGGTCAAGCAGGGCCTGTCGGACGGCACCGTGGACATTGCGGTCGGCACCCACGCGCTGTTGGCCAAGTCGATCAAACCGAACAACCTGGGCCTCCTGGTGATCGACGAGGAACAGCATTTCGGCGTCAGCCAAAAGGAACGCCTGAAACAGCTGCGGTCGGATGTGCATGTGCTGACGCTGACCGCGACACCGATCCCGCGCACGCTCCAGATGTCACTGAGCGGCGTGAAGGAGATTAGCGTCATCGCGACGCCCCCGGTTGACCGGCTGGCGATCCGGACCTTCGTCCTGCCCTATGACGGCGTCGTCGTCCGCGAGGCCATCATGCGCGAGCATTTCCGCGGCGGTCAGGTCTTCTATGTCTGCCCCCGGGTCCGCGACCTCGCCCGGGTGGAGGAACGGCTGCGGACACTGGTCCCCGAAATGAAAATCGCGACCGCGCACGGCCAGATGCCGGCCCGGGCACTGGAAGATGTGATGGGCGCCTTTCTGGAGAAGCGCTTCGACATCCTGCTGAGCACCAACATCGTCGAATCAGGCCTGGACATCCCCAACGCCAACACGATGGTCGTCCACCGTGCTGACATGTTCGGCCTGGCACAGCTTTACCAGCTGCGCGGCCGGATTGGCCGCGGCAAGGTCCGGGCCTACTGCTATCTCACTGTGCCGCCGGGCAGGGTGGTGACCGAGGCCGGGGAGAAGCGGCTGCAGGTCATGCAGACCCTGGACAGCCTGGGCGCGGGCTTCACCCTGGCGAGCTACGATCTGGATATCCGCGGCGCCGGCAATCTCTTGGGCGAAGAGCAGTCTGGGCATATCCAGGAGGTCGGCGTCGAGCTCTATCAGCGGATGCTCGAAGAGACCGTCGCGGCACTAAGTACCGACCAGGCTAACCAGCCGGCTGAAGAGACCTGGTCGCCGACGATCGGCCTGGGAACCGCGGTCCTGATCCCGGAGAAGTACGTCTCCGATCTGTCCGTTCGGCTGGGCCTCTATCGGCGGCTGTCCACACTGGCCGACGAGCGGGACCTGGAGACCTTCGCAATCGAGCTGGTCGACCGGTTCGGCCCGCTGCCGGACGAGGTCAAAAACCTACTGCATGTGATTGCGATCAAACAGCTTTGCAAGAAGGCGGGTGTCGAGAAGATCGATGCCGGGCCCAAGGGGGCCGTGGTGTCGTTCCGCAACGACCACTTCGCGCACCCGGAGAGACTGATCGGCTACATCCAGCAGCAGCTCGGGTCGGTCAAGCTGCGGCCCGACCACAAGCTGGTCTGCATCCGGCCCTGGGAGGACGCGGAACGCCGCATCGAAGGGGTCGAGCGCCTGGTGCGAGACCTGACCGAACTTGCTGGTGGTTGAAAACAGCGGAAAACACACAATTTTATTGGGGGCACTGACATAGGTTAAGGCAACCTTAACTCTGAGGCCTTACGATCAGTGTTTCGCGTCACCCTCGGTGGTTGGTTGAGGCGCGTGCATCGGGACATCGGGGGGTTCCGAGCCCAACGATGAACAGGAGAGCACGGATGCCCGCATATGCCTCAACACAGCCCGATTCCAGTAAAGCCGACAAGCCTGGCGCCGATGCTGAGGCAGAAGAGACTGCCCTGAAGCACCTTCGAACCTATCTCTCCACGACCGACGCACTGCTGCCGCATGTCGACGGATCACACTCGCCGGTCCTGGTCACCTCGACCGACCTGTCCGAGAAGGGCCCCCAGATCCTCTATGCCAACCAAGCCTACTGCGAGATGATGGGCTACAGCCTGGGCGAGATCCTGGGCGACATCCTTTCCGTCTTCCATGGGCCCGAGACCGACGCCGTCGCGGTCAAGAAAATGCGCGAGGAGTTGATGCGCACGGGCTTTGCCAAGGCCGAACTCGTGCGGTACCGCAAGAACGGCGAAAGCTTCCGGTCCTACGTCACGGCATCGCGGATGAGCGACGACGCGCCGGGGCCGGGCGTCTTCCTGTTCGTTGAACACAAGGTCCCGAAGCGGCCCGTTTGAGCCGCGGCGGTCAGCCGGCCGTCGGCGAGGCCAGCGACTGGTCCTGAGACGCCATCTCGAAGATGGGCATGAACGCTTCCGGCTCCTGAGCGCCTGACAGGGCATACTTTCCGTCGATGATGAAACACGGCACGCCGGCGATCCCGAGCCGGCGGGCAAACCGGTCCTCTGCCAGGATCTCGTCCGCCAGGTCTTCCGAACCCAGGAAGTCCTGAACCGCCCCCGCGTCAAGGCCGGCCTCTTCGGCAATCACCGTCAAGGCCTGAGGATCGCCGATGTCCTTGCCGTCCAGGAAATAGGCGCGAAACAAGGCCTCCGCCACGGCCGTATCCCGGCCCTCGCTTTCCGCAAGCCGCAGCAGGCGATGCGACAGGACGGTGTTCGGTGTCCGGGTGATGGCGTCGAACTGGAACGCGATCCCTTCGGATTCGCCCACCTGGCGGATGGTCTCGTAAAGCTCCTGGGCGCGCGCCGCGCCGCCGAACTTGAGCGCCAGGTAGCGCTGGCGGTCCATCCCATCCTCGGGCATCTGCGGGTTGAGCTGGAAGGTGCGCCAGCGGACCGTGGGCGTCAGATCGGGACGCTGGGCCAGCGCCCGCTCCAGCCGACGCTTGCCGATGAAACACCACGGGCAGACCGTGTCGGAAAAGATGTAGATGTTCATGTGGATCCTCACTTGATTCGACGCCGTCGGACCCGTTCGCGAACCCGGAACGGACAATAGCGCCTCCCGGGATATCGTGGTAGGCATCCGGAAAGAAACACAAAACTGCGTGTCCGGGATTTGCGGCGCGGGGAGGGCAGGGTGTCCGACGATTATGGTCCCAACGGTAGCGGCCTGGCGCCGAACGCGGCAAATCACACGCCGCTGACGCCGGTGAGCTTTCTGCACCGCTCGGCGCTGGTCTATCCGGACAAGACCGCGGTGATCCATGGTTCGACCCGGCTCAGCTATGCCGAGTTCTATGCCCGTTGCCGGCGCCTGGCATCGGCCCTGGCAAGCCGCGGCATCGGCCGGGGAGATACCGTCGCCATCATCGCCCCCAACGTGCCGGAGTTGCTGGAGGCACACTACGCGGTTCCAATGATCGGGGCCGTGCTGAACGCCATCAACACCAGGCTTGATCCGGCCACGATCACGTTCATTCTGGACCACGGCGATGCCCGCATCCTGATCACCGACCGCAGCCTGTCCGACACGGTCGGCCCGGCCGTGGCGGCATTGGACCGGCCGCTGCCGGTCGTCGACATCGACGATCCCCAGGCCGAGACCGGCGCACTGGTTGGCGAGACGACCTACGAGGCCTTGCTTGCGGAGGGCGATCCCGACTTCGCGTGGTCGCCGCCGCAGGACGAATGGGATGCGGTCGCGTTGAACTACACATCGGGCACGACCGGCGACCCGAAGGGGGTCGTCTATCACAACCGCGGCGCCTATTTGAACGCACTGGGCAACGTCATCAGCTTCGGCCTCACGCCGGACTGCGTCTATCTCTGGACGCTGCCGATGTTCCACTGCAACGGCTGGACCTTCACCTGGGCGGTCACGGCCATCGGCGGCACCCACGTCTGCCTGCGCAAGGTCGAGGCCGGGCCCATCTACGCTGCGATCCGGGATCATGGCGTCACCCACATGTGCGGCGCCCCGGTCGTCCTCAACATGCTCGTCCATGCGCCGGACGAAACCCGCACCACCTTTCCCCAGACCGTCGAGGTGGCAACCGGCGGCGCGGCGCCGCCGTCGGCGGTGATCGCCGGCATGGAGAACTTGGGCTTTCGGGTCACACACCTCTACGGGATGACGGAATGCTATGGCCCCAGCACGATCTGCGAACCGCAGCAGGCGTGGCATGACCTTCCCCTGGAGGCGCGGGCCGAACGCATGGCCCGCCAGGGCGTCAACTACCTGACGATGGACCAGCAACGGGTCGCCGACCCTGAAGCGATGGCGGACGTGCCGGCGGACGGCAACACCATCGGAATGTATATGCTGCGCGGAAACACGGTGATGAAGGGCTACCTGCACAACCCGTCCGCCACCGAAGAAGCGTTCCGTGGCGGTTGGCTGCACACCGGCGACCTGGCGGTGACCCATCCGGACGGTTACGTGGAGGTCAAGGACCGCTCGAAAGACATCATCATCTCCGGCGGTGAGAACATCTCCAGCCTGGAGATCGAAGAGGTGCTGTACCGGCATCCGGATATCATGGAGGCCGCCGTCGTCGCCGCACCCTCCGAAAAGTGGGGCGAAACGCCGTGCGCCTTCGTCACCCTTCGCCCCGGCGCGGAGGATGCGCTCGACGAACACGACGTCATCGACTTCTGCCGGAACAACATGGCGCACTTCAAGGCGCCCTCGATCGTCCAGTTCGGCCCGCTGCCGAAGACCTCCACCGGCAAGATCCAGAAATTCGTGCTGCGCGAACGGGCCCGCACCGGCACCTGAACGGACAGCGGCCGACCACAACCAGGAGAGCGCGCCCATGATCGTCGACCACCGCACCTACGCCGTCAAACCGGGCAGCCTGCCGGCCTTTTTGAAGATCTATCAGGAGCAGGGCTGGCCGGTGCAGAAGAAGCACCTGGGCAAGTGCCTGGGCTGGTACGTGTCCATGGATATCGGCCCCTTGAACCAGGTGGTGCACCTTTGGGGATACGAGAGCCTCGAAGACAGGGCAGCACGCCGCGCCGCGCTGATGGCCGACGCCGACTGGCAGGCCTATCTGGGCCAGTCGATGTCGCTGCTGGATCACATGGAGAACAAGATCCTGAGCCCGGCGCCATTCTACGACGCCGCGGCGGATTGAGGCAGGCGGACGGCCATGGACTTTACCCTGTCCCCGCAGATCGATGAGACCCGCAAGGCGGTGCGCCGTTTCGTCGCCGAGCACATCCTGCCTCTGGAAGACGACCCGGAGAACTACGACGGACACGAGAACATCCACCCCGACCTGTTGGAGGACCTGCGCGTAAAGGCCAAGGCTCAGGGGTTGTGGTGCCTGCAGATGCCGGAGGAACGAGGCGGTCGGGGCCTGGGCCCGGTCGGCATGGCGGCCTGCTACGAGGAAATGAACCGGTCGGTTTTCGGCCCGGTCGTCTTCAACGCCGCCGCACCCGACGACGGCAACATGTTCGTGTTGAACCGGGTCGCGCGGGAGGACCAGAAGGACAAGTGGCTGCAGCCCATCGTCGACGGCAAGGTCCGGTCGTCCTTCGCCATGACCGAGCCGGCGCCGGGCGGCGGTTCGGACCCCTCGATGATCCGCACCACCGCGACCCGGCGCGGCGACGGATGGGTCGTGGAGGGGCGCAAGTGGTACATCACCGGCGCCGGTGTCGCCCGCCACTTCATCCTGATCGCCAAGACCGGCGACGACTCGCGGCGCGGCCTGACCGCGTTCCTGTTCCATGCCGACCAGCCCGGCTGGCGGATCGTGCGGCGCATCCCGATCATGGGGCCGGAAGAACATGGCGGCCATTGCGAATTGGAGTTCGACGGGCTGACGATTCCTGACGAAAACCGGCTCATGGAAGTGGGGGACGGACTGAAGCTCACGCAGATCAGGCTGGGGACCGCGCGGCTGACGCATTGCATGCGCTGGCTTGGCCTGTCGAAACGCGCGCTTGAGATCGCCGGGGCCTACGTCGCCGAACGCGAGAGCTTCGGTGCCAAGCTGATCGACCACGAAGGCGTGCAATGGATGCTGGGCGAGACCGCGATGGCGGTCTCCGTCGGCCGGCAGCTGACGATGCATGCGGCCTGGAAGCTGGAGCAGGGGGACAAAGCGCGCACTGAGGTCTCGATGGCGAAGATCCAGGTTTCCGAAACCCTGCACAAGGCGGTGGACACGGCCATCCAGCTCTGCGGGGCGAAGGGTTATTCCAAGGACACGGTGCTGGAATGGATCTACCGCTACGCGCGCCAGGCCCGCCTGGTGGACGGCGCGTCCGAGGTCCACAAGATGGTGCTGGCCCGGAACTACGCGCGTGCCGGCACCGACTTCTGGTCCTGGGGCAAGGGCCCCGCGGTTGCCATGCTGTTGAGGGACGACGCGGTCGCCGCGCGGTTGGTGCGATGGCTTGAAGACGCCGCCGGCGTACCGTGTCGGCTGTTGTCGGCATCGCTTCTGGGCGGCGGTGCGATCCAGGAGAACTGGTCGGTCGACGTGCAGTTCGAAAGCGGGCGGCTGGCCGGCAGCCAGGCCCTGGTCCTGCGCACCGATGCCCCGTCGGGGGTGGCGGTCAGCCACAGCCGGGCCGATGAGTTCGCGTTGCTGGAGGCCGCCTTCGACGTCGGCGTCACCGTGCCCGAACCCCTGTTCCTGTGCCGGGACCCGGCAGTGATCGGGCGCCCCTTCTATGTGATGCGCAGGGCGGAAGGCACCGCGGTCGGCCAGGTCATCGTGAAGTCCGCCGACCTGGGCGGCGATCACGGCGACCTGACGCGCCGCCTGGGCGGCGAGCTTGCCCGGATCCACACGATCACGCCCGAGACGCGCCCGTTCTCCTTCTTGGGTGCGCCGCCGGCCGACCCTGCCAGGGCGGAGGTCGACCTGTTCAGGGGTTATCTCGACGCCATCGGAACCCCACATCCGGGCCTTGAATGGGGCCTTCGGTGGCTGGCCCTACATCTGCCGCCGCCGGGCGACGTGGTGCTGGCCCATCACGACTTCCGGACCGGAAACTACATGGTCGACGGCAACGGCCTGACCGCGGTTCTGGATTGGGAGTTCGCCGGCTGGTCCGACCCGCACGAGGATATCGGCTGGTTTTGTGCGGCCTGCTGGCGTTTCGGGCGGCGCGACCTGGAAGCGGGCGGGATCGGCAGCCGGGCCGACTTCTATGCCGCTTACGAAGCGGAGTCCGGTCGCCGGGTCGAGTCCGATCGTGTCTTCTTCTGGGAGGTCTTCGCGCATGTGCGCTGGGCCGTCATCGCCCTGCAACAGGCCTCCCGGTTCCTGGTGGACGGCGAGCAAAACCTGGACCTGGCGCTGACCGGCCGGCGCCCGCCAGAGATGGAATGGGAGATCCTGAAGATGACCGGTCCGGCGCTGGCAGGTTCGCCATGACCGCAGACCGTCCGACCGGCGCCGAGCTTCTGGACATCGCAGCACGGGTGCTGCGCCAGGAGATCCTGCCCCAGGTTGCCGCAGACAAACGCCTGGAGACCCTGATGGTGCTGCGCGCGATGGCGATCGCGAGCCGCGAGATCGCCGATGCAGGGGCGGCCGCCGGGGCCACGGCGGCCAGCATCGCCGCACTCTTTGGCGACCCGAGCGAGACAAGGGACGGACCGGAGGCGGCGTTGCAGGCACGGCTGGCAGCCGATATCCGCGCCGGTGCCTTCGATGTAGCAGGGCGCGCCGAGGCGCTGCACGCCGTGCTTCTGGCCGACGCGACAGGACGCCTGCGGCTGGCCAACCCGAAATACCTCGACAGTCCGGAGTGACGCCACGGGACGGGCGGCGGCAATTCCCGCCGCGGCGTTTCCGCAGTAAGCTGGCGGGCAGGGGACGCCGGTGGCGCGTTCCCACACATCCAGGCAAGAAAGGCACCCAGCCATGGCCAGCCTGTCCGCCGATACGCCCTGCTTTACGGTGATGGTCTCCGTCGCGGTCCCGCCGAGCCACAGCGACGAACTGGTCGCCATCATGCTGGAAACTGCACCGGTCTTCGCCGCCCAGCCGGGTTTCATCTCCGCGCACCTGCATCGAAGCCACGACCTGACCCGCGTGGTCAACTACATCCAATGGGAAACGGCAGCCGCGCACGAGGCGTGCATGGCAAACCCCGCGGTGGCATCGGAGGGCCAGGCGTTCATGGATTTCATCGAGCGGCACGGGCTCGAGGTCGACGTCCGGACCTTCGACGTGGTGCACAGCGAGGAAGCCTGAGCCCCCGCACAGGCCGGTTTTCTTCTTGAAAAGTTCCGATTTTGTTCCCATATGAATGGGGCAAGCGGTCACAAACCCAAAGAAAAAGGCCATCTTCAGGCACTTTGCCGCGCCCTTTCAAAGGACGCCGGGCGGGACCGCTGGCCATCGGATCAACAACAGCCAAGGTCACATGAACAGCACCGTGTTTGCCCCCGAAACCGACCTCGACCGCTACTTCGCGGAAATCCGCCGCTATCCCTTGCTCAGCCGCGAGGAGGAAGTGGCCTATTCCAGGCAATGGCAGGAACACGGCGACGAAGCCGCCTTGGACATGCTGGTGGGCAGCCACCTGCGCCTGGTCGCCAAGGTGGCGCGGTCCTATTCCGGCTATGGTCTGCCGCTGGCCGATCTGATCTCCGAAGGAAATGTGGGCCTGGTGCGCGCGGCGGAAAAGTTCGACGCCGACCGAGGCTTCAGGTTCTCGACCTATGCCGGCTGGTGGATCAGGGCGGCAATCCAGGAATACGTTCTCTATTCCTGGTCGCTGGTGAAAATGGGAACCACGGCGGCGCAGAAGAAGCTGTTCTTCAACCTGCGGCGCATCAAGGCCGACTTGAAGAAGTTCGAGGACGGCGACTTGGATCCCGAGACCGTGGCAACCATCGCCGAACGCCTGGACGTGCCGGAGGACGAAGTGGTCCAGATGAACCGGCGGCTGTCGGCGGGCGACTTCTCGCTGAACGAAACGGCCTACGAGGAGGGCGAGGAATGGATCAACCGCCTCGCCGACGATACGCAGGGGCCGGACGCCATGGTTGCGGAGCTTAACGAATTGGACTGGCGGCGGGCGCTGATGCAGGACGGCCTGGAAACGCTGAACGACCGCGAACGCAGGATCCTGAAAGCGCGGCGCCTGGTGGACGAGCCCCAGACCCTGCAGACGCTGAGCGACGAGTACGGCATCTCCCGCGAACGGGTGCGCCAGATCGAGGGCCGCGCCATCGAAAAACTGCGCGCGGCGATGCTGGCGGCAGCCGCCCAGGCCGACAGCGACGGCAATCCTGACAGTCAGGAACAGCGGCCGTTGGAGCCGGCCTGACCCCATCCGCCGCCGGTGCGTGGGATTTGACCACGATCAAGGCCGCCGGCAGGGGCTTGGGCTAGGGTCAGGCTGCCGGCATTCCGGCACCCGCGCGATCCGACATTCCCACAGCGAGGCCGAAAAGATGACAACCGTAGTAGAAGGCCAGAAATACTGGAAGACAGGGGATCACAGCCATGTCTGGGTCGTCGATGCCGTCCTGCACAAGCCTGAAGACCGCGAACCCTACGTGATCCTGGTCAGCGAAGACGGAACCGCGGCCGAGGATGTTGACCTGTCCCACCTGGACAATCCCGAGCTTTACCGTCCGGTTCCGGCAGGGGAGGAAGGCCAACACGCCGCCCAGCCAGGGTCGTAGAGCCCGCAGCCACAGCAGACAGGATCCTCACCCTGAGGAGGCGGCGAAGCCGCCGTCGCGAAGGGTACGGCTGAGAGCGGCACGGCTCACCGTCTCCCGGGGGACTCAAGCCATGCTCTATCCTCAGGCCGGACCGGCGATGCCGGCTTCGGCCGCGAACGCGTCGAGAAACCCCACGACCTCGTCGTCGCTGACCTGATGGAAGTCGCCGTAGAACAGGCTGATGGCGCCGAGCATCATCGGTGAGTGAAGGCACACCACCCGATCGGCATCCTTTTCCAGCGCCGCGACCGTGTCGCCAGGCGCCACGGGAACCGCCAGCACCAGTTTGCACGGGTCGGACCGGCGCACGCCGATCAGGGCGGCCCGGACCGTTGCACCCGTTGCGATTCCGTCATCGACGATAATCGCTGTCCGTCCTGAAATCCCCGGCCGGGCCCGATCCTTCAGATAGATCGCGCGGCGTCGCGCGATCTCGTCCAACTGGCGTGCGGTCTCCTCCTCCAGGTAACCCGCGGGCAGGCTGACCTGGGCGGCAATGTCCTTGTTGATCACGGTCTCCGGTTCGTCGCCGTCGACGACGGCCCCGTAGGCCAGCTCGGGCTGCCAGGGCACGCCGATCTTGCGGACCATCACCAGGTCCAGCGGCGCGTTCAGCCGCCGTGCGACCTCAACGCCGATCGGCACGCCGCCCCGGGGCAGGGCGAGGATGACCGGATCCTGGTCCTTGAGGGAATCCAGCGCGGCAGCCAGCTGCAGACCCGCATCGCGGCGGTCCGCGAACTGCGCGCCCGACAGGCGCCACGTCATGTCGTCAAATGCCGGTCGAACCAGTCGCAGGCCAGCGTGATGACCCGGTCCAACGTTCCCGGCTCCTCGAACAGGTGGCTGGCGCCCGGCACGATCTGCAGATCACGCTCGCAGCGCAGGCGCTCAAAGGCCGCCTGGTTGAGTTCCAGAACCCCCACGTCGAGGCTGCCGACCAAGAGCCGTGTCGGCGCGGTGACCCGTGCCAGCGCATCCCCGGCCAGGTCCGGCCGGCCACCCCGCGACACCACCGCCGCCGCCGATCCGCCCGCCAGCGAGTCCGCCACCAGGGCCGCAGCGGCCCCGGTGCTGGCACCGAAAGAGCCGATCGCCAGGTCCCGGGTCCGGGCGTCCTCGCGCACCCATTGGGTTGCCATCACCAGGCGCGTCGCCAGCAGCTCGATATCGAAGACGCAGGCCCGGTCCCGCGCCTCGTGCTCCGTCAACAGATCGAACAACAGCGTCCCGTGGCCTGCCTTGCGCAGGGCTTCGGCGACGTGGTTGTTGCGCGGGCTCAGCCGGCTGCTGCCGCTGCCATGCGCGAACATGATCAAGGAAGTGGCTTCCTCCGGCAGGCCCAACAGCCCGTCGAGGCCGATCGGCGAGACCCGGACCGTTTGGTTCCCTGGCGGTAGGGTCAGCGGCGAGTCTGTACTTGGCACACCCTGCGCTCCGACTTGCGCGTGCCGGCCAGAGGCCGGTCTGTGACGCGATGCCCTGCGCCGTCCGCGGTTCGCGGACGCGGCGGACACCAGGGTTCACTGTAGGACCGGGCGGTGGCAAAAAACCTTGATTCAGATCATCGACCCGGCTCAGGACGGCGGGGTGTCCTCTTCAAGCGCGGACAGGGAACCGCCCTCGTGAATGCGCCGGATCGCCGCGCCGAACAGAGGCGCCGTCTCCAGAATCACCATTTTCTCGCGGGTCCCCGGCAGCGCCAGGCGGCCCGGCGTGACGGTGTCCGTGACCACCACCTGATCCACCGCGGCATCCGACAACAGCTTCTTTGTCTCAGCCTGGAAGACCCCGTGCGTGGCGCCGGCCACGACGCGGGTCGCGCCTGTGCCCGGCAGACCCGCGCGGCACGGGCCAGGGTGGTGCCGGTGCTGATCATGTCGTCCAGAATGATGGCGGCACGGCCCTCGACCGCCCCCACAAGCGTATCGCCCGAGACGACGCCGCTACTGCGTTTCTTGTCGATAAAGGCGCCGGCCACCTCCGCGCCAGTCGCCGTGCCCAGCGCGGTCCGAAATGCCTCCGCCCGCTTGGCGCCGCCCACGTCCGGCGAAACCACCGAGACGGGCCCTTCGGCCAGCAGCGGCGCAAAATGACGCACGAACAGGGGCCGCGCCAGCAGATGATCGGTGCGGCATCGAAAGGCGTTCTGGAACGCGGCCAGGTTGCGCACGTCCATGGTCACAACCCGGTCGGTGCCCACGGCCTCGATGATCTGGGCCAGATACCGGCTGGTCAGGGGGTCGCGGGTCTTGGTCTTCCGGTCCTTTCGGGCATAGACCAGGTAGGGAATGACCGCCGTGACGCGGTCGGCGGAGGCGTCCCGCAGCGCCCCCAGAAAGAACAGCAGCCGGCAAAGCTTGTCGTTGACGCTGGCGCCGGGCCGCCGTCCAGCTGGTGCAGCACGAAGACGTCGCGGCCGCGGACGTTCTCCAAGGGGCGGGTCTTATGCTCGCCGTCCTCGAAGTTCCTTTCTTCGTGCTGGGCCGGTTCAGCACCCAGTTCGCCCGCGATGCGGAGGCCCAGGTCGCGGCTTCCCTCCAGCGCGAAAAAGGCGAGCGGGGCGCCGGTCATGCCGCGCCGTTCGCCAGTTCCGGCGGCCAGACCACCGTGAACCGTTCCAGGATGGTTTCTATACGATCGTGCATCTCAAATCCCTCGCGGGCCGCCTGACGGGCAAAATACGCTCGGTGTGACTTCAGCCACCATGCCAGGGTTCGGTCAGCTTCGCCTTCATCGAAAGCAAAGGCGTCATCGGTTTCCTCAAGTGGCTTGACCGTCACGTCAGTCGTCCTGCAGACGCAGCGGGGCCGCCCGGCCCCGTCCACCACAACGAAGAAACCGCCCACAACCGGCATCGGTTCGCCTGCATCGGTCACGTCCCGCAACAGCATGGCCGTGGCTCGTTTCGTGCCCGCCAGGATAAGATCGCAGAGCTCGTCGTTCATGGCCGGGCTGTCGCCAAAGAAAGTGAGGTCGTAGCCGTCGACGGGCGCCCCGGTCGCGGCCCGGAACGCCTCGAAAAAGGCGTCGGTCTCGGGTGTCTTGCCGTCGTCCATCGGCTCCATCCCAGCATCGACCGCCATTCTTGACGCTGCGGTGAAAAACACAAAGACTATTCCTGCCCATCAAGACGGCGGGCTTAGACGCCGCACCCGGGGGCAGGGGAGCAGATTTTGGCATCAGAGAAACCGGTCATCCTGTCCGACCCGGCGCCGCGGACACTGGATCTGATCTTCACGGCGGGGGACCTGGACGCTCTGAAGTCGCTGGCGACGGTGGTCAACCACGACGAGGGCCGCATGCCCGACGAGATGGTCGAGGAGATCCTGCCGCAGGCCTCGTTCGTCATCGGTCAGACCGACCTTCCCCGGGAACGCCTGGAACGGGCACCGAACCTGCGGGCCATCATCAACGTGGAAGGCAACTTCCGCCAGAACATCGACTACGACCACTGTTTCAGGAACGGCATCCGGGTCCTGCACACCGGCTCGGTCTTTGCCCAGACGGTGGCGGAGATGGCCCTGGGCATGGCGCTGGCCGTCTCGCGCGGGCTAGCAACAGCGGACCGGGCGTTCCGCGAGGGCCGCGAGCTCTATCAGTTGGACGGCAATCACGGCCTGGAGCTGATGCAGGGCAGCCCCGTGGGCCTGATCGGGTTCGGCGACCTGGGCCGCGCCTTCCGGCCGCTGGTGGTGCCGTTCGGCTGTCCGGTCAAGGTCTACGACCCCTGGCTGCCGGAACACGTGATCCGGGCCCACGACTGCGCGCCGGCGAGTTTGGACGAGGTGCTGTCAACCAGCCGCTTCATTTTCGTCTTCGCCTCGGTCACGGCCGACAACGAGGGCTTCCTGGGCCGGCGGGAGCTGGAGCTGATCCAGTCGGGCGCGACGTTCCTGTTGATGAGCCGTGCCGCGGTGGTGGATTTCGATGCCCTGATCGACTGTGTTTCCAGCGGCCGGTTCCAGGCGGCGACGGATGTCTTCCCCGAAGAGCCGGTTGCACCCGACGACCCGGTCCGCCAGGTCGAAGGGCTGCTGCTGTCGGCCCACCGGGCGGGTGCGATCGAAAGAGTGTTCTGGAAGATGGGCGAGCTGGTCCTGGGCGACATCGGCCTGATGCTGAAAGGCCTGCCGCCGGTCGGCTGCAAGCGCGCCGAGCCCGAAACCGTGGCGATGATGCGATCGATGACCAGTGACGGATTGAAGAAGTGAGGTGTGTCGTCTGCCTCCACACAATTATCTGTGCGGAGGCGTTTTCAAACGGGAGGAGAAAGAAGTGTTCAAAAGACTGACAACAGGGGCCGCGGCGGCGGCGGTTTTGATGACCGTCGGAACGGCCGCAGATGCGCAGGACAAGACTTACGGCGTGTTGTTGAAGACGCTGTCCAACCCCTTCTGGGGCGCCATGGAACAGGGCGTCAAGGACGGCGTCGCCGAAACCGGTGGGGTGGAATACTACCTGCAGGCGGTGGAGAGCGACCAGGCGGCCGAGCCCCAGCTCAACGTCTGCAACACCATGCTGGAACGGAAGCCCGACGTGATGATCACGGCGGCGATCAACTCCACCAACCTGCTGCCCTGCCTGAAGCGGGCCAACGAAATGGGCATCCCGGTGGTCGACCTGGACGCCAACATCGACACCGCCATCGCCAAGGAAGCCGGCGTCGACATCGCGTTCACCATCGGCTCGGACAACGAGGCAGCGGGTGCCCAGGGCGCAGACTACGTGGCGAAAATGGTCGGCATGGACGCCAAAGGTCCGGTGCTGGTGATCGAGGGTCTCAGCGGCAACATCACGGGTCAGAAAAGGGCCCGCGGCTTCGCCGAGCGGCTGAAGGAAGTTGCCCCCGGTCCGGAGATCGTCGCTTCGCTGCCCGGTGACTGGGATCGCGGCAAGGCGGCCAATATCACCAACGACATCCTGACCCGCCATCCCGACCTCAAGGAGATCTTCGCGGCCAACGACGTGATGGCGCTGGGCGCGGTGGAATCCGCATACGCCGCTGGCAAAGGCGACGACATCGTCATCGTCGGCGTCGACGGCAACGTGGATGCGGTCGAAAGCATCAAGGCGGGCCGCCTGAACGCCTCCGTGGCCCAGTTGCCCTACCTTGTGGGCAAACAGGCCGTGGAAAAAGTGACTGAGCGGGCTCAGGCCGGCGGATCCGGCTCGATGGACTACGAGTTCATTGCCGTGCCTACTCTTGTCCTGACAAAGGATGTCCTGGAGGGCGGCAAAGAACCCATGCTGGAGTACGTCAAGTAATCCCTGTTCCTTCAGTCTGGCGGGCGGCACGGTGCCGCCCGCCGCTTTTCGCTTGAACTGTCATGGATGAAACGGTCACCACGCCGCGCCGGTCCTTCGTAAGCCGGCTGTCGTTTCGCATCGAGTCGCTGGGCGTCTTGATCCTGCTGGCCGTGATCATGGCCGTGCTGTCGCCCTTCTTCGTCTCGATCTCGAACTTCCTGAACATCCTTTTGGCAACGGCCACCATCGGTGTGCTGGCGATCGGCGCGACCTACGTAATCGGCTCGGCCGGACTGGACCTGTCGCTGGGGTCGGTGCTGGGTCTCAGCGGCGTGGTCGGTGCATGGCTGGTGGACCGGGCCGGCCTGCCTTTGGGTCACCGGCATCGTCGGCTGCCTTGCCGCAGGTGCGCTGTGCGGCTTCATCAACGGCCTGCTGGTCACCCGGGCCCGCATCCCGGCCTTCATCGTGACCCTGGGCATGCTGGGCATCGCACGCGGTTTGGCGCTGGTGATTTCAAAGGGCCAGTCGATCTACGGCCTGGCGCCAGAGATCATCTTCCTAGGACAAGGACGCCCGTTCGGCGTGCCCATGCCGGCCTTCATCTTCCTGGGCGTCGCCCTGTTGATGCACTTCATCCTGGCCTACACCCGGTTCGGCAAATACACGCTGGTGATCGGCGACAACGAAGGCGCCGCCCGGGCCATGGGCATCAATGTGGAACGCCACAAGCTGATGCTCTACGTGATTTCCGGCCTGATGGGCGGCACCGCGGGCATGCTGTTCATGGCCCGGGTCAATGCCGGCGACCCCACAGCGGGGCTGGGTTACGAGCTGACGGCGATCACCGCGGCGATCATCGGCGGCACCAACCTGTTCGGCGGCCGGGGGTCGATCCTGGGCACGTTCATCGGCGCCCTGATCATGGGCGTCCTGCAGAACGGCCTCAATCTCCTGGCGGTGCAGAGTTACTACCAGCAGATGGCGATCGGCGCGGTGCTCATCTTCGCGGTCTGGCTGGACCAGTCCACCCGGCGGAGGCGGGAACGATGAGCCTGCTGGAAATCGACGGCATCGAAAAACGCTTCGGCGCGATCCAGGCCCTGCGCGGCGTGTCGTTCGGGGTGGATGGCGGCGAGGTCGTCGCGCTGGTCGGCGACAACGGCGCCGGCAAGTCCACCTTGATGAAAACCATCACCGGCATCTACCGCCCCGATGGCGGGCATATCCGGTTCGACGGCGAAGACATCACGCATGTGGAACCGGGTCAGATCCGCCGTCTGGGCATCGAGATGATCTACCAAGACCTCGCGCTCTCCCGGCAACAGGACGTTGCCTCCAACATTTTCCTGGGGCGCGAGCAGGTGAAGAAGCTCTTCGGGTTCCTGCCGGTCATTGACCGCGATGCCGTCGACCGCGAGGCGACCCGGATGATCGAACAGCTTGGTGCGCGGATCCCCGGGGTCGACTATGAGATCGGCATGCTGTCCGGCGGCCAGCAGCAGTCGGTGGCGATCGCCCGCGCACTGACCTTCCACCCGAAGCTGGTGATCATGGACGAGCCGACCGCAGCGCTTGCGGTCCGCGAGGTCGAGCATGTGCTGGACCTGATCCGCGAGCTCAAGGGCCAGGGGATCGCCGTGATCCTGATGAGCCATCGCCTGACCGACGTCTTTGCGGCGTCGGACCGGATCGTCGCCCTGCGCCAGGGCGCGGTGATCGCCGAAGAGGCCACGGCGGAAACATCCATGAACGAGGTGGTCGCGCACATCGTCGGGGCGCATTAGGGTGACCTCATGATCGAGGGCGCGCACCGCCGCTGGCCCGGATTCAAGCGCCTGATCCGCGAGGAACTAGCGTTCATCGTCGTCGCCGGAACGCTGTTCGCGTTCCAGCTCTTCGCAGACGACTGGCTGGCCGTGCTTGAGACTCCGCTGGAGGCGCTGCTGCTGTTCGCGTGGATCTTCTTGGCCATGCTGTGGGCCTCCTTCGGCGTCGTCCGCCATGTCGATGCACTGGCCGAGTTGTTGGTGGAACCTTACGGCACCCTGATTTTGACGCTGGCCGTGATCGGCATGGAAGTTGCGCTGATCGCCGCGGTCATGCTGACCGGAGAGGGTGCGCCGACACTGGCGCGGGATACGATGTTTGCCGTGCTGATGATCGTGCTGAACGGCCTCGTGGGGGCGGCATTGCTGCTGGGCGCCCTGCGTCACACGCAACAGGACTACAACCTGCAGGGCGCCCGCGCCTATCTCGCCGTGATGCTGCCGCTTGCGGTCTTTGCGCTGGTGCTCCCGAAATTCACCCGCACGACGCCTGATCCGACCTATTCTCCGGTCCAGGCACTGTTCTTCGCGGTCGTCACGGCGTTGTTGTATGGGATCTTCCTGGGCATTCAAACCGGCCGGCATCGGAGTTTCTTTGTCCCCACCGCAACGCGTGAGGACTCTGGAGAAATCGCCGACGAATCAGAACCCCATCATGGGCCGATCTACAGCGCGCCCTATCACGGGGTGCTGCTCCTCCTGACGCTGTTGCCGATCATTCTGTTGTCCAAGCGTTTCGCCAAGCTGGTGGATTTCGGGATCGTCCAGTTTTCCGCTCCCGTCGCATTGGGCGGTGTGGTCGTGGCGTTGCTGGTACTCACACCGGAAGGTCTTGCCGCCTTGAGTGCGGCACGCGATAACCGGTTGCAGCGGTCTGTCAATCTCTTGCTCGGGTCGGGCCTCGCGACGATCGGATTGACGGTTCCGGCCGTGCTGGCCATCAGCCTGTTCACCGGCAGGAC
>Ga0209366_1000096_pt1 | contig 31212 bp, 29 predicted proteins | sample WorMetmaBAHAMAS2_FD_187391 | JGI IMG/M metagenome (GOLD analysis project Ga0209366, IMG submission 187391) | Marine gutless worms symbiont microbial communities from Max Planck institute for Marine Microbiology, Germany - Inanidrilus... | ecosystem: Host-associated > Annelida > Digestive system...
CCGCAACGACCCCTGTCCCTGCGGATCGGGCAAGAAGTTCAAAAAGTGCTGCCTCAATTGATCGCGACCCATCAAGGTGGGGAAGGCCGGACGCTTACAACTATCCCGACCTACGCGTCGACAAGCTGTTCGCCGAGAGCGTGGCCCCCTTATGCGGTCCTGCGTTGCTGGCCGGCGATGCGCCGCTCGATACGCCAGCCGATCTGCGGCATCACACCCTGCTGCATGACGATTCCTTTCACGTAACCGGACCCACCCCCGACTGGCGGATGTGGCTGCGTGTCGCCGGCGTGGAAGACGTTGTCGATTGGCGCCGGGGCCTGCGGTTCACCCAGGCCGAACACGCCTTGCAGGCGGCGATCGACGGCATGGGTGTGGTCATCGGACGGACATCCCTGGCCAAGGCGGATCTGGCGGCTGGACGTCTCGTGCAACCGTTCGCGCTAACGCTGCCGACCGATTTCGCCTACTACCTCGTCTCACCCGAGGAGACAGCCGACCGGCCGAAGGTCAAGGCGTTCCGGGAATGGATCGTCGAGGAAACGCGAAAGGACGCCGCCGAGGCCGAATCCGACGCCGGCCGCCAACCTACACCATGAACACGTACTCCTTGCCCGCCTCGCGGTCGATGTCCGGCGGATAGCTCTTGTGCTTGTCGGCGTAGTACGCCGCCATGTGGTCGCCCTCCGAGAGGCGGTTGTAGGTGGCGTAATACATGCGACGGGTCGAGTCGGTCATGTTCGGCTCGGAGGCGTGCGGGGCGTAACAGTCGAAGAACACCAGATCGCCCGGTTTCGTCGGGCAGTCGATGAAGGACATCCCGGCCATGTCGCCTTCGGTGAGCGGCTCCCACGAGCGGAACAGCCCCCGATTGTGATGGCTGGCGGCCAGCTTCAGGCAGCCGTTGTCGACCGTCGCCTCGTCGATGCAGACCAGCGCACTGATGAAGAACTCGGCATAGGTATCCCAGCCGGCCTGGGAGTCCTGGTGGGGCTTGAAGCCGTCGCCGCCGGGCATCTTGAAGTTGATCTTCTCCTTGAACAGCACGGCCGGTTCGCCGAGGAGCTGTGACACCGGCGCGCGCAGAGCCTCGGTCAGTGCGGCGAAGCCCTGGTGAAACGGCGCGATGTTCTGGATCCGGCAGACGAGTTGCCTGTCCGGCTGCTTGAGACTTTTTTCGTGATAGACCCACTGCCGGCCCGAGACCTCCGGCATCGCCTCGACCTCGCGCGCCCAGGCGTCGATCCGGGTCGTATCGGCGGCGCCGAAGCCGCCGCGCACGACCAGGTATCCGTCGTCATAGAACGTCTGGATTTGAGAATCGGTCAGGGACGGTGTCGTCAGCATCGTTCGTCCGCGTAGCGAGGTGATGTTCCGGATTGGTGCCAACAATACGCGCGTTGGGCGGTAGGGCAACGGGAATGTGAACGTGATATTTCATTTTTGTGCTATTCTCCGCCGCGAATCAAAAGGTACCAAGCGCACCAGAGGGAAGGGCCCATTTCGTCATGCCGTCACGGTCGCGCCTCGCGCCCGTACCGCCGCCCGTATCCGAGACCAAGGCCGCGCGGCTGCGCGCGCTGCTCAATTCGCCACATCTGGAGTTCCTCATGGAGACCCACGACGGCATCTCGGCAAAGATCGTCGAGCAGGCCGGCTTCGAGGCCATCTGGGCTTCGGGCCTGTCGATCTCGGCGGCGCTCGGCGTGCGCGACAGCAACGAGGCATCGTGGACTCAGGTGCTTGAGGTGCTCGAGTTCATGTCCGATGCGACGTCCGTTCCGATCCTTGTCGACGGCGATACCGGCTGGGGCAACTTCAACAACGTCCGTCGCGCGGTTCGAAAACTGTGCCAGCGCAACGTCGCCGGCATCTGCATCGAAGACAAGCTGTTCCCGAAGACCAACTCGTTCATCGGCGAGCATCATCCGCTGGCCGACATCGACGAGTTCTGCGGCAAGATCAAAGCCGGCAAGGACAATCAGACCGACGCCGATTTTCAAGTGGTGGCGCGGATCGAGGCGCTGATTGCGGGCCGTGGCCTCGATGAAGCCCTTCGGCGCGCCGAGGCCTATCATGCGGCCGGCGCCGACGCCATCCTCATCCATTCGAAGCAGCGGACGCCCGACGAGGTACTGGCCTTCAAGGCCCGGTGGGGCGAACGGTGTCCGGTGATCATCGTGCCGACCAAGTACTACGCGACGCCGACGCGGACTTTCAGCCGCGCCGGCTTCGCCGCCGCCATCTGGGCGAACCACACGCTGCGCGCCGCGATAACGGCCATGCAGGAGACCTGCCGCCAGATCCAGCGCGACCAGAGCCTGATCCACGTCGAAGGCTCGATGGTCAGCGTCCAGGAGGTCTTCCGGCTCGCCGGCAACGACGAACTCGCCGACGCCGAGAACCGCTACCTGCTGTCGACCGGTCGGGAGGCACGGGCGATCCTGCTCGCCGCGTCGCGGGGCGCCAAGCTCGGCGATCTCACCATGAAGCGGCCGAAGTGCATGGTCGACATCCGCGGCCAACCGCTGCTGCGGCGCCTTGTCGATACGTTCTACGAGGGCGGCGTGCGCGACATCGTCGTCGTCCGCGGCTACCGCAAGGCGATGATCAACCTGCCGTCCGTCGCCACAGTCGACAACGACCTCTACGCGACCACCGGCGAGGCGGCGAGCTTGGCGTGCGCCATCGGCCGGCTCGAGGGCGAGTGCCTGATCGCCTACGGCGACACCCTGTTTCGCCACTACATCCTTGACCGCCTGCGCGAAACCCACGGCGACATCGTGCTTGCCGTCGACGCGCTATGGCGCGAGCGGGAGGCGGCGAGCGACTACTCGGTGCGCGACTTCGTCGCCTGCACGCACGGCTTCTCCGTCGACTACCTCGACGACGAACCCGTCGAGGTCCGCGCCGTCGGCCCCGGCCTAGACCCGGAGACCATCGACGGCGAATGGATCGGCCTCGTCAAGCTGAGCCCGCGCGGCTCGGAGGTGGTGCGGGCAATGCTGGAGGCGATGCGCGCCGATGGAACGTTGCAGAAGGCGACGATGGCTGACCTGTTCACCCGCCTGAACGAAGAAGGAGAGCGGCTGTCGGTGGTCTACGTCACCGGTCATTGGCTCGACGTCGACGACACCGCCGGCCTGGACAAGGCCCGCGAATTCCTGTGATCCCGGCCGAGGCTTTTCTGACGCCGGCCCGCGAAGCGGGTTTCGGTTTCTACACCGGTGTGCCGTGCTCGTTCCTCACGCCGATTATCAACTGGGTGATCGGTGATCGGCGGCTGGCCTACATCGCCGCGGCGAGCGAGGGCGAGGCGGTGGCGATCGCCGCGGGCGCGTGGCTGGCGGGCCGCGATACCGTCGTCATGTGCCAAAATTCTGGTTTAGGAAATGCCGTCAATCCTTTGACGTCATTGAATTTTCCGTTTCTGATTCCGACGCTTTTGGTCGTCACCTGGCGGGCGGCGCCGGGACTCAAGGACGAACCGCAGCACGAGCTGATGGGTGCGGTGACGCCGTCTCTTCTCGACACCATACGCGTGCCCCATCGCCCGTTTCCGGCAGAGAACGGTGCTGTCGGTCCGGCCCTCGCGGAAGCGCGAGAGGCGATGGCGGAAACCGGCTTGCCGTTCGCCCTGATCATGCAGAAGGGCGACGTGGCCGACGAAGACCTGGACGGCGCCGCACCCGCGGCCCGCGCGCCCCCGGAGAGCGGGTGGACCTGCGTTCGACGGCACTGCCGCCGACGCGCATGGCGACCCTTGAACGGCTTCTCGCGGCGATCCCCGACGAAGCGGCGGTTATCGCGACCACCGGCAAGTCCGGCCGCGAACTGTTCACCATAGCCGACCGGCCCCAGCACCCCTATCAGGTGGGCTCCATGGGTTGCGCCCTGGCCATGGGGCTCGGCGTCGCCTTGCATGCCTCGCGGCCGGTCATCGTTGTCGACGGCGACGGCGCGGCGCTGATGAAGATGGGTGCCATGGCGACGGCCGGTGCCTACGCACCCGAAAACCTCGTCCACATCGTCCTCGACAACGGCACCTACGACTCGACCGGCGGCCAGGCGACGGTTTCCGCATCCGTCGACTTCGCCGCCGTTGCCGTGGCATGCGGCTACGCCGGCGCCACCGCTTGCGACGACCCCGCCGGTTTCGAGCGCGCTCTGATCATGGCGCTCGCGGAACCCGGGCCCCATCTCATCCACATGCGGATCGCTCCCGGATCGATGAGCGGCCTCGGCCGGCCGACCGTGTCACCGGCCGATGTCGCCCGACGGTTCAGGGCCTTCGTTGCCGGCACCGATATGTAACGCCGTGGGGGGTGGATCATTAGCCACAACACGTTGCTTCACCGGGTCAGCCGCGCGGTCATCGTCCGCCCGCTCCTGGAGACGCCGGTCCGGCCGAACCACCTGACGGCGCTCCGCCTGGTCACCGGCTTGGCGGCGGCCGGGGCGCTGGCCCTCGGCTACCATCCCTGGATCGCCGTCGGCGGTGGCCTGTTCGTCGTCTCGATGCTGCTCGACCGGGCGGACGGCGACCTCGCGCGGCTCACCGGGCGAACCTCACCCGGCGGTCACGTGTTCGATCTGGTTACCGACAGCCTTTGCAATTCCCTCATCTTCGTCGGTCTCGCCATAGGCCTTGTTGGCAGCGATCTCGGATGGTGGGCGATCCTCCTCGGCGCATTGGCCGGCGGCGGCGTCGCGGCGGTGCTGTTTCTGGTGCTGCGTGTCGAGGCGGCGGAGGGGCAGGGCGCCGCCGGCTCGCCCAGCGCCGGTGCATTCGACGCCGACGACGCGATGCTGGCCATCCCGGGCGCAGTGTGGCTCGGTCTATCCCTGGAGCTGCTGGTCGCCGCGGCGATCGGGGCGCCGCTGTTCGCGCTCTATTTCGTGTGGCGTCTGAGCCGGCGCTCCTGAACGGCGGAGTCGGAGCATCGTCGCCAGGGTCCACAGCGTGTAGAGGCCGGCACCGATGCCGGCGGCGACGAAAAACGGCATCAGCCACCCGAGCCAGGTGATCGGCGCGAGAAGGTAGATTCCGTCTTCCAGCTCGAATCCGGCGATGCTCGGGTAGCCCACCGAGTCGGTGCCGGTGCTGGTGTCAAAATCCTGGGCGCGGTCGATGCCGAGATTGAGCACCATCGAAACGATTGCCGCCGATGCGCCAAGCAGGCCGAGGGTGATGGACCAGAACCCGAGGACCGTTCCGGAAAACCCCTGCCGAGCCAGATGAACAGGGCAGCGTAGCTCGCGGCGCCCACAGCATAGTCCAGGTAGTAGCCGAATCGGGTCCGCATGTTCTTCTGGCGCGCGAGCTCGCCGTCGAAATGGTCGAGAAAGCGCCCGAGCACGAACGCGCCGGCGCCCCAGTTGGCCAGCACCGGGTCCCCGAACGCGAACAGCACCGCACCAGTCAGTGCGGCAGCGGCGGACAGAATGGTCATCTGGTTGGGCGTCATCGGCGTCCGGAGCAAGGGGCCGACGAGAACCCGAGCGATGCGTTGATCCCAAGGGGGTGCGGACATGAACAAAAGCATTGGTACAGTTGTATGACGCCGTCAAGGGCGGGCACCCCGCCGGTCGTCATGTTTGGTGGATGGCCGGTAAATGATCTATAAGCACCCCGGTTTTCCGGCCCGGCCGCTCGGGCCATCGGCCTTGGGAGGCCCATGATTGACGCCGCCGTTGCCGCCTGCCGGCGCCTTCTCCTGAACTGGACCGATCTGGTCGGCAGATCCGCGGTCACCGTTGTTGCCGTTTCGGCGGCGCTGACCGTCGCGGCGGCGACCTGTTTCGCCGATTCGGTGGCCATCGACACCGACACCACCGACATGCTGTCGGCAGACTTGCAGTTTCGGCGTGACGACCGGGCGATCGATGCGGCGTTTCCGCAGTTCATCGACACCATCGTCGTCGTCATCGACGGGGAAAATCCGGACCGCATCGACGATGCCGCGATCGCTTTGGCCGAACGCTTACGCGACCGGCCGAACCTGTTCAGCGACGTGTTCGATCCCGCCGGTCACCCGTTTTTCCGCCGCAACGGTCTCCTGTTCCTGGATCTCGACGAGCTCTACGCCCTTGGCGATCGTCTTGCCGAAGCGCAGCCCTTCCTCGGCGCGCTGTGGACCGATTCGAGCCTGCGGAGCCTTGCGGAAATGCTCGACCTCGCCGCCGCCGAGACGGTCAAGGCCGATGGCGCGAGCGTCGAAGTCAACCGCGTGTTCGACGCCATCGCCGAGGTTGCCGAGAGTCAGGCGGGGGGAGGGAACCGAACCCTGTCGTGGCGGCGGCTGATGTCCGACACGGAGGAAGACGACGCCCGCCGGATCCTGGTCGTTCGACCGGCCCTCGATTTCTCGTCGCTGGAGCCGGCGTCGGCGGCGATCTCGGCCATCCGGGCAATGGCCGCGGACGTTGGCGCGGACGCGGGTCATGGAATTCGGGTTCGGTTGACCGAGGCTGCCGCGCTGGAGCACGAGGAGCTTGCCAGCGTCAAGGAGGGCATGGGCTATGCCGCCATCCTTTTCCTGTGCCTGGTCTATCGCGCTCCTGCTCATCTGCTTTCGTTCCCCGCGTCTCGCCGCGGCGACCCTGATCACGCTTGTGTTCGGGCTCGTCTGGACGGCCGCCTTCGCCATCGCGGCGCTCGGTCACCTCAACCTCATTTCAGTCGCCTTCGCCGTGCTGTTCATCGGCCTGAGCGTCGACTTCGGCATCCACTACGGGCTCCGCTACCGGGAAGCGTTGGACGGGGGCCGGACTCATGCCGATGCCTTGCGTGAAGCGGCTCTCGGTGTTGGCGGCGGCCTGACGCTGGCCGCCGTCGCGGCGGCGATCGGGTTCTATTCGTTTCTGCCGACGGCATACGTCGGCCTTGCCGAACTCGGCCTGATCGCCGGGACCGGAATGTTTTTCGCGCTTTTCGCCAACGTAACGGTGCTGCCGGCGCTGCTGAGCTTGATGCGCATCAAGCCTCGGCCATCACCGCACGGCGCCTCGTCGGCGCCGGGGGCTCGGGTTCGACGCTCCGCGCGGCCGGTTCTGGTGGTTTCGATCGTGCTGGGCATCGGCGCCGTGGCGGTCGCACCGGGAGTCCGGTTCGATTTCGATCCTCTCAATCTCAAGGACCCCGAGACCGAATCGGTTTCCACGATGCTGGAGCTGTTGGCCGATGAGCCGCGATCGGGCTATGCCGTCAGCGTCCTGGCCGAGACCCTCGAAGAAGCCCGCCGGATCGCTCAGCGGGCGAAGGATCTCAAGGCGGTGGATTCGACGTTGACGCTGGCCGATTTCGTTCCGAAGGATCAGGACGAGAAACTCGAAGCGATCGAATCGCTGGCGCTGATCCTCGAGCCATCGTTGATGTCGCCGCAGGAAAAGACGCCGGCTCCAGGCGAAAACCGCGCCGCCCTTCAAGCGTTGGACGGCACGCTTGCCCGTGTCGAACGGGACGGCAGCGGCGAGACGGCACGGGCCGCCGGCCGGCTGCGCCGAGCATTGAAGGGCATCGAAGCAGGTGCCGGCGGCACTGCGCTGGCGGAACTCGAACACCGTCTGCTGGCCGGACTGCCCGGCCGGCTTTCCGCGCTCCGCGACTCCCTCGCCGCCGAAGCCATCGGTCTCGACGACGTGCCGGCATTCCTGGGCGATCGGTGGGTTGCCGCCGACGGCCGTGCGCGGGTGCAGATCTTCGCCTCGCAGCCCATTCACCGCGACCGCGCAGCGCTCGGCCGATTCGTCGAGGAAGTCCGCGCCGTCGCCCCCCACGCCACCGGATCACCGGTCATCATCCTCGAAGCCGGCCGGACCGTCGTCCGGGCCTTCGTCGAGGCCGCGGCGATCGCCGTTGTGGCAATCTCGGTGCTGCTCGCCGTCCTGCTGCGGGGCGTCCGCGAAATCGCCCTGGTCTTCCTGCCGCTGGCCCTGGCCGCGGCGTTGACGGTCGCCGCGTCGGTGCTGATGGGCGCGCCGTTCAACTTCGCCAACGTCATCGTTCTGCCGCTGCTGTTCGGACTGGGCGTCGCCGGCGGACTGCACTTGGTGATGCGTGAACGGTCCGAGGGCGATAGCGGGGCGGCGCTCGCCACGAGTACACCGCGGGCGGTGGTGTTCAGCGCGCTGACGACGATCGGATCGTTCGGATCGATCGCGATATCCAGCCACCCGGGAACAGCCAGCATGAGCGTGCTGCTGACCGTCGCCATCTCGCTGACCCTGGTGTGCACGCTCGTCGTGTTGCCGGCGATGATGTCGGTTTGGCGAACCGCCTCGACCGAGCGGTAACCAAAGGTTATTCGGCCAACAGTTTTCCGGCTTTGGCGCGAAGCGCTGCGGCGAGGGACGTCGGTCCACCCTGCTCGAGAACGCGGCTGTATTCTGAGCGGCGCACGGCCAGCTCGCTGATCGAGCGGTCGAGGAGGACGTTGACGATACGCCAGGTACCGCCTTTCTGGTTCAGGACGTAGGTGATCGGCACCGCGGACTCGCCGGGGCGGGTAATGCGCGGGTCGACCAGGACCGAGTTGCGGGGGCCGGGCCGCTCTCCGTCGATCTCGAAGGTCTGGCCGGAATACCCGTCGAATCGTGACGCGTAAGTGCTGATGCTCAACTGGGTGAAGGCGTCGACCAGTTCGGCTTTTTGTGCCGGCGTGGCGCTCCGCCAATGGGCGCCGCTCACCACGCGGATCATCCGTTCGAGGTCGAAGGCGTCACGGACCTGGGGCTCGAGAAAGCGGTACCGGCCCGTCGCGCCGAGGGATTCGGCCGAACGCATGATGTGCAGCAGCGCGGCGTGAAAGGAATCGACCACCGCTTGCGGGGTCGGCCCGGTCGACGCGAATGCGAACGAGACGACGCCGGCGAGCAGGATCAAGGCCGCGATCAGGGTTCTTTTCAAGGCTTCTTCTCTTTCTCGATCTTCTCCGCGGCCAACTCGTCCGCCTTGTCGTTGAGGACCGCGATCAGACCGGTCACGCCGTCCGTCGTCAGCACGCGGCGGTATTCGGATCGGCGCACGTTCAACTCGCTGATGCCGCCGTCGACGATCACATCGATCAACCGCCACTCGTCGCCGAACCGCTTGGCCACGTAGGTCAGCGCAACACGCCGGCCACCGGGATTGATGAGCTGGGTATCGACCAGCGTCGTGCCCTGCTGGCCGGGACGCATGCCGACGGTCTCGAACTGCTGGCCCGAGTAGCCGCGAAAAAGGGTCGCCACGCTACTGACGCTCATCCGCTGGAAACCGCCGACAAGCGCATGCCTTTGCGCCTCGGTTGCCGAGGCCCAGGCGTCTCCGGCGGCGATGCGGATCATCAATGGCAGGTGAAAGGTGGCGGTGATGGCGGGTTCGAAACGCTCATAGCGTTCGGCAAAGGTGGTCGACTCGGCGTTTTTCATCACCGAGAGCAGTTCGCCTTGAAACGCTTCGACGAGCGAACGGGGCGAATCATCGCTCCACACCGGCGCCGAAACGGCAACGAATATGGAGACGATCAGAAATCGGACCAGTGCACCAGACCACACCATCTCGGCAGGGAATCCATGTCGAAATCGGGCCGCGCAAGGTACGGCCTTGCCCGGACCATGACAAACGGTATCGACGAAATACGGTGCGATCGTGACCGTCGCATTGGATGCGCCGGTTCTCAATCCCGGTTGCATTTTTGTTCCGATTCAATTAATTGAGTTGCGAATCTTGAGTCGCTACAGATGGATCCGAGTCCGAAGGGGGGAATTCGTGCGCGACATCCGATCTCTGCCGACCGTGGTTTTGGCGGCCGGTTTCCTTGCATGCGGCGCATCGTTTGCGACCGCTGCCGACCATGTCGGACATGCCGCGCCACCGGTTCAAGTCGCGCAAAACACCAGCACGGCCGAGGACGATGTCAACGATCCCTTCGAGCCGATCAACCGGGTGATCTTCGAGTTCATTCAGGCCGCCGAAACGATGGTCCTGCGGCCGCTCAGCGAGTTCTACGTCGGCCTCGTGGCGCCTCCCGTGCGCGAAGCCATCGGCAATATCCTCGACAATCTGCGCACGCCGGTAATTCTCGCCAAAGACATCCTGCAGGGCGAGAGCGACCGGGCGTTCACCACAACGGAGCGGTTCGTCATCAACACGACTGTCGGGTTTGCCGGAATCGTCGACCGTGCCACGGAGTGGGGCATTCCAAAGCACGACGAGGATTTCGGGCAGACGCTCGCGGTCTGGGGTATCGACGAGATGTTCTATCTGGTGTTGCCGATCTTTGGCCCGTCGAGTCCACGTGACGCCGTCGGCAGACTGGTCGTCGATCCCTTTTTCGATCCGTTGTCGCTCTATCTCGATAACATCGACGAGGACGAGGCGCGCTATGCGATGATGGGCGTCCGGGCATTGGACGCCTATTCGGGTGTGATGGACGATTTGGCATAGATCAACAAGAAGACATCGGTCGACTACTATGCGGCGATTCGCAGCCTTTACCGGCGGCGCCGCAAAGCGGAAATCGCCAACGGCGATATCGACGTCGATATGCCGCCGATCCCCGAATTCAGCCCCGAACTCAGCTACGAGCCGCGGTGAGCGGCGGTCGAGCGGTCGGCTCGGCCCTGCGAGAACCAAGATCACAATCGGGTGACAAATCGCAAAACCCTTGACGTCGGTCGGATATTTCGCGTATATGTAGCATTGTAAGTCCGGTGCCCAGCAGGGGCCGGGCTTTGGCTTGCCGGCTCGACCATTGTGGTGGGTCCAGATGCCATATCGCTTCGTATGAAGGGTATGTCGAATGCGAACGTGCTATCTGCGATTCCCATCTCTGTGAGGCGTGTAGCGGTCGCGAATTGTCGCGCCGTGTTGTCTGTTCGAGCTTTGGCGGCCCTGCGTTGGGCGTGGCCTGGCGGTTGTCCGCGGGTTTCGTCCGAAGGCACCGAACAGGGAGAATGAAAAGATGAGTCGTTTGTCTTTGCCAGCGGTCCCGGTGGACGAGGGGCTGTCGAGCTATTTTCGCGAGATCTGGAAGTTTCCCGTTCTCACCAAGGAGGACGAGTACATGCTGGCCGTCAGCTGGCGGGAGCATGGCGATGTCGATACCGCCCATGCGTTGGTTACGAGCCACCTGCGTTTGGTGGCGAAAATCGCCATGGGATACCGCGGTTATGGGCTGCCGGTCTCGGATCTGGTTTCCGAAGGCAACATCGGGCTGATGCGCGCGGTGAAGAAGTTCGACCCCAACAAGGGATTCCGCCTCGCCACGTACGCCATGTGGTGGATCCGTGCCGCGATTACCGAGTATGTCCTGCGGTCTTGGTCGCTGGTCAAGATGGGGACGCTGGCGGCGCAGAAGAAGCTGTTCTTCAGCCTGCGCCGGATCAAGAACGAACTCGATATCGTCGATAACGGTGAACTCGATCCCGAGCAGGCGGACGCTCTGTCCGAGGCGATGGACGTGTCCGCCGACGATATCGTCGCCATGAACCGGCGCCTCGCCGCCCGCGATCTGTCCCTCAACGCGCCGGTCACACGTGGCCTGGACGAGACCCTGGAGTTCCAGGACACGCTGGTCGACGAGGGGCCGTCGCCCGAAGCCATCGCCGCCGAGCGGGAGAAGGGTGCCTACCGCAGCGGGTTGCTGGCGCAGGCTTTGGAGGTCTTGCCCGAGCGCGAGCGCCACATCTTCGTCGAGCGTCGGCTGAAGGAGGAGCCGGCGACGTTGGAGGAGCTGGGACAGGTCTACGGCATCAGCCGCGAGCGCATCCGGCAGCTCGAAGTCCGCGCCTTCGAATCCGTGCAAAAGGTAATGTTGAACCTGGACGGCCGAGTGCAGTGCCGGCCTGAGGCCGTCCTACGCCGCCGCCAGGGGGAAGCCGAGCGCGCCGATGATCGTTCTGTTCACGGACTTCGGCGCCACCGGCCCCTATGTCGGTCAGATGAAAGCGGCGATCCGCCGCGAAGCTCCCCACGTTGAGATCATCGACCTGTTCGCCGACGCGCCGGCCCACGACCCCCGAGCGAGTGCCTATCTGCTGGCCGCCTACGTCGATGCGTTTCCCAGCGGCAGCGTGTTCCTCTGCGTCGTCGATCCTGGAGTCGGCGGGTTGCGGGCGCCGGGCATCCTGCGTGCCGACGGGCGGTGGTTCGTCGGTCCCGAGAACGGACTGTTCGAACCCATTGTTCGGAGGGCGGCGCAGCCGCCGAAATGGTGGCGGATCACCTGGCGTCCGGAGACGCTATCGGCATCGTTCCATGGCCGCGACCTGTTCGCCCCCGTTGCCGCGCGGCTGACCCACGACCAAGTTCCCCACGAATACCCGATCGATGACATCCGCCGTCCCCAGTGGCCGGACGACCTTGCCGAGATCGTCTACATCGATGGGTTTGGCAACGCGATGACCGGGGTCCGTGCCTCGACATTGGCCGAAGGGACCCGGCTGAGAGTCGGTGGTGTCGAGGTTGGCCAAGCCCGAACCTTCTCGGATGTCCCGACGGGCAATGCGTTCTGGTACGAGAACGCCAACGGTCTCGCCGAGGTCGCCGTCAACCTCGGTCGGGCCGACAGCCACTTCGGTCTGCGGGTCGGTGACGCCGTGGACATCGTCATCCCTTGATCACCACCGCCGGCGACATGTGACGGCCGTCACAGCAAACATATCGCCAAAATGTGACGGTCATCACAGCAAACAAAGGGTCCAGATGTGACGGTCATCACAGCAATCAACCTCAAGTCTCGGAAAGATACGAGGAAAAGAAGCCGGCGGTTCCTTGACCTGACCGCGTAAATCGTTGAAAACTCGTGGGTGGCTGAAGGGATGGGAGATGTTCAGGATACGGTTCTGGGGGGTTCGGGGAAGCATCGCCTGCCCTTCGCCGGATCACGTCAAGTACGGCGGCAATACAAGCTGCATTGAAATTGCGGTCGGCGACCACCGGTTCGTGCTTGATGCGGGGACCGGAATCCGTGGTGTCGGCAAGGTGTTCACTGAACTCGACGTTCGGCACATCAACCTGCTGCTGACCCATACCCATTGGGACCACATCAACGGATTTCCATTCTTCACGCCGGCCTACGATCCCAAGCGCAGCATGCGGATCATGGCGGGTCATCTGAAGGACAACGGGGCCGGCATCCACAGCGTGCTGTCGACGCAGATGAGCAACCCGATGTTCCCCGTGCCGCTGGAAGCCATGCAGGCGGACATGAACTTCGAGGACTTCGTCGCCGGCGATTCCTTCGCACTCTACCCCGACGTCCATGTCCGAACGGCCCCGCTCAACCACCCGAACAACGCAACCGGCTATCGGATCGAGTACGGCGGCGAGTCGGTCTGCTACATCACCGATACCGAACATGTGCCGGGCGAGCCGGACCAGAACATCCTTGGACTGATCGAGGGCGCCGACGCGGTCATCTACGACAGCACCTACACCGAGGACGAATTCCCCAATCACATCGGCTGGGGACATTCGACGTGGAACGAGGGCATGCGCCTCTGTCAGATGGCAAACGCCAAGCAATTGGTCATCTTCCACCATGAACCGGACCACGACGACGCGTTCATGGAACGGCTCGAAGCCGAGGCGACTTCGACCTGGGAAGGCGCCACCGTTGCCCGCGAGAAGATGCAGGTCAAGCTGGACTGATCGGACTTTTTCCAGCCCGTTCGGCTCGTCGGTTTTTCAGCGATTGAAGACGGGGTTGTCGCTCTGCCGCGGCAGTTCGATCGGCGTTCCGGAATCGAACCGTCCCGGCACGCGCGGCACAAGCGGAGGAGGCTGCTCCGACTCGATCGCGCCCGACGAGATCTCGTCGATGGTCATGGTCGGGCCTTCGGCGGACTCGTCTTCGATCGCCTTGGGATAGAGACGGATGATGACGCGGCGGTTCTCGGCCTGATTGTCGGGGATCGGCGTTCCATCCCGGGTGCGGTTCGGGACTTTCGGGCGGGTTTCGGCATAGCCGGCTGCCTTCATTCGTCCCGGATCGAGGCCTTCATCGATAAAGAAGCGGACGACGCGCGCGGCCCGTCCGGCTGACAGTTCCCAGTTGGACGGGAACCGCACCGTGCTGATCGGGTCATCGTCGGTATGCCCCTCGACCTCGATGACGTAGTCACGGTAGCGGGGGGCGGCTAGGGCGATGGCCAGATTGGCCAGCACCGGCACGGCATCGTCGCGGATGTCGGCCGAACCGGCGCGATAGAACCCGGAACTGGCCAACTCCAGGCGCACGCCTTCGTCGTCCGTATCGACCTGGACCACGTCCTCGACTTCCATGTTGTAGACGATGTCCTGGAGGTCGACCTGCAGGATCTGCATTGGGCTCTGGGTGTCGCGTTTGCCGATCTCGTTGCGGATGCCGGCGGCGACTTGCTCATAAAGCGGGATGTCGACCTTGGAGAACGAAACCAGCATGACGAAGAACGCCATCAGCAGCGTGATCGCGTCGGCGTAGGTGGTCAGCCAGTCCTCTTCCGGTTCTTCGTCCGAGGCCTTTTTCTTGCGTCCTGCGGCCAAGGCCGTGTCCTCGCGAGGCTGCCGCCGCCTACTTCTTCATCTTGTCGATGTTGAAGTGGATGGCGGGGTCGAGAAAGCTGTTCATCTTGTCCTGGATGAACCGTGGATTCCGCCGCTCGGCCAACAGCGCCATGCCCTCGGCGACGAGATGGTTGCGGAAGCGCACGATCTCCTCGCGTTGGAGAACCTTGGTCGCCGCCGGCAGGAAGATGAGGCGGGCGAACAGGATACCGTAGAGCGTCGTCAGCAGCGCCACCGCCAGCCCGGGGCCGAGCTGCGTCGGGTCGGAGCCCATCTTGTCGAGCATGATGACCAGTCCGACCAGGGTGCCAATCATCCCGAACGCCGGCGCGCTCGCCGCCATCGCCTTCAGGATGTTGGCCTGGACGGCATTGCGTTCGAAGGTGTTCTCGACCGTGGTCTCGAGGATTTCGCGGACTTCCTCGCCCTTGTAGCCGCTGATCACCATGTCGATGCCGAACTTGAGGAACCGGTCCCCTTTGACCGCCTTGCCGGCCTCGGCTTCCAACGCCGGAAACCCGTTGCGCTGCACCGTGTAGGCCCAGCGGATGATCCGCCCGACTTCGGACTTCAGGACGTTGCGGCCGATTTTCGGCGCGAAGACGATCCGCATGATCAGCTTCAGCGACAACAGAACATAGCGCGGTTCATAAGAGATAAAGGTCGCGGAGAGGGTGCCGCCGAACACCATGATGAAGCTCGACAGGCTGAAGAAGATGATCCAGTTGTCGGTGCTGATGGCAATGGCGCCGAAAAACAGCGCGAACGCCGTGACCAGGCCGATGATCGTGGTTAGCGACATTCCCCCTCCCTGAGAATCGTCACGTCAGCGCCGGTACCAGAATGGACCAACAGTTATACAAGAAATCGTAAAGAAAGATACGGGACCAATGCCGGAAACCCGTCTCATCGCTCGCGAAACGCCTCGTGGCGCAGCTTCAGCACCGGCTTGATCAGGTAGTCCATGACCGATTTCTCGCCGGTATGGATGTCGACGGTGGCCTGCATGCCCGGTGTGATCGGCAGCTGCCCCTCTTCACCGAGGAACGTCTTGTCCGTTTCGACGATGACGCGGAAATAGGGCGCGCCGTCCTGGTCGGTGGTCGAATCGGGAGCAACGTGGAGGACGGCCCCGTCGAGTCCGCCGTAGCGAACGAAATCGTAGGTGGTGACCTTGACGACGGCGCGCTGGCCTTCCTCGACATAGCCGCGGTCGGTCGGATTGAGCTTGGCTTCGACGACGAGCTTGTCGCCGGTCGGCACGATTTCCATGATTGCCTCGCCGGGCGAGACGCCGCCGCCGATGGTGTTGTAGCGCATGTTCTTGACGACGCCCTCGATGGGGCTCTTGATCTCGGCGCGGACGCCCTGCTCGGTGGCTTCGGCAAGCAACTCCTGAAGCCGGGCGATTCCTTGCTCCACACGGCCCGTTTCTTCCCGCGCCTCGCGGCGGAACCGGATTCGTGCCTCTTCGAGGCGCTGTTCGGCCTCGGCGACGGCGGCGCGGGCGCGGGGAATCGCGGGGACCAAACTTTCCATCTCGCCCTTCAGGCTGTCGACCTCGGCCTCGAGCTGCAGGTGCTCCATCTTCGCGGTCAGGCCTTCCTGCAGCAGCGACGTCGACATCCGCAGCCGCTGCTGGCCCAGGCCGAGGTTCTTGGTTACCGCCCGCTGGCGGGCTTCGAGTTCCTAGACTTCGAGCTCGCGCTGCTTGACCTGCTCCTCGAGCACCGCGAGCGTCGAGATCAGTTCCCGTTCGCGGGCGCGGAACGCCTCGCGCTCGGCGGCGGCGATGACCGGGCGGCGGGCCGAGACGTCGGCCGGGAACTCGAGCTCCTTGCCCTCCGCTTCCGCGGCGAGCCTGACGCGCACCAGAAGCTGCCCATCGAGGCGGGCGAGCAGTTCGTTGCGGTTGACGCCAGACGTGGCGAGATCGAGCTGCACGAGGGGGGCACCGGGCTTGACCATGTCTCCTTCGGCGACGTGGATCTCCTCGATGATGCCGCCTTCCAGGTGCTGGACGACCTTGACCTTGCCCTGGGGGACGACTTCGCCCATGGCGACAGCCACTTCGTCGAGCAGGGCAAAGTTCGCCCAGACCACGAGGATCAAAAGCAGAGCCATGACCGGCCAGGCGACCGGGCGCCAGCTGGGCAGAGGATGGTGAGTCAGCAAGTTGTCCAGACGGTTCACGAGCTACCCTCCACTTTTGCGGGGGCCTCGGCGTTCGGTGTCGCCACCCCGCTGCCGCTCGTAACCTGCCCCTTGACCACGCTCGTGGCGTGGGTCGCGACGACCTTCGGCGCGGCGTCGCCCGCTCCGCCGCCGGGGGTGGGCTGCGAGGCGGGTTGCTGGGCGGGAGCGGCGGCCGCGCCTCGCTGCGCGGCGTCTGCGGGGTCAGCCGCTTTACGGCGCTGCGCCCCTCCGCCACCGCCGCCCTTGGCCCCGCCGAACAGCCGCGGCAGGATCTCCTCGGCCGGTCCGGCCAGCGCGACGCGGCCACGGTCCAGCGCGACCAGATCCTGGCACGTGGACAGCAGAATCGGGCTGTGCGTGACGATAATCACCGAACGCTCCTTGCCGATCTCGGCCAGCGTCCCGCGCAGTTCATGTTCGGCTTGGCGGTCGAGGCTGCTCGACGGCTCGTCGAGGAGGACGACCGGCGGGTCGCCAACCAGCGCACGGGCGATGGCAATGCGCTGGCGCTGGCCACCCGAGAGCCGCCGACCGGCTTCGCCGATCTCGGTGCCGTAGCCGTCGGGAAGATCGATGATGTAGGAATGGACGCCGGCGGCGGTCGCCGCCTGGACGACTTGCTCGTCGGTGGCGTCCGGGATGCGATGCGCGATGTTGTCGCGGATCGAGCCGGCGAACAGCACACATTCCTGCGGCACGTATCCCATCCAACCGGCTAGCTCGGAGCGGGTGAACTGGGCGATGTCGGCGTCGTCGATCAGGACTCGGCCGTTGGTCGACGCGTACAGTCCCTGGATCAGCTTCAACAGCGTCGTCTTGCCGCTGCCGTTACGCCCGACGAGGGCGTGCACGCCACCGGCACGCAGCGTCAGACTGACGTTGTCGACCACGGGGGCGGCGCCGTCGGCGTAGGCAAACGTGACTTCCTCGAGGATGATCTGGCCGGCCGGTCGAGCCTGACCTCGCTTTCGGTCCGCTCGCTGGGGGTGTTGAACACCTGACCGAGCCGCTCCACCGATTCCTTGAACGAGGCGTACGTCCGCCACGTGCCGACGAGCTGATTGAGCGGACCGAGCAGCCGTCCGCTGAGCATATTGGTGGCGATCAGCGCGCCGATGGTCAGTTCCTGGTTGACGATGGCAACGGCGCCGACCGTCGTCAGCGCCGCCGTCGTCATCATGGTCAGCGTCGTGCCCAGGCTGGCGTAGGCATCCGTCTTGCCGCCGCGGGTGATGGCGCGCTGGATGTTTTCGGCGTGTTTCTCTTCCCACAGCGGCCGCATCGCGCCATCGAGGGCCAGCGCCTTGATCGTCGTCCGCCCGCCGATCATCTCGGCGATGAGGCCGTCGCGCGCCATGCTGGTCTCGCGTTCGGCGTGATTGATCTTCGACATCGTGTTGCCCGACCGCCACGCGACGAACAGGAACAGCGGAAGGATGATCAGCAGGATCCACGCGATCGGCGCGGCGATGACGAAGACGAGGCCCAAGAACATCACGACGAACGGCAGGTCGGCGACCAGGATCGCCGATGCGCCTGACACCGTGTTGCGCACCACGTCGACATCGCGGAACAGGGACTGCCAGTAGTTCGCCGGCCGGCTTTCCAGCATCTGCAGAGGCAGCGACATGAACTTGTTGAACAGCTCGCGTCCGACGGTCACGTCGATTCGCAGGGCCACCGTCTGCATGACCCGGGCGCGCGCCTGACGCAGGACGAAATCGAACGCCAGCACCATGGCCATGCCGATGACCAGGCCGTACAGCGTCGAAATTCCGGCGTGGAAGACGACCCGGTCGTAAACCTGCAGGACGAAGACGGGCACAGCCAACGCCAGAAGATTGACGAAAAACGAGGTGACCATCACCTCCCGAAACGTGGGAGCCAATGGCTCGAGGAATGGCCTGAGCCACGCACGGGCTTGCTGAGCACTCATGATTTCGGAGTATAGAGCATTTCCTTCAGATGGTTATCCCCCCTTGATGGTTCGCTGGCGGTGAATTCCGCCTTGACCTTGCATCGCGCCAGCGGTGTAGTGGTTGGTGTTCGGGGTTACTTTGCGGTTTTCCGCACAATGGATGTAGAATCCCGACAGCGCGTAGTTCGGGCATAGCGGCGATGGCGGAAACAACCACGCAAGGCGGGGCGCCATCCGCGGACACGGGTGACGCCAATCCAAAAATCCGGTTGATACCGGGCGGGTTCCGCCGCGGTGGCAAGAAAAGCGGTGGCCGCCGTCAATCCTGGCTGCGCCGCACCTTCGGCATGGACCGTATGTTCGGTCTCACGCTGCTGGCGGGCTTGCTGGTCGTGTACGCTGCCGATCCGTACATCATCGAAGTCGTCCGGGTGAAGATCTTCGACGTCTACCAGAAGGCCAAGCCCCGCCAGGTCACGCAGCGTCCGGTGACCATCATCGACCTCGACGAACGAAGCCTCGCCGAGATCGGGCAATGGCCCTGGCCGCGGACGATCGTCGCCCAGATGATCCAGAACCTGATGCAGATGGGCGCCGTTCTGGTCGCCTTCGACATCGTGTTCGCCGAACCCGACAGGATGAATCCGGCCGATGTCGCCGACGCCATCCACGGCCTCGACGACGAAACGCGGGCCAAGCTGAAGTCATTGCGCAGCAACGACGCGGTCCTGGCCGACGTGGTCAAAAACAGCCGCGTCGTGCTCGGGCAGGCGAGCTTCTGGGAGGATCGCGAGTTGAAGGCCGGGCCGCCGGTGAAGAAATCGGTCGCCGTCAAGATGACACCTGGCGCGCCTCCGCCGCTGGCCCTCGTGCCGAGTTTCCCCGATCTGATCCGCAACGTTCCGGAAGTCGAAAAGGTGGCCACCGGCCATGGCATTTTCTCGCTGGTGACGGAACCGGACGGCATCGTTCGCCGCGTGCCGTCATTGTTCGCCTACGACGGCAATCTCTACCCCTCGCTGTCGGTCGAGATGTTGCGGGTCGCCACCGGGCGGCCGACGATTCTGGTTGGGACCAACGAAGCCGGTGTCTCCCATCTGGCGATCGCGCGCGGGCTCGTCCTGCCAACCGACAACATCGGCCGCGTGTGGCCGTACTTCTCCAAAAGCGACAAGGAGAAATACGTCTCTGCCCGCGATGTGCTCGCCGGCACCGTCGACCCCGAGAAGATCCGCCAAAAGCTGACCATCGTCGGTACCTCGGCCGTGGGGCTTCTCGATATTCGGTCGACGCCCGTGGACCGGGTCATTCCTGGCGTCGAGGTCCACGCGCAGCTGATCGAGACCGCCATCACCGGCGAATACCTGCTTCGCGAAAACTTCATCGTCGCCGCGGAGTTGTCGCTGCTGCTGTTCGGTGGTCTTCTGATGATCTGGCTGGTGCCGAAGGTCGGCGCCAAATGGACGATGATCCTGTTCTTCATCGTCGCCGGCGGCGCCGCGGGGACGTCGTGGTACCTGTTTTCTGAACAAAGGATCATGTTCGACGCCGTCTATGCGGTGTTCGGCATCCTGATCCTCTATACCCTGCTCACCTACACCGGCTACGCCAAGGAAGAGGTGCAGCGCCGTCAGGTCCGCTCGGCGTTCGGCCACTACTTGTCGCCGGCGATGGTCGAAAAGCTGGCCGAGGACCCCGATCAGCTCAAGCTCGGCGGCGAGACCCGCAACATGTCGATGCTGTTCTGCGACGTGCGCGGGTTCACCACCATCTCCGAGATGTTCGACGCGGAGGGCCTGACGCAGCTCATCAACAAGCTGCTGACGCCGCTGACCAAGGTCATCCTCGATCGGCAAGGCACTGTCGACAAGTACATGGGCGACTGCATCATGGCGTTCTGGAACGCGCCGCTGGATGATGAAGCGCACGCCCGCAACGCGTGCCTCGCGGCGCTGGTGATGAACGAGGAGATGGGGCCGCTCAATGACCGCCTCGCCGCCGAGGCCGAGGAGGAGGGGCGTCCGCACATCCCGCTGAAGATCGGCATAAGCGTCAACTCCGGCGACGTGGTCGTCGGCAACATGGGGTCGGACCAGCGTTTCGACTATTCGATCCTCGGCGACAACGTCAACCTGGCCTCGCGGCTGGAGGGCCAGTGCAAGACCTACGCCGTGGACATCGTCGTCGGCGAGAACACCCAGGCGAAGATCCCCGACATGGCGACGCTCCAGCTCGACCAGATCAAGGTCAAGGGCAAGACCGAGGCGGTCACCGTCTACACCGTTCTCGGCGACGAGGCGGTCAAGAACGGCAATGCCTTCCCGGTGCTCGAAGAGGCCCACAACAAGATGCTGGATGCCTACCGGTCGCAGGACTGGGCGGCGGCGAAGCAGCATCTGGCGTCGTGCCGAGAGCTGCTCGACGGCTTCAAGCTTGACGAGTTCTACGACATCTACGCCGAACGCATCGCCGAATACGAGGCCAACCCGCCGGGTGCCGACTGGGACGGCGTCTACGTCGCCACCTCCAAGTAGGCGCCCGATGGACGGTCTGGCCGAGCCCGGTTACGTCCGCCTCCACCAGACCGGCGAACTTGCTGCGCGCGCGGCCGCCGCCCAGGAACGTCTCCGCGACTGCGACCTGTGCGCCCGCTACTGCTTCGTTGATCGCACCGAGGAAACGGCGGGCGCAGCCTGCCGCACAGGTGCGCGCGCAGTGGTCAGTTCGGTGTTCGCCCACCATGGCGAGGAAGCGCCGCTCAGCGGCTCGCGCGGCTCGGGCACCATCTTCTTCGCCTGGTGCAACCTGCGCTGCCTCTTTTGCCAGAACTACGAGCTGAGTTGGGAGGGCGAAGGCCGGGAGGTGTCGGCGACCGACCTCGCGGCGATGATGTTGGCCCTGCAGCGCCAGGGCTGCCACAACATCAACTTCGTCAGCCCCAGCCACGTCGTCGCGCAAATCCTCGAGGCGCTGCCCATCGCCGCGGAGGCCGGTCTCAGGCTGCCGCTGGTCTACAACACCGGTGGCTACGACAGCCTGGAAGCCCTGGCGCTGCTTGACGGGGTCGTCGACATCTACATGCCCGACCTCAAGTACGCCGACGCCGATGTTGCGCGGAAGTACTCCAAGGTTCGCGACTACGCCGCCGTCAACCAGGCGGCGATTGCGGAGATGCATCGGCAGGTTGGCGATCTTGTTCTGGATCAGCGCGGCATCGCCGTCCGCGGGCTGCTGGTTCGACATCTGGTGCTGCCGGGCGGTCTCGCCGGCACCGACACGGTGTTCCGATTCCTCGGCGAGGAGATCTCGGCCAACACCTACTTAAACATCATGGCCCAGTATCGGCCCTGCTATCGGGCCGGCGAGTATCCGGAGATTGACCGCCGGCCGGCACCGGAGGAAATGCGCGCCGCCTTCGCCGCGGCCGCCCGCCACGGCCTCACCCGCCTCGACGACCGCGCGCCGTCGCGGTGGATGTGACGCGAACTGCTGGCTAGAGCTCCAGCGTCACCTCGACGACGTCCTCGTCGGGGATCGGGTGGCCGGTGAAGCCGAGGCTGTAGACCAGGTCGAGCATGCGCCTGTTGTCGCGCAGCACCTGGCCGACGATGCGCTTGGTGCCGCGGCTGCGGCAGTAGTGGATCATCTTGTCGAGCAGTTTCCGGCCAAGCCGCTGCCCCTTGAGGTCGGAGCGGACGAGGATGGCGTATTCGGCGGCCTCGTTGTTGGGGTCGGTAACGGTACGCACGACACCGAGGGTTTCCGGTCCCGAGCCGTCTTCCTTCGGCGTCGTTACGATGAACGCCATCTCGCGGTCGTAGTCGATCTGCGTGAGCCTCGCCATCTCGGTATGGGGCAGCGCGCTGACCAGGCCAAAGAAGCGGAAGCGGATGTCCTCTGGCGTCAACTTGGCGATCAGCTCGTGGTGCTCGGGCTCGTCCTCCGGGCGGATCGGCCGGATCAGCACAGGACGGCCCGAGGCGAGGGCGAAGTCTTCCTCCTGCTCCTTGGGGTAGGGCCGGATGGCGAGGGTCCGCTCGGGACCGGCACCGGCGCGGGCGACGCGGGCACGTACGTCGACCGCCAGCACCCCTTCGGCATCGACGAACAGCGGGTTGATGCGCAGCTCGACGATTTCCGGAATGTCGACGATCAGCTGGGAGATCTGCACCAGGGTCAGGCGCAGGGCCTCTGCGTCGGCACCCGGTCGGTCGCGGTAGCCGTCGAGCAGGCGGGATATGCGGGTGCGCTCGATCAGGTCACCGGCCAGGCTCATGTTCAGCGGCGGCAGCGCGACCGCACGGTCGTGGACGACATCGGCGGCGATGCCGCCGTGGCCGAAGGTGATGACGGGGCCGAACACCGGATCTGTGGTAACGCCGATCATCAACTCGAGCGCCCCGGGGCGAAGCGCCATCCTCTGCACGGTGAACCCTTCGACGGACGCCGACGGTGCATTCAGCGCCACGGTGACCAGCATCTGATCGGCGGCGGCGCGGACCGCATCCGGGGTGTCGAGGAACAGATCGACGCCGCCGATGTCGGCGCGATGGTCGATGTCCGGAGAATGGATCTTCAGCGCGACGGGAAATCCGATGGCGCACGCCTGCTCGACGGCTTCCTCCGGCGCGCGTGCCAGGTGGGCTTCGACCGTCGGGATGCCGTATGCCGAGAGCACCGCCTTCGCCTCGGGCTCGGTCATCGACGAGCGGTCGTCGGCGAGCACGCCCTCGACTACCAACCGCGCCGCGTCCGTTGCCGGGGTGAAGCCTGTCGCTGTCGACGGCGGCGTTTCCATCAGCATTACCTGATTGCGCCGGAAGCGGACCATGTGCAGGAAGGCGTCGACAGCGAGCGTCGGGGTGTCGTAGGTGGGAAGGCCGGCCTCGGCGAAGGCATGGCGCGCGGCACCGACGGCGTGGTCGCCCATCCAGCTGGTCAGCACCGGGCGCTTGACCTCGCGGGACGCCTCGATCACCGCCCGTGCTGCCTCGTCGGGGGACGAGAGCGCCGTCGGTGCATACAGCACCATCACGGCGTCGACCGCATCCTTGTCGGCAAGCAGGGTCTTGACGGCCTCGGCATAAGCCGCCGCCGGGGCGTCGGGGGCAAGGATCACCGGGTTGGTGCGGGTCCACCCGTCGGTGGCGGCGCTTTCGAGGCTCGCCGCTGTGTCGGCGTCGATCTCGGCCAGCCGGGCGCCGCCGAGGACGATGCCATCGGTGACCATCATTGCCGCGCTGATACCGTTGGCGACGACAGCCAGGCGGTCGCCGAGCAGAGGTCGCGCACGCGACAACGTTTCCACCGCGGCGAACAGCTCGGCGAACCGAAACACCCGCAGCATGCCGGCGCGGCGGAACGCCGAACCGTAGACGTCGTCGGCCCCCCACATGGGCCGGCCGTGGAAGCCGGCGGCACGCAGGCTCTCCGGCACCCGGCCGGCCTTGAACACGATCACCGGCTTGTTTCGGCTGGCGCCCCGGCCCGCCGACATGAACGTGCGGCGCTGGTCGATCCCTTCGATGAACAGCAGAATGGCGTGGGTGTAGGGGTCGCTGCCAAGGTAGTCGAGGACGTCGCCGAATCCAATGTCCGCGGTATCGCCGAGGGCGATGAAATGGGAAAAACCGATGCCTCGGGTCTTGGCCCAGTCGAGCACCGACGAACTGATCGCCGCCGACTGAGAGACGAAGGCGACACCGTCGGGCGCCGCGGAAACATGGGCGCCGCTGGCGTTCAGTCCGATGCGCGGCACCATGATGTCGAGCGAATGGGGACCGAGGATGCGCAGACCGTTGGCCCCGGCCTCGGCGAGGACGGCATCGCGGAGCGTTCCGCGGCCATCGCTGTCCGGTTGGTGGAGGCCGTTGGCGAGGATGATCGCCGCACGGGTGCCCCGGTTTCCCAAATCCCGAACGATCGCCGGAATCGTCGGCGCGGGCGTACAAATGAGGGCAAGGTCCGGCGTCAGCGGCAAGGTGTCGATATCAGGATAGCTGAGCACGCCGGCGACCGACTCGTGGCGTGGCGTCACCGGCAGGATCGGTCCCTCGAAACCACCGCTCAGGAGATTGTGCATGACCAGGGCGCCGAGGGTGCCCTCGCGCGGGCTCGCGCCGATCACGGCGACGGAATGGGGATCGAACAGGTTCTTCAGATGGCGGATCGACATCGCTGGCCCCGCGGACGGTCGCGGCGATCATAGGCCCATCCGTCAACGGCGCAACGGCGATTTGTGCAATGCAGCAAAGCCGATTGCGAAGGCCCCTCTACTTCTCCGTCATCACCCAGACGCCGTTCCAGTCGTCGCCGGGCGGGTTGGCGATCAGGTGCTCGCACCGGTCCACATAGACGTCGGCGAGCTTGTCCTTGGCGTTGAGGCCGATACTGTCCTTGAACGCGCCGAGTGCCTTGTCGAAATTGCCGTCCCGATACTGCTTGATCCCTTCCTTGAAGGCGCCGAGAGCGTCCTGCATGTTCGGGAACGAGGCGTCGGCGTGGTAGTCGAGAACCTCGAACACGCCGACCGGTTCGGTCTTGCCCTTCACCACCACTTTGTCGATGTCCCGCACCCGGTAGGTGCCGTGCAGGCGGTTGACGGTGTTTTCGCTGATCAGGATGTGGGCGTGGTACTGCTTGCAGGCGCTTTCGAGCCGCGCGGCAAGGTTCACGCCATCGCCGATCATCGTGTAGTCCATGCGCTTCGGCGAGCCAATGTTGCCCGACACGACGATGTCGGTGTTGAGGCCGATGCCCATGTCGATGGGCGGAAGGCCGTTGTCGAGCCGCGTACGATTCCAACGCTCCAGTTCCGAGATCATGCTGATCGCGGCGCGGAGGGCGCGATCCTCGTCGTCGTCGTGGGACAGCGGAATGCCAAACGCCGCCATCATCGCATCGCCGATGAACTTGTCGAGCATGCCGCCCTCGCGGGTCAGGCAGTCGACCATGATAGTGAAATACTCGTTGAGCAGGCTGACCGTCCCTTGGGCGCCGAGTTCCTCGGTTAGCGTCGTGAAGGCGCGCACGTCGGTGAACAACACCGTCGCCAGCGTGCTCTTGCCGCCGAGGATCTCCTCGCCGCTTTCGAGGAGCTGATCGGCGAGGCCCGGGTCCATGTAACGGGCCATCGTCGACTTCACCCGCTTTTCGCCGGTGATGTCTTCGAGCATCATCATGGTGCCGATCTTCTGCTTTTCGACGCTGACCAGCGGCAGCACCGTGGCGTTGACCGAGAACGTGTCGCTGCCGAACTTGAGTTCGGCGTCCATGGCGATGTCCGAGGACTGCGTCTCCTCGACGCGCTGGATCTTCTCGACGACCCAGGCATTCGGGCCGGTGAAGATTTCGATCGCCTGCTGTTCCAGAACGTCGGTCGCCCGGCACTTGAGGATGCGCAAGCTCGCCGAATTGCAGGTGATGATGCGACCGTCCTCGTCGATGGTGATGACGCCATTCGACATCGACTGCAGCATGCTCTCGTTATAGTTCTTCATGTTCTGCACGTCGTTGAACAGCTTGGCGTTCTCCAAGGCGATCGAAACCTGCGCGGTGAACGCCTTGAGCCGCGATTCGTCCTCGTCGTTGAACGGCCCTCCGCTCTTGTTCAGCACCTGGGTGACGCCGATGGTCTTGCCGTTCTTGTTGATCACCGGCACGCACAGGATCGACCGCGTGAAATAGCCGGTCTGCTTGTCGAAGCCGGGATTGAACCGGAGGTCGGCGTAGGCGTGGGGGATGTTGACCGTGTGACCGGTGTGGAACACGTTGCCGGCGATGCCGACGTTGTTGGGCATACGGATCTGTGTGGCACCGAGCCCTTCGCCGACTTGCGACCACAACTCGTCGGTCTTCTCGTCGTTTAGGAACAGCGTCGAGCGTTCGGCATTGAGCATCCGTGTCGCCTCGCTCATCACCTTCTGCAGCAACGCGCCGAGGTCGATTTCGGAGGTGATGTCGGCCACGACGTCCAGGAACTCCAACTCCTGGACGCGGGACTTCTTCATCTTCTCGACGAACTGACTGTTGCGCAGCGCCGCCGCCTGGGTGCACATGGCTTCGAGGAGCTCGAGGTCGTCGGTAGAGAACTCGCCTTCGAGTTTGTTCAGGCATTGCGAAACGCCCATGATCTCGCCGGTGACCGTGCGGATCGGAGCGCAGAGGATGTTCTTGGTGACGAAGCCGGTCTGCTCGTCGACGCTGCGGTTGAAGTGCTCGTCGGCGTAGGCATCGGGGATGATCGCACCCTTGCCCGTGTTGAACACATGGCCGGCAACGCCGGTCGTATTGAGGAAGCGGATTTCGCGGGTGAAATTGCCCTGGGCGATGCGCGCGTACAGTTCGTCCGTCTGGCTGTCGTAAAGGAACAGCGAACCGCGTTCGGCGTTGGTCGCTTTCGAAGTGATGGCGATCAGGGTCTCCAGGACTTCGTCGAGGGACTGGGTCGCCGCCAGCTTGTTGGTCATGTTCAGCAGCATATCGGCGTGCTGAAGCTTGCGTTTCGCCTCCGCCGCCGTGATGCCGCGGTACTGGTTGCTTTCCACTTTTTCCTGATCGCCGTAGGCCATGCGGACTTCCTATGAATGAGGGCGGGGAGCGGTTTCCAGCTCCTCGCGGAGGACCGTGATTGTCGAATGAAGTTCGCGGCGCTCCTGCTCGTAAGACCCTTCGATGGTGCGAAGCTTGCCGTCGTACTCGGCGTTGATGCCGTCGAGCTCGGTGCGCAACATGCTGATGGTTTCGCGTAGCTGGCTGATTTCCTTTCCCGATTGGGTCAGCGCCGCCTGCACCGCTTCCTGGTGCTCGACCTTCAGGCGCTCGGATTCGTCTCGCTGACGGGCGACGGTGGCTTTGAGCTCGTCAACCTCCCGCCTCGCGAGGTCCATGGCTCGCTGGACCGCTTCGTCCTTCTGTCGGCGCACATCCTCGATTTCCACGCGAAGGGTCTCGACCGTCGAGCGCAGGTGCGCCATCTCGCCTTCGGCTGTGGCGGTGGCCGCGGCGACGGCCCGTTCCCGCTCGTCGGCGGCTTTCTCGAGCGTATCCCGCAATGTCTCGATGGTGCCGCGGAGATGAAGGATTTCGGTGTTGGCCGAGGCGATGGCTTTCTGCAGCCGATCATCACGCTCATAACTGAGCTTCTCGAGTTCCTCGCGGAGAACCCGGACCGTTTCCTTCAGGTGGGCGTTTTCCGCCTCGGCATGATGCAGCCGTTCTGCGCCGTCTTGCGGTTCCATGCCACCCCTGCATATCCGGGCCAGTGGCGCCGTCGCGGTTTTGCCCGTCATAGTCACCCCGGCCGCCAGTGCCGTCAAGGTTCTGAGGGGCTTGCGCCGTACTCCGGGGGTCGTTAATCAAGCGGTGCAACCCAGCCGCACAGGGCCCACGCCCACCGCGACGCCCATCGACTCCCCGTGCATCGGCGTCTGCGTTCTCGATCCGCTGACGGGGTTCTGCCGCGGCTGCCTGCGCACGGGCGACGAGGTGGCGGCATGGCGGGATGCCACCGACGCAGTTCGCTTGGCGATCCTCGACCGGATCGAGGCCCGCCGGCGCGCTGGATACAAGACGGAAAGCTTGCCGGATTAGTCCGTTCGGACCCGCCGCGTTGTCGTCCGCAAGCGGTGCGCCAGATTGACGGCCAACGATTGATAGAAGCGGCCCGCGAACGCGGGGTCTGTGCGCACCATCTCGTCGACCTCTGCGCCGTCGAGGTACAGCGCCTCGACCTCGGTCTCGGCGAGGACCGTGGCGCATGACCGGGTATGGTCGAGAAACGACATGTCCCCGAAGATCGCCCCGGGCCCAAGCCGGGCGACGACGACAACCGCGTCGAACGAATTGGCGGTCGGGTTCTGGTACTGGACCCGCACCCACCCGACTTCGATCATGACGATGGCGTTGTAGTCGCGACCCTCGCGGATGATGACCTCTCCGCGCTGGTACCGTTGGCGTTCGGACCGGGCGAGGATGATGCGCCGTTCGTCCGGCTTCAGCCGGGCAAATGTTCCGGAAAAGACCATGGGCCGCCCACGTGTTCCAAACTCTCGCCGTCTTTCATAACCGGATTCCGCCTCGGGCGCGACCGCGATCCGCACCGAGTGGCCGAGGGCCAAGGGCAAACGGCGGGGTCCGCAAGGTCCGTCGCCGCGCTATACTCGATCGGTTCTGCGAAAGGAGAGGCGTGCAATGATGAGCTGCCGAATCAGCTCGCCGAGCAGGTGTGGTCGATCCGTCGCTGCCGCTTTGCTCGGAGGTCTTCTGGCCGTTACTGCGCCATCTGCCGGCCATTCAGACAGCGCCGACCGACCATCGCCGGCGCCGGAGGAGTCGCTCGAAGAAGCGACTCAGCACCTGCTGAGGGCCATCGAACTGATGCTCATGGCGATTCCCCGCTATGCCGCGCCCGAGGTCTTAGAGAACGGCGATATCATCATCCGACGCATCCCACCCCAGCGTGAAGACGCGCCACCGGTCGCCCCCGAGCGCGACGCGCCGGAGCGAACGGATATCTAGCGGTGAAAAGAGAGTTCGCGTCCGCGCTGGCCGGGCATTTCTGCGGTCCCGGGCCGGCGGGCGCGTGGCCAGAGCTACTTCTTGGTGGTCGCCTTGGCGCGAGTCGTCGTCTTCTTGGCAGCAGGTTTCGCGGGCGCAGCCTTCGCTGCCGGTGCCGCCTTCCGCTGGGCGGGTTTCGGCATCGCTGCGGCGGCGACACGCTGCACGGTCGACATGACTTCCTTTTCCGCCTGCAGCCAGTATTTCATGGCCATGCCCTGCTGTTTGCCAGCGGATTCCCACAGCGTGTATGCCAGGTCCCGGATCCGGGCCTGGATCTCTTCGCCCTGCTTCTGAATGTCACTCATTGCTTCGGTCCCCCAGGATGAAGGTTTTGGCGCCGCGTAATCTAGACGCGATGACGTGGCCCTGCATCGAAAAAATCAACCCCGGCGCGGATTTTTTGACCTTTGCGGTCGGATATTGCGCCGCTGGCGGACGGACCGGGTGATTTTGCCAATGAAGATGCGGCCACGAATCCGAGTGGCGCAATCAGCGGCGCTGCCGTATCGGCGCAGCCGGTACAGGCCGGAAGTATTATTGGTCACATCGCGGACGACGCGCCGTTGGGTGGTGCCGAAGGGAACCATCGAAGCGCGGTTGGCGCCGGCCATATCGGCGGCCGCCGAGGCGTTCGAGGAGGCGGGCGTGCTCGGTCCGGTATCAGCCGGGTGTGTCGGAACCTATGGCTACGAAAAGGCGGTGGGCACCGGGATCGTCTATTGCTCGGTCCGCGTCTACCCGATGGTGGTCACGGTCGAGCTCGACGACTGGCCCGAATGCCATCAGCGCCAGCGGGTATGGACGTCGTTCGACGCCGCCGCTCACCGGGTTGCGGAGCCCGGCCTGCGACGCATCCTGTCGACGTTCCGCGCCCGGCTGGTGACGCATGTCGGGATGGCTGCCGTCACCGGGTTGTGACTCGACGCCTACCCTCCGGGTGGCTCAAGCTCGGGTCATGCGTTTCGGTGTCGTCTTACTCGTGCTCGTGCTCTCGATCCCTGCGCCGGCGACGGCGGGTGATTGGGCCGAGGGGCTCGAGGCCTATGACGGTGGTGACTACGTCCGCGCGGTGACGCTGTGGAGGCGCGCCGCCGATGCCGGAAACCTCGACGCGATGACCGCCATCGCCGACGCCCACGCCCGCGGCCTTGGCGTTGCGCCCGACCTTGCTGCTGCCGTCGCGTGGTACCGACGCGCGGCCGAACGCGGCCACACTGTCGCTCAACTCAATCTCGGCGACATGATCAGCCGCGGTGCTGGTGCCGAGCCCGATCTGGTCGAAGCCTATGTATGGCTCGGTTTGGCGGCGGCGGATGGAAACGCGTGGGCGGCGCGGCGGCAGGGCGAGGTGCGCGCGGCGATGACCGACGAGGCACGCGCCGCCGCAGAACGGCGCCTGCGCGCGTGGCGCCCGCTAACGGATTGAGCGGCACGGACCGACGGTTTGATGCGTCCCATTGTCGGCACTACATGATAAGCTCGATGGAGACCGCGGCAGTGGAGAGGATCGCGCGGAGATGTCGAACGCGCAACGGACCCAGCGCAAGGGCATCGTCTGGCAGCAGCCGGACGGCTCGGCGGTGTCGTGCGAGGAGAAGCTCAAGGTCCTCGACGAGAACCTCGCCGAGATCCGCGAGATGTGCCAGGACGCGTTCGAGGACGCGCTCTTGATGGGCTGCGACGAAGACCAGGTGCGCGAGGTTTTCCTGCAGGTGATGAAAGGTCTCGAGAACCCCTACGCGAAGGACTAAGGCATTCCGGGGGTGGCCGGCTCGGGCATCACGAATCCGGCACAAAACCGTAAGAATTGTTGAACGTTCCCGTCGCATTTTTCCGCCCGACTCGTTGGGGAAGGAATAGGCGCCGGTTCGCGGTGGTCGGTTCCGCGCCCCACCGCCAGAACCGGAAAGGGGAAATGGGATGGACGCCTCCCACCCCTGATGTTCTCGGGCTGGAGGGATTGGTTGGACCCTCACGGGCCGACGGCATCAAAGTGCCGAGTGGGAAG
>Ga0209366_1000097_pt1 | contig 30825 bp, 32 predicted proteins | sample WorMetmaBAHAMAS2_FD_187391 | JGI IMG/M metagenome (GOLD analysis project Ga0209366, IMG submission 187391) | Marine gutless worms symbiont microbial communities from Max Planck institute for Marine Microbiology, Germany - Inanidrilus... | ecosystem: Host-associated > Annelida > Digestive system...
GGGGGGGGATGGGTTGTAAGCCGCTTGAAAACAGGGAGGACTGAAATGTGGAAGACACTTTTGGCTGCATCGGCTGTTGTGGCTGGCGTGGCGGTTTCGCTGGGCGCAGCGGAAGCCCAGGACAAGGAACTGACATTGTGTTGGGCTGCGTGGGATCCGGCCAACGCTCTGGCCGAGTTGGGCAAGGACTTCACCGCCCAATCCGGCATCGAGATGAACTACGAGTTTGTCCCTTGGACGAATTTCGCGGACCGCTTTCTGAACGAGCTGAATTCCGGCGGCAAGCTCTGCGATCTCCTGATCGGTGATAGCCAGTGGATCGGCGGGTCGGCCACCTACGGCCACTACATCAAGCTGAACGACTTCTTCGAGCAGGAAGGCATCTCGATGGACGACTTCCTGCCGGCCACCGTCTACGCCTATTCGACCTGGCCAAAGGGATCGCCAAACTACTGGGCGCTGCCGGCCATGGGCGACGCCTTGGGCTGGGTGTATCGAAAGGACTGGTTTGCACGGCCTGACATCCAGGCCGATTTCAAGGCGCAGTACGGCCGCGATTTGGACGTGCCCACGAACTGGAGTGAATTGAAAGAGGTCGCGAGCTTCTTCCAGGGGCGCGAGATTGACGGAAAGAAGGTTTACGGCGCAGCCATCTATACCGAGCGCGGGTCGGAAGGTATCACCATGGGTGTGACGGCGGCGATGTATTCCTGGGGCTTCGAATATGAAGATCCGAATAAGCCCTACAGCATGGACGGATACGTCAACAGCCCGGCTGCGGCAGAGGCTCTTGAGTTCTACAAGGAGCTTTACAACTGCTGTACACCTCCAGGGCATTCCGATGCCTACATGGTTGCCAATCTCGACGCCTACAAGTCGGGACAGGTGGCGATGCAGATGAATTGGTTCGCGTTCTTCCCCGGCATCGCCAAGGACGAGGATGTTGGCGGCGACAAGTCAGGCTTCTTCGTGAATCCCAGCCAGAACGTCGCGGCATCGACCCTTGGCGGCCAGGGCATCTCGGTCGTCGCCTATTCCGATAAGAAGGACATGGCACTCGAGTACATCAAGTGGTTTGCCCAGCCGGAGGTGCAAAAGAAGTGGTGGTCGCTGGGCGGCTACTCCTGCCACAACGCGGTGCTTGAAGACCCCGGCTTCGCGGACACCGCGCCGTTTGCGGCCGACTTCCTGAAGGCCATGTCGGGCGTGAAGGACTTCTGGCAGGAGCCGACCTATGCGGAGCTTCTGCAGTCCATGCAAAAGCGGGTGCATGACTATGTCGTTGCCGACCAGGGAACGGCTCAGGAAGCACTGGACAAGCTGATCGTCGATTGGACCGAGGTCTTCGAGGACGACGGCAAGATCTAAGCCAGCCTGGATTACGGTCGGGGGCGTCTCCAGACAAGGCGCCCCCGGCCGCCCTCAGTCTGACTTACAAGTCCGGCGCCGTGCCGCACAACTGACGCTGCGAACCGAACATGAGCCAGACGACCGCCACCACGCAACTGATGGGCCGCATCGCCGAGGCGACCCCGCCCGGGGTCTCGAGGCAGGTGCGCGGACTGTCCGACCGTGCTGTTGCCTGGCTGTTTATCTCGCCGACCATTGCGCTGTTGCTGGCGATCAATATTTTCCCGCTGATCTGGACCGTCTATCTGAGCTTCACCAACTACCGCGCCAACCGGCCGGGCCGCGAGATCAAGTGGGTCGGGCTCCGGAATTACGAGCGGCTGCTGGGCAGCGAAGATATCTGGGGCTATCTGCAGGCGACGGCGCATTTTGTTTTCTGGACGATGTTTTTCCAGGTCCTGATCGGGTTCGGCCTGGCACTTCTGATCAACCGGAATTTCAAGGGCGCCGGCTTCTGGACCACAGTCATCCTGATCCCGATGATGCTGTCGCCGGCCGTCGTCGGTGTGTTTTGGACGTATCTGTTTCAGCCGCAGTCGGGGATTTTCACCTACATCGTCAATTTCTTCGTCGAAGTGGGACCGCTGGACATGATCGGATCGGTTGCGCTTGCGCCCTGGTCAATCGTGCTGGTCGATACCTGGATGTGGACGCCCTACGTGATGTTGCTGTGCCTGGCCGGATTGCGGTCGATCCCGGACTATCTCTACGAGGCGGCCGAAATCGACCGCGCCAACGCGATCCAGAAGTTCTGGTACATCACGCTGCCGCGGGTCATGCCGTTTCTGATGCTGGCTGTGCTGTTTCGCGGGATAGAGAATTTCAAGATGTTCGATATGGTGGTCGAGCTGACTTCCGGCGGTCCGGGTTCGACGACGGAGTTGGCTTCCATCAACCTCAAACGCGAAGCCTTCGAGAAATGGCGGACGGGCTTCAGTTCGGCCTTTGCCGTCATTCTGTTCGTGACCGTGTTTGGGCTCGGCAACATCTACGTCAAGCTGCTTAATCGGGTGAAGCAATGAGCGGTGCTTCGGATACTGCCCGAACCGGGCTGGAGCCCAGTGCACGCGCGCGATGGATCGCGGGCACCCTGGTCGTCGGCTATGCCTTGATTGCAATGGTGCCCTTGGCCTGGATCTTCCTGACCTCGCTCAAATCGCCGCCGGATTCAATCTCGTATCCGCCGAAGGTGGTGTTCGCGCCGACCCTGGAAGGGTATGTGAATCTGTTCACGAACCGCTCGCGCCAGACGCCGGAGTACATGGCGAGCCTGCCGCCGGCCGAGACCTGGTACGACGCCCTGGTGCGCAAGCGGAACATGGTTATCACTGGTCCGTCGCGGTTTGCAGACCGGTTCTTGAACTCGATCATTATCGGCTTTGGTTCGACCTTCCTGGCGGTCTTCTTGGGAACACTGGCGGCCTACGGGTTCTCCCGCTTTAGGGTGACGCTGAAAGACGACCTCATGTTCTTCATCCTGTCGACGCGGATGATGCCGCCGATCGCCGTGGCGATTCCGATTTTTCTGATGTATCGCACGCTCGGGCTTTCGGACACGCATCTCGGCATGATCCTGCTTTATACCGCTGTCAACATCTCGCTGGCGGTCTGGCTGTTGAAGGGTTTCATCGACGAGATCCCGCGGGAATATGAAGAAGCGGCGGTGATTGACGGCTATACGCGGTTCCAGGCCTTCTGGAAGGTGGTCCTTCCGCAGGCCCGCACCGGCATCGCAGCAACGGCCATCTTCTGTCTGATTTTCGCCTGGAATGAATATGCTTTCGCGTTGTTGCTGACCAGCGGTCAGGCCCAGACCGCGCCGCCGTTCATCCCCATCATCATCGGCGAAGGCGGCCTGGATTGGCCCGCGGTGGCCGCCGGTACATCGCTGTTCCTGCTGCCGATCGTCATCTTCACGGTGCTTCTGCGCAACCAACTGCTGCGCGGGATCACGTTCGGGGCGGTGCGGAAATGACCATACAAGGGAAGCCGACAGACTCCTCCCTCAAGCGGTTCTTTCGCCGCGGACCCTGGGAGGCGGTGGCGACAACGGCGATTGCCGTTGGCGTCCTTATGCTGATGCAGCCGTTCTCGCTTGCCCTGTTCAGCTATTCGTTCAGCGTGATCCTGGTTGGCACGCTTGGGTTTGTCGTCGTCAGCCACTTTCCCGAGTAGAGGCGTAGATGGCGGAAATCAAGATCGTCAACCTGCATAAGAGATTCGACAACTTCGTGGCCGTCAGGGATTCGTCGATGACGATCAAGGACGGCGAGTTCTTCGTCCTGCTGGGACCGTCTGGGTGCGGCAAGACGACAACACTGCGCATGATCGCGGGGCTAGAGATCCCGTCTGCCGGTCTGATCCATTTGGACGGCGAAGACGTGACCTACAAGCGCGGACGTGATCGTGATATCGCCTTCGTCTTCCAGCTTTTTGCGCTCTATCCGCACATGAATGTCCGGCAGAACATCAGCTTCCCGCTGCGCCTTGCCGGCGTCAGGCGGCGCGAGGTGCGCGAAAGGACCGAGGAAGTGGCGCGCATGTTGCGGATCGACCATATCCTGGACCGGCCCGTCGGCGGCCTGTCCAGCGGCGACCGACAGCGTGTCTCGCTTGGCCGGGCGATCATCCGGCGCGCCAAGGCCTTTCTGATGGACGAGCCGTTGGGTGCGCTGGACGCTGAGTTTCGCGAACTGATGTGCGAGGAACTGCGTCTGCTGCACGACCGGGTCCGTGCGACCACGGTGTATGTGACTCATGACCAGGTCGAAGCAATGTCCATGGCCGACCGGATCGCGATCATGAACAACGGAGACGTGTTGCAGATTGGAACGCCGCTGGAGGTTTATGATCGGCCGGCGACACAATTTGTGGCCGGTTTCATCGGCAGTCCGGCCATGAACTTCCTGACGGCCGAGGGCCGGTTTGCCGCGGAAACACAAACGATCCGGGTCAACGGTTCAGATGTTCCCGTGCCGCCCTTCAAGCAGGATTTCGACGGCCCTGAAGCGATTCTGGGGATCCGGCCCGAGCATGTATCCATCGACGCAGACGGGCCGCTTTCGGGTTCCGTCTACGGCGTGGAGTATATGGGGACGCGCCAGCTGATCACGGTGGATACCCATGCCGGGCGCCTGAAGGTTAGAGCGCCGAACACCCAAAGGGTGAGTGAGGGCGAAAACGTCGGTCTGCGTTTCAACACCGAACGGATCGTCGTTTTCGACCAACGCGACGGCCACGCATTGTCGCGGGCCGAAACCGCGGAGACGGTGCATGGCTGAGATCGTGTTCGACGCCGTTACCAAGCGCTTTGGAGAGGTGGCCGCTGTCTCGGAGCTTTCCCTGACCGTGAACGAGGGTGCATTCGTGGTCCTGCTGGGGCCAACCGGCGCCGGCAAAACGACCACTCTGCGTCTGCTGGCCGGTCTGGAACGGCCGGACCTGGGCAGGATTTCGATCGGCGGTGTGGACATGACAGCGGAACCGCCGGCGGCGCGTGACGTCGCCTTCGTTTTTCAGCAGTACTCGCTCTATCCGCATTACACGGTCTACGAGAACCTTGCCTTTCCCCTGAGGGCGCCAGCGCGGCGCTGGCCGGAGGACCGGATCCGAGAGCGCGTCGAGAACGTGGCGTCCGTTCTGCGGATTGAACACAAGCTCAAGAATGCCGCCACCCAGCTTTCGGGCGGCGAAATGCAGCGCGTGGCGATCGGTCGGGCGCTGGTCCGGACACCGTCGGTGTTCCTGATGGATGAACCCCTGTCTTCCCTCGATGCGAAACTCCGAGAGGAACTGCGGGTCGAGTTGAAACGGATTCAGCGGGAGCTGGGCGCCACCATCCTTTACGTCACGCACGATCAGCTTGAGGCGATGACCCTGGCTGACCGGATCGGCGTCTTGTCGGAAGGGCGCTTGGTCCAGTTCGGCACGCCGCGCGACGTCTATACCCGTCCGGACACGGTCTACGTGGCGCAACGCCTGGGCTCGCCGCAGATCAATCTGTTGCCTGTCGAGGCCCTGGGGTTGGCCGGGCCGGCGGGTACGGAACAGCTGGGCATCCGGGCCGAGGACGTGCGCCTCGGCACTGGCACGATCGAGGCCAAGGTCCTGACAGCAGAGCATCTGGGGGCCGAGACGGTTCTGTTGTTGCAGGTCGGTACGCACCGGTTGCACGCCCTGGCCGGCGGTCACGACTATTTGCGGCCTGGCGATACCACCAACATCGCCGTTGAGCCGGAAACGGTCCTTCACTTCGGTGCGGACCGCCGACGTCTGGATATGGTCGTCCCGTCCCGGCCGGTGGAACACAAGGAGCGGACTTATGGGTGACGGTCTGATGGGCAGGTTCATTGGACGGGCCGCTGCCGCGATCGCCGACCACGCCGAGGAACTGACCGCCTTGGACCAGGCGATCGGCGACGGCGATCACGGCATCAATATGAAGCGCGGTTTCGACGCCGTCGCTGATGCCGAAGCGGAGATCGCGGTGCTTCCTCTCGGCGCGGCGTGGCAGAAACTCGGCATGACGCTGGTCATGAGCGTCGGCGGTGCTTCGGGCCCCTTGTATGGAAGCCTGTTCATGGGTCTGGGTAAGGCAATGGGCGATGATCCCGCAACGATCGAGACCCTGGTCACGGCCTGTTCCGAAGGCGTCGAAGCGGTCAAGAAACGGGGCAAGTCGGACGCGGGCGAAAAGACCATGCTGGACGTCCTGGTGCCGGCCCTGGCAGAGCTCCGGGCCTCCACCGGCGCCGGCGAGCCCTTTGAGGCCATCGCAGCACGGGTGGCCGCTGCGGCCGAGGGCGGCCTGGAATCCACCAGGGACATGCAGGCCACGAAAGGGCGCGCCTCGTTCCTGGGAGAACGGTCGGTGGGTCATCTCGATCCGGGTGCACGTTCCAGCGTTTTATTGATCCAGGCCGCATGTGCGGCGTTGGCGGAAGGGGAATCCGATGGTTGAGCGCGTGGCATTGGTCATCGTCTCGCACTCGCCGCATGTGGCGCGTGGCACGGCGGATATGGTCCGACAGATGGTCGGCGACGAGGTCGCCGTTGCCCATTGCGGGGGCGATCCCGACGGCGGCCTGGGAACCGATGTGGGGTCTATTCATCGGGCGATCGACTCCGTCTATGGACCTGCCGGTGTTGCCCTTCTGGTCGATCTTGGCGGCGCCGAAACCAACAGCGAGATGGCAGTGGAACTGATGCCTGAAGAACGACAATCGAAGATCGTGATCTGCAATGCGCCGATTGTCGAAGGTGCGGTCATGGCGGCGACCGAGGCTGCCGGCGGCGGGACCTTGGATGCCGTTCGTGCCACGGCCGAAGAACTGTCGCCGTGATCAGGAATGCCGGGAGTGTGATCTGATGGAGACGAATGGAATGGCCAACGCAGAGGTGCGGATTACCCATGCCATCGGGCTGCATGCCCGCCCATGCGTAAAACTGACGAAACTCGCCAAGACATTCTCGTCCGACATTCGCCTGAACGCTACCAGCAAACCCGACTGGATCGACGCCAAGTCGATTGTCAAGGTGATGGCACTGAAGGCTAAGGCCGGCGAAACACTCTCCTTTCAGGCCGAGGGCGAGGATGCCCAATCGGCGGTTCAGGAACTGGTCGCATTGGTGGAACGCGACTTCGATGAGTAGCCCGGCAACAGAACGGGTTCTGGCGGGCAGCGGGGCCTCGGTCGGTCTTGTAATCGGCCGGATCGTTGTCGCCGCTGCGCCGGATGCCCGCGCCTATTGCGCCGGTCCACCCACCGTCGAGGCGCAGGAGCTTGACGATGCGGTTGCCAAGGCGACCGCGCAACTCGAAGCGCTGATCGAAACGTCGGTAGAGGACGAGGCTGATATCCTGTCATTCCAGACGGCGCTTTTGGAGGACGATGCGCTCCACGAGCCAGTCCGGACTGCGATTGACAGCGGAGACAGCGCGCCGGATGCCTGGACCGCGGCCATGGACGCCCATATCGCCGAATACCGTGCCGCCGACGACGACTACTTCCGGGCCCGCGCTGACGATTTGACCGATCTGAAGGATCGCGTGATGCGTTGTCTCTTGGGGGTTTCGGCGGTTCCCCAGTCCAATGCGGAGACCGGCGAGGCCGTGCTACTGGCGATGGAAGAAATGACTCCGTCGCAATTCGTCGAGACGGATTGGACGCGGGTTGCGGGTGTTGCCTTGGCCCGCGGCAGTGCATCGGGCCACGTCGCCATCCTTGCCCGCGCGCGCGGCGTGCCGATGCTGATCGGTCTTGGCGATGCGCTGAACGAAGTGGCGGCAGGCGCGTTGGCCATTCTTGACGCGGAAGCGGGCAACCTCGTCCTGCATCCGGATCCCAGTCGGCTCAAGGCGACCACCAAGCGCATCAAGGGCATCCAGGCGCGTGCCGCCGCTGAGGCCCGATATCTGGAGGCACCCGCACGGACGGGCGCCGGCGAGGCAGCCACTGTGATGATCAACGTGGACAATCCGTTGCAGGATCCGCCGGTCGGTGTCGACCATTGCGATGGAATTGGACTGACCCGCAGCGAATTCCTGTTCTACGGCCACGGCACGCTGCCCGACGAGGAAACCCAGTACCGCTGCTATCGGCGCCTGGTGGAGTGGGCCTCGGGGCGGCCCGTGACGATCCGGACCCTGGACGCGGGCGGCGACAAGCCGATCGAGGGATTGACGCCGGAAGGCGAGTCCAACCCCTTCCTCGGGCTCAGGGGGCTGCGGCTATCGTTGCAGCGCCCGGAGGTCTTCGGCGTTCAACTGCGCGCCCTGGCGCGCGCAGCCGTTCATGGGCCGTTGAAGGTAATGGTGCCGATGGTCACGGCACCGTGGGAACTGGAGGAATGCCGTTCGCTGCTATTGCAGGCGGTTGCCGACCTCGAGGCCACGGGTGTCTCGGCCGCGCTACCGCCGTTGGGCATGATGGTCGAAGTGCCGGCAGCAGCCTTGCGCGCCGAAGCTTTCGATGCAGACTTCTACTCCATCGGCAGCAATGACTTGATTCAGTACGTCATGGCGGCCGGCAGGGATACCGACAGCGTCGCGCGTCTGTACGATCAATTCGATCCGGCCGTGGGCGAGCTGATTAGGCGCGTCGTCGCGGCCGGCAGGAAACGCGAGGTCGAGGTCAGCCTGTGCGGGGACATGGCTAGCGACCCGGTCCAGGTGCAGCATCTCTTGATGGCTGGGATGCGGACATTCTCCGTCGCGCCATCACGATTGGCTGCGATCAAGGCGGCGATTGCCGGCTTCGGCGCGGACGAGGCTGTCGATGACAGTTGACCATCAGGCCGCTCCTAGCAAGGACGAGCTTGTTGCCGCCTACAAGACGATCCTGCGTTCCTATATTGATTTGCGCCCGTCCGGCATTCGCCTGAAAATCGCCGAGGCCCTTGGCAAACACAAAAGCTTCGTATCGCAGATTACCAATCCAAGCTACAAGGTGGCTCTGCCGGCTCGCCATGTGGGGACGATCTTCGAGATCTGCCATTTCTCGCCGGAAGAGCGTCAGACCTTTCTGGCCGCCTATCGGGCCGCGCATCCGAACCAAAGCCGGTCGGTTCGGGAAAATGCGCGCTCCGGATCTACGCGCGTGCTGCATATCCCGGTTCCGGCCTTTGACGACGCGGAGACTCAGCGGGACGTGGAAGAAACGATTCGTCAGTTCGCGAACCGCGTAATCGGATTGGCTTTGCGCGGTGGCGATCGGCGCTAAGGCACGCCGTCAGATGCCCCATCTCAGGGCCGCCGTGTGGACAGGCGCATCCCATAGGCCGAGCATTTCATCGTCCATCAGTGTCAGCGTGATCGAACAGCCGGCCATCTCCAGAGATGTGGTGTAATTGCCGACCATCGAACGGACGGCCCTGATTCCGCGCTGCTCAAGTTTCTTGGCTGCGGCGTTGTACATCAGATAGAGCTCCATCAAGGGTGATCCGCCGAACCCGTTGATCAGCAGCAGTGCTGGGGCATCCTTGTCCGGGGACAACGAATCGACGATCGCGCCGGTCATTTCCTCGGCGATGGCGTCTGCCGCCTCCAGTGCGACCCGCCGTCGCCCGGGTTCGCCATGGATGCCGACGCCCATCTCCATCTCGTCGTCTCCGATCTGGAACGTCGGGCTGCCAGCAGCGGGAACGGTGCAGCTGGTCAAGGCGACACCCATCGACGCCGTCGCCGCATTGACCTTGTCTCCAAGCGCCTTGCAGGCAGTCAGGTCGGCACCGGCCGTTGCCGCGGCGCCGACGATTTTCTCCACTACGACCGTCCCGGCGACGCCGCGCCGGCCGGTGGTATAGGTGGAATCCTCGACTGCAACATCGTCATTGGTCAGCACTGTCGCGTTTTCGACCGAAACCATGTCGGCGGCCATTTCGAAATTCATGACGTCGCCGGAGTAGTTTTTGACGATGAACAGAACCCCGGCGCCGCCGTCGACCGCTTCGGCCGCCGCCATCATCTGGTCGGGGGTGGGCGAGGTGAAAACCTCTCCAGGACAGGCCGCGTCCAGCATACCCTGACCGACGAAACCGGCGTGCAGGGGTTCATGTCCGGATCCGCCGCCCGAAATCAAAGCGACCTTGCCCGAGGCCGGGGCATTCACGCGTGTCACGAATGTTGGTTTGTGATGGACCTTGACCAGATCCGCATGCGCAGCCGCGAACCCGTTGAGGCTCTCCGTCAGGACATCCTCGACCGCATTGATAAGCTTCTTCATAGCCCAGCCCTCCCCGGCGCGTCTTCGTATCGCTGGGAGGAACACTAAACTAAACTAAACCGTGAGGGTAGTCCGTATCTGACCCTCGCGCGAACGCCCTACTTGAACAGAATGCCGGGATCCACGTCCTTGTACATGCCGGCCACCTGCTCGGCGTAGCCGTTGTAGAGCTGGGTCGGCACCCGGTCGCCGGACCCCAGCAGACGCTCGGTTGCCTGGGACCAGCGCGGGTGCGGCACCTCGGGATTGACGTTGGCGTAGAACCCGTACTCCTTCGGCTGGACCTCTTCCCACAAGCCCACGGGTTGTTCGTCGGTTAAGGTAAACCGGACGATCGACTTGATCGACTTGAACCCGTATTTCCAGGGCACGATCAGGCGGATCGTCGCCCCGTTCTGCTTGGGCATCGGCTTTCCGTAGATGCCGGTGGCGATAAAGGCGAGTTCGTTGCTGGCCTCGTCCATGGTCAGGCCTTCGGTATAAGGCCAGGGATACCAGGACTGGCGCAGGCCGGGCATCGTCTCTTTGTCCATCAGGGTTTCCATGCGCACGAAGCGCGCCCCGAACGTCGGTTTGGCAAGCTTGACCAGTTCCGCCATGGGGAAGCCGGACCAGGGCACCGCCATCGCCCAGGCCTCGACACAGCGGTGCCGGTAGAGCCGCTCTTCCAGCGGCATCTTGCGGATCAGGTCGTCGACGGAGACCGTCATCTCTTGCTCGACCATGCCGTCGATCACCACGTCCCAGGGCCTGAGCGGCATCTTTTGGGCCGCCCTCTTGATCTGTTTGTGGCTGCCGAACTCGTAGAAGTTGTTGTAGCTGGTTGCATCCTCTTCCGGCGTCAGCGGCCGGTCCAGGGTGTACGCCTCGTTGCGTTGAACCGGATAGAGGCCCGCCGTGGGGTCCTCCTCTCCGGCCGCAGCACGGGCGGCGGGCGGCAGGCCGGCTCCGGCCAGCGCGATTGGGCCGGCGGCCAGCGCCTTGACCAGGGTCCGGCGATTTCGAAACGCCGCTTCGTCGGTGACCGCACTTTCCGGGATTTCCCAACCACGCTTGACTTTGATCAGCATGAACCTCGACTCCACATCTGATGGGGCGGTGCAAGGCCGTAACCTATGGCGAGGACCGGTCCCGCCCAAGTCAAAGAACCGTGAGGCGGGGCTTGCCGGTGCTTTCCGGCCGGCCCCGGCCCTTGACTTGCGCCGGCCATCCCGCGCCAATTGTCGACAGTCTTTGTTTGCGTTGGAGGATGGCGAGCATGCACAAGAGCCGGTTGGGCGTGGTAGTGATCGATTGCCAGACCGACGATCTGGCGGGCGCAGCAGCATTCTGGGGGGGGGGCGGCGTTGGGCTGCCCGGCCGAGGATGCGCCGGCCGACGGTGATGAAAACTATTTGAAGCTGGAGACACCGCCCGACGAGGTTGGGGTCCTCTTACAGAAGGTCGACCATCCCGGCAGGGTCCACCTGGATATCGAAACCGACGATCTGGAGGCCGAGGTCAAACGGCTTGAGGAGCTGGGCGCCAAGCGGATCGCCCAGGTCAAGACCTGGTGGGTGATGGAGGCGCGAACCGGCCAGCGCTTCTGCGTGGTGCAGCCACAGCGGCCGGATTTCGAGCGCGGCGCCAACGTCTGGGAATAGGAGACCCGAACCCCCTCATCCGGCCCTTCGGGCCACCTTCTGCCCCCTGGGGAGAAGGGACCAAAAGCCCCTCTCCCCTGTGGGGAGAGGGGGTGCTGTCAGTTTCAGTCAAGCATCGACCGCAGCATCCAGGCATTCTTTTCATGGATGCTCATGCGCTGGGTGAGGAGGTCCGCGGAGGGCTCGTCGTTGACCTCGTCGACCAGCGGGAAGATGTCCCGAGCCGTGCGTACGACAGTTTCCTGGCCAACCACCAGCTGCCGGATCATCTCGTTGGCGTCGGGCACCCCCTCGGCCTCCTCGATGCTGGTCAGCTTGCCGAAGTCGGCATAGGAACCCGGCGCGGGTTCGCTCCGCGATCTCGTCCACCGCCGTCGCCAGTTCGGTGTATTGCTGTTCGAACATCGCATGCAACGTGTTGAACATTGGTCCGGTGACGTTCCAATGGAAGTTGTGGGTTTTCAAATAAAGCGTGTAGCTGTCGGCCAGCAGCCGGCCCAGCCCGGCGGCGATCTCCTGGCGGCTCGCCGTGTCAATTCCGATGTCGATCTTCATCGTACCGTCCTCGCCTCTCGTGTTTCATCTAAGCGAGATATGGTATTTAAATCGGACTGTTCAAGATACTTTTTGAATAATTCCAAAAATAGGAGCTCTGACTCAGAACTGGACCCGCACCGTGCCCAGAGCAGCGTAGTCGGCCTCGATACGGTCGCCCGGGGCTGCCGAGAATATGGGTGTGCGCAGGCCGGTGGACACCCAGTCGCCGGCCCGCAGAAACAGACCACGTCCGATCAGGTGGTTTGCCAGCCAGGCGAGCACCGAGACCGGGTTATCCAGTGCCGCCGCCGTCCCGTCCCCCTGCGGCTCGCCGTTGCGAAAAACCGAGACGCTGCGTTCCGGCAGTTCGTCCGGGTCCCAGTCCGTCGTCCCCGCGCCCGGGACCCAGTACATATTGCCGCCGCCATCTGCCGCCACCCAGCGCGGCCCGGCCTTGAGGCCGGCCGGCAGGTGGACATCCACGATCTCGACCGCCGGATGCAGCGTGGCCACCGCCGCGGCGACGGCGGCTTCCGTGTAGGGCGCATCCTGCGCCGGCAGGTCCGTTGCCATGCGAAAGCCGAACTCGCATTCGACGATGCGCAACGCCTCGGGCGGTGTCGCCAGGTCCGCCGGACTTGGCACGACGGCGCTTTGGAAGAGGGGGCCGGCTATGGGTTCGTCGATGCCGCCGGCCTCCTGGGCCGCCGCGTTGGTCATTCCGACCTTCCAGCCGACCACGGGCTCGGCCATCCGGGCGATATAGGCCTCCTGGACTGCATAAGCCTGCGCCATGGTCTCGGGATCGCCCGGCGGCGGGGCATCGAGGCGCGCGCCGCTCGCCCGCAGCGCCACGAAGGTGTCCGCCAACGTGGCAGCATCGAACGTTGTAGGCGTCACTGCGGTTTTCCCCTTCGTGCGGTCTAGTCGGCCGCGTCGGACCCGTTCCCCTGGGTCGCCACGATCTCGTCCGCCAATCTGCCTGACAGTTCGTTCAAATGGTCGAACGTCCAGTCGAAAGTGCCGACGCCCTGGGTCAACGAACGCAGTTCGACGATCAGGTCGCGCATCTCCGACTGCGGCAGATAAGCCTTCACCTCGTCCCAGTTGGGCCAGCCCTCCTTGGCGTCAAAGCCCAGGATCTGTCCGCGCCGGCGGGTGATTGTTCCCTGCGCCTTCGACGTGTATTCGCTGGGAACCGAGATTGTGACCTCGCAGATCGGTTCCAAGAGGACCGGGTTGCAGTTTGGCATCCCTTCCTTCATGGCCGCGATACCCGCCTTGCGGAAGGCCATGTCGGAACTGTCCACCGAATGATGCTGCCCGTACGTGAGGGTGACGGCGACATCCACCACCGGGAAACCCAGCGGTCCTTCAGTCAGGTACTCTTTGACGCCTGCCTCCACGGCAGGGATGTACTGCCGCGGCACGGCGCCGCCGACGATCTTTTGCTCGAACTGGAAACCGGCACCGCGCGGCTGCGGCTGGATCGTCACATGGACGTCGCCGAACTCGCCATGGCCGCCGCTTTGCTTCTTGTGCCGGGCGTGTTGCTCGGTCCCCTTGCGGATCGTCTCCTTGTAGGGCACGCGCGGCGGCCTGGTGTCGACGGCGACGTTGTAGATCTGCTCCAGGCGCTTGATCGCGACGCCCAGGTGGATTTCGCCTTGACCCCACAGGACCAGTTCCTTGGTGTCGTCGTTGTGCTCGTAACTCAGCGAGGCATCCTCTTCCACCAGGCGGCTGAGCCCGGTCGACAGCTTGACTTCGTCCTCGCGGCGCTTGGCATGGATGGCAAAGCCGAACACGGGTTGCGGCGGCTCGGGCCATTCCATGGCATCGGGAACGACCCCGCTCGGGCCCAGAACGTCGCCAGTATTGACGTCTTCCAGGCGCCCGATCGCCACCACGTCACCGGTCGAGGCCTGATTGATCTTTTTCGGGGTATGCTCCATCAGATGGGCGAGGCCGGTGACCTTGTGCGGACCGAAGGCGGTGCCGTCCTTGATCGTGCCCGACCAAACCCGCGCCAGAGAAACCTTGCCTGTATGCGGCATGTAATAGGTCTTGATGACCTGCACGACCGGCTCGCCGGACGGGACGCCCAGCCGTTTTGCCGTGTCCGCCATTCCCGGTGCTTCGTGTCGCAGCGCCTTCAACAGGCGGAACACGCCGCTTTGGTTTTCCGCGGCGCCCAGAAAGACCGGCACCACCAGGTCCTGGCGCAGATCGCGGGTCAGATTGGCGTAGACGTCCTGCTTGGAGGGTTCCACGTCCTCCAGGAGCTGCTCAAGAAGGGTATCGTCGAAGTCCGCAAGCGTCTCCAGCAGTTCCTGGCGCGCCTCCGCCTCTCGGTCCTTCATCTCGTCGGGCAGGGGCACCAGGTCCGATGCGGTGCCGGGCTTGTACTGGTAGGCGCGTTCGGAAACCAGGTCCACATAGCCGGAGACGTTATCGCCGTCACGGATGGGCACGTGGCGCAACACCAGCGGCCGGTCGGAAACCGATTGCAGGGCCTGCAACACGTCGCGCACCCGTGTTGAGGCCGTGTCCATCTTGTTGACGAACAGCATGTGCGGGATATCGCGCTTGTCCAGGAAGTGGAGCAGCGGCGCCAGGGCCAGGGCCTTCTCCACAGCGGGTTCGCAGACCACGACGGCGACGTCGACCGCCAGCAGCGGCGTGTGGCCTTCGTGCGAGAACTCGACCGATCCCGGGCAGTCCAGAAACGTCCACTGCTCCGACAAAAAATCAGCGCTCGCGGCGCTGATTTCGATGCTCATCTGGCGGCTCCTTGCCTCGTCCGATGCATCGCCCACGGTGTTGCCGTCCTTGATGCTGCCGCGGCGGTCGATGGCACCGCATTGGTGAAGCATCGCCTCCATCAAGGTCGTCTTTCCGCTGAGGTAGTTGCCCACGATTGCAACGCACCGGGGCGCCGAGGGACTGGAGCCTGGCATGGCGTTCTCCTTCCTGTACCCGTCAGTTCCGATGTCCGGACCCAGGGTCCGGGCAAAGGTCGCCGGGCGTTATTCTAGACTTTCGCCAGGCCTTGGTCGGACGACCGGTCCGTGGCGTAACTCCCGTTCCGGCTATGCTCGCAAAAAGGCAAGACGGTGCCAAGGGGGTTCCCGTATCGCGGAGCGGTTTCGGCATGGCGGTTAACCATAAAAGAAACGCCGGCGGCCAATCGGACGCCGGCGGCATTAGTTTCAGGAGACTTGGAGTGCAGGGAAGCCGGAGCCTAGAGACCAAATTGATGGGCGACCGCCGGATCGATCACCAGTATCGCACCGGCACCGTACAGGCGGTCGGCATATCCGTCACTGCTGCCGAGGCTGACCACAACATTGTCGAAGCGGCCGAGGGTGAGCAACTCGCCCTCTGCCTCGTGCAAGGCAATCATCACGTCCGCCGCGCTGCTGGTGGGCGGAAAAACCGCCATCACGGGTTCGCCGGCCGCGCCGGGTGCGGTGGCGGCAGCCGTAAAGGCCAGTCCTGCCGTGAAACAAACCACGGCACTGGCGAGAATTCCTTTCAGGGAGAGGAACGGGCGAACAAGCGGGGAGCGGGCCAGGCGCGCCGGGCCGAAGGCTCTGCCCTCGCGCCCATGCGAGTATTCGTAAATGCTGGCCATCTCCTGTTCTCCAGTCCCCTTATTGATGAGTACTTTTGTACGCACCAATTTTTAACAGCCTGTTAAGGTGGGCCTTTACTTAAAATGCCAAGTAGTCTTTTGCAGGGGACTTTGGTTAACAAGAACCCTTCAGCCGGGCACGTGCGTGCAGTTCCGTGTTCAGCTCAGTGCCGCACAGGCACGCTGGATCCGCGTGCAGGCCTCGCGCAGGAGATCGGTCGAGGTGGCATAGGAGATCCGGAAATAGGGTGACAGGCCGAACGCGGCACCGTGCACGGCGGCGACGCCCTCGCTGTCCAGGAGATAGGTGACAAAATCCTCGTCGGTTTCCATCGTCTTGCCCTGGGGCGTGGTCCTGCCGATGACGCCGTCGCACAGGGGATAGACGTAGAACGCACCTTCCGGCGTGTTGCAGGAAAGCCCGTCGGTCTGGTTCAGCATCGAAACCACCAGGTCGCGCCGTTCCTTGAACGCCTTGTTGTGCTCGGCGATGAAGCCGTGGTCGCCGTTCAGGGCCGCGACCGCGGCCCACTGGCTCAGCGTGGAGGTCGACGTCGTCGACTGGGATTGCAGCTTGTTCATTGCCTTGATCAGCTCAACCGCCCCCGCGGCATAGCCGACCCGCCAGCCTGTCATGCAATAGGCCTTGGACAAGCCGTTCAGCGTCAGGGTCCGGGCATAGAGCTCCGGCGCCACTTCGGCGATCGTCGCGAATTCAAAACCGTCATAGACGATGAACTCGTACATGTCGTCGGTCATCACCCAGACATGCGGATGCCGGACCAAAACGTCGGCCAGTGCTTTCAGGTCGTCGGCGGTGTAACCGGCGCCTGTCGGGTTCGACGGGCTGTTCAGCATCAGCCACTTGGTGCGCGGCGTGATCGCCGCCTCCAGTTGGTCCGGCCGCAGCTTGAAGCCGGCTTCGACGCCGCATTCGACGACCACCGGCGTGCCCTCGGCCAACAGGGTGATGTCGGTGTAGCTGACCCAGTACGGCGCCGGGACGATCACCTCGTCGCCCGGATTGAGGGCGGCCATCAGGGCGTTGAAGATCGTCTGCTTGCCGCCGCAGCCGACGGTGATCTGGTCGGGCGTGTAGGTTAGGCCGTTGTCCCGCTTGAGCTTGGCGCACACCGCCTCGCGCAGTTCCGGGATGCCGGCTGCCGGGGCGTATTTGGTCTTTCCTTCCGCCGCGGCCTGAGCGGCCGCATCCTTGATGTGCTGCGGCGTGTCGAAGTCGGGCTCGCCCGCGCCCAGGCCGATCACGTCGCGGCCTTCGCGTTTCAGTTCCTGCGCCTTGGTCGAGACGGCGATCGTCGGCGACGGTTTGATGCGGCTGAGTCGGTCGGCGAGAAATGGCATGGCGGGATTCCGAACAATGACAGGGGACGACGGCGTCCGAAAACAGTAGGCCCATGCCGCGGGCGCCGCAACGGCAAAGCGGCAAGCCGCGACGGCGGCGTCAGGGAAAAACCCCGCGTGCCACCATTGCCCTGATCTGCTGGGTGCGCGCGGTGCCCAGGCGTGCCTCCAGATCGGCCAGTTGCGGCTCTGCGCCGGTCCCGCCGGCCGACGCATGGCGCCACAGCCAGCCATAGGCCTTTTCCGGGTCGGGCGGCACACCGGTGCCGCTGTAAAGGGCAAGACCGAGCGCCAGCTGTGCCGGCGCGACGCCGTTGCGCGCCGCATCTTCCAGCAGGAACAGGCGCTGGCGTTCCGGCGTTTCGGCGACCTCGCCGCTTTGTACCGCTTGGTACATCCGGAACTGGGCCGGGCCGTAGCCGCCGCGCACCGCATAGTCCAGAACCTTGAAAGCCATGTCCTCGTCCTGGGGCACGTTGCGGCCGGTCAGAAAGGCTTCGAACAGGCGGTACTGGCGCGGTCCGTCCCAGCCGTCGCGCACCAGGTCGCGCCACTGGTAGGCCTCCCTGATTTCCGTCCAGACGTTGAAGTCGGCCGGCAGCCGCGCCTCGGCATAGCGAAAGCTCTGCTTGAAATCGCCCTCGCCCAGCAACAGGACGACCGTCTTGCGGAAGTGATGACGCGCGCGGGTCGGGTCCTGGGGCACGCCCAGCCCGTCGCGATACATGACGGCCAGGTGGACGGTCCGCTGCGGGCACTCGTGAAAGCTGAGGCCTCCATAAAGGGCCGCGATCGCTCCGTAGTCGGGCGGCCCGTAAAGCCCGTCGAAAATCGTTTGGGCCTTGATGCACTTGGCCCGTGGCGCGTTCGCCGCGACGCCGGCATCCAGTAGCCGCAATGCGCCGTAATTGTCGCCGTTGGCGAAGGCGCGCCGATAGGCGTCTTCGTCCCAGCCGCCGGCCCGGCTTGCGGCGGGGTCCGTGGCGGTCTGGGTCGGCGCCAGCGCGCAGCCCACCGGACTCAACAGGGCCAATGCCCAAAGCGATGCAAGCAGCCGTTTCATCGGGCGCCAGCATACAGGCCGGCCGTTGCTTGCCAACGGCTTTCGCCCGGCGCCCAGAAATTGCCCGATTTGGCCCCCGAATTGCCACGCGGCGGCGCTGCTGGCGCCCAATTTCCCGTTGGACTGTTCTCCTGCAACCAAGCCTAGGGAGGGCGCCCATGCGCGCGGCACAGACACTCGGTTGGATCCTCTTCGGCGTCATCGCGGTGCTTTTGTCCGCATTCCAGGCCCCCGCCGCCCCTTTCGAGCCGGGCCTGACCTTTACGCTGCCGGCCCGGCCGGGCTCCAGCCGTCCGGCGCCGATGGTGGCCACGGCCGTGGATGTGACGGTGAAAGGCATCGTCGCCCGCGGCCTGACCAGCCAGACCTTCGTCAACCCCGACAGCTTCTGGGTGGAGGGCGTCTATGTCTTCCCCTTGCCTGACGCCGCCGCCGTCGACTATCTGCTGATCCGTGTCGACGACCGGCTGATCAAGGGCGTGATCAAGGAACGCGACGAGGCAGCCCGCGTCTATGCGGAGGCCAAGCAGGCCGGCCGGCATGCCAGCCTGCTGGATCAGGATCGCCCGAACCTGTTCCGTCTCGCCGTTGCCAACATCCCGCCCGGCGCGGAGATCTCCGTGGAGATCGGCTGGCAACTGCGGCTGAAACCGGACGACGGGTCGTTCAGCCTTTCACTGCCGACGGTGGTGGCGCCCCGCTACATTCCCGGCGGTGCCGGTCTGGTGTCGATGGCGCCCGCGCAGGATGCCCGCGCCGTTCCGGACGCCGCCCGGATCGTGCCGCCTTATCGCCGTGCGAAGGACGGCAAGGGACAGCCGGTGACCTTCACGGTTTCCATCGATACCGGAACGCAACTGGAAGGGTTGGACAGCGCCAGTCACGCCATTGCGGTCACACGTCAGGCGACCCGCTATCGCGTGGTGCTGAAGGAGGGCGGCGTTCCGTCCGACCGCGATTCCCGGCTTCGCTGGCGCCCGGTCGCCGCTGCTGCCGTGCCCAGTATGTTCGTGGAGCATGTCGGACATGAGACATTCGTGCTTGGCATGTTGACGCCTCCCGCGCCCAAGAAGACGGGTTCCGTAAACCGACCGCCGCGGGAGATCATTTTCGTCATCGACCGGTCCGGGTCGATGGACGGACCGTCGATCGACCAGGCCAAGGCGGCGCTGTTGTTCGCGCTGGGCCGGCTTGATCCAGCCGACACTTTCAATGTGATCGCATTCGACGACCTGCCTGCAGCCTTGTTCGACGCGCCGCAAACGGCGGACCCGGAAACTGTCAGCTACGCCCGCGGCTTCGTTGCCGGTCTGGAGGCGGATGGCGCGACGGCGATGGTGCTGGCGCTGCGGCTTGTGCTGAACGGGGGCACCGATCCCGACCGGTTGCGCCAGGTGGTATTCTTGACCGACGGCGTCGTCGGCAACGAGGAAGGCCTGTTCGCATTTGTTGAGCGCAATCTGGGCGACGTCCGCCTGTTCACCATCGGGTTGGGCAGCGCGCCGAACGGCTGGTTCATGCGCAAGGCGGCGGAACTGGGGCGCGGCGCCTATGTGGCGATCGACGATCTTAGCGCAGTTGAGTCAGAAATGCGGCGCCTGTTCACCCGTCTTGAACAGCCGGTCCTGACGGGGGTTGGCGTCGCCAAGGCAGGTGAGCCGGCGGCGGAGATCTTTCCGCCGGTCATTCCCGACCTTTATGCCGGCGAACCGGTTGTCTTCGTCGCCCGGTTCGCGGACCCCGGCGGGACGGTGACGGTGGAGGCCGACGACGGCTGGCTCCGCCGCCTCGACCTTGCCGAGGCGAAGCCGGCGGCTGGCATCGGAAAGCTTTGGGCCCGTGCAAAGATCGAGGCGCTGAACGACAGCGCGCGGCGCGGCGGCGACCCTGACCGGATCAGGTCTGCCGTTGTGGACCTGGCACTGCGCCACGGCCTGGCGACGCGGCATACCAGTTTCCTTGCCGTGGATACCGAACCGGCGCGGCCCGAAACCGCGCCCCTGAGCACGGCCGAAGTGCCGTTGAACCTGCCGGCGGGCTGGTCGGAGGAAAAGGTTCTGGGCGACGGGCCCGGCATGGCGGTCCCGACCATGTTCACGCCGATCACCGGGCCGCAGACGGCAACGCCGTTCCTGGTGCATGCGGCGACCGCTCTGGCCTTCGCCGGGCTGGCGCTGGTCGTGCTGATAATCGCCCGCCATCGGGTCCCGGCATGAAACCCGGCCTGCGGCGCGTCCTGCCGGCAGCGGCGGCGGGACTGGCGCTGGTCGCCGGCTGGCAAGCGCTGGAAGCCGCCACGATCCCGGTGAAGGCGGTGGCGTCCCAGGTGTTGCTGGCCCGTGCCTGGGACGATGCGGCGGATGGGGCCCACCGGCCCAGACCGTGGCCCTGGGCGGATACCTGGCCGGTCGGCCGCTTTAACGTTCCCCGGCTTGGGGTCGACCGGATCGTGCTGGCCGGGGCCAGCGGCCGCACCCTGGCCTTCGGACCGGCCCGGCTGGACTCGGTGGACAGGGCCGATCCGTTGCGGCAGATCGTGCTGTTTGGGCATCGCGACACCCATTTTCGGTTTCTGGAGGACCTCATGCCGGGCGATCTGTTGGCCTGGCGCGAGCCGGGCGGCGCCGTGCGAGACTTCGTGGTTCAGGAATCGGCGGTCCTTCACAAGGACGCGCTGGGCGTGCCCGCCGACGCTGCGGGGGTGATGCTGTTGGTGACGTGCTTTCCTTTCGATGCCGTCGCGCCCGACACCCCGTTGCGTTACGCGGTGCTGTTGGCGGAACGCGGGCCGGCGACCGTGGCCAGGTAGATCCCGGCCGCGATCAGGGCTGCGCCGGAGACATGGTGGAAATACAGGGTCTCGCCCAGGAACACGATCGCCAGGACCGCGCCGAACAGCGGCATCAGGTGCAGGAAGAGCCCGGCCACGTTCGGCCCCACCGCCTCCACCGCGGGGTTGAACCCCAGATAGACCAGCGCGGATGCAACCACGCCCACATAGGCGACGGTGACCGCGCTGGCCCAGGTCAGCGGCATGACCGCGCCGCTGACATGTTCGACCGCCACCGCCGGTAAGAGGAACAGGACCGCGAACCCGACGATGCCGGTCAGCATGGCGTTTGGGTGCAAGGCCGCGGGCCGCCGGCGTACCAGGACCGAATAGAGCGCCCAGAACAACATGGCGACGACCATGACCCCGTCGCCGTAGGAAAATGTCAGGGTCCTGAGCACTTCCAGCTCGGCCCGGGTGACGATCACCGCAACCCCGATCATGGACAGCGCAATCCCCAGCGCCTGGCGCAAGCTGAGGCGGTCGCCCCAGATCACCCGCGACATCACCGGGATCACTGCCGGGCAGATCGACATGATCAACAGGGCGTTGATCGCCGTGGTCCAATGCACTGCGTAGTACAGAAGCGAGTGAAACAGCGCCATGCCCAGCAGCGACAGCAGCGCCAGCATCTTCCATTCGCGTTTCATGATCGGCCAGCCGCGTCGGATGTGTGGCCACGCGATCGGCAGCAAAACGATGAAGGCGGTGAGCCAGCGCCAGAAACTGAGCGCAACCGGCGGGATCTCGGCCGCCACGGCGCGGCCAAGCACGATGTTCCCTGCCCAAGCCAGCGAAGCAAAGGACAGCATCAGATAAGCCGTTCGCGCCTTCATGGTCTCTGCTAACCTAGCTGCTGTCGCCTGCCGTTCCAATGCCGCCGGGTGGAAGGCGGGCGGCCGGCATCCCATATAGCCGAGACGGACGCGAGCACCCGATGACGGACCTGGCCCAGGACAACACACCGGTTTTCATGCGCAAGGCCGAGCGCCCCCTGTCGGAGGGCGGCATTCCGTTCGCGCTCAACTCGGACTTCGAGCCGGCTGGTGACCAGCCGCAGGCGATCCGCGAATTGGCCGAGGGCCTGGCCCAGGGCGAGCAGAACCAAGTTCTCCTGGGCGTGACCGGCTCGGGCAAGACCTTCACGATGGCGCACGTGATCGCCCAGCTGCAGCGCCCGACCCTGATCATGGCGCCCAACAAGACGCTGGCCGCCCAGCTTTACGGCGAGATGCGGGAGTTCTTCCCCAACAACGCGGTGGAGTACTTCGTCTCCTACTACGACTACTACCAGCCCGAGGCCTACGTGCCGCGGACCGACACCTATATCGAGAAGGAAAGCTCGATCAACGAGCAGATCGACCGGATGCGCCATTCCGCGACCCGGGCGCTGTTGGAACGCGACGACGTCGTCATCGTCGCGTCCGTTTCCTGCATCTACGGCATCGGGTCGGTCGAAACCTACCAGCAGATGGTGGCACCGGTGAAAATGGGCCAGATGCTGGACAGCCGGGACCTGATCCGGCGCCTGGTGGAGCTGCAGTACCGGCGCAACGACAATAACTTCATGCGCGGCACTTTCCGGGTCCGCGGCGACACCGTCGAGGTCTTTCCCGTCCAATACGAAGACCGGGCTTGCCGGATCTCGTTCTTCGGCGACGAGGTGGAGGCGATCCAGGAATTCGATCCCCTGACCGGCGAACGTGCGGCGGCGATGGAGGCGATCAAGGTCTATGCCAACTCGCACTATGTGACGCCCAGGCCGACGCTGCAGCAGGCGGCGAAGCAGATCAAGCATGACCTGAAGCTGCGGCTGGAGGAACTGACGGCCAACGGCAAGCTGCTGGAGGCCCAGCGACTGGAACAGCGCACCACCTTCGACCTGGAAATGATGGAAGCGACCGGGTCCTGCGCCGGCATCGAAAACTACTCGCGCTATCTGACCGGCCGGGCGCCCGGCGAGCCGCCGCCGACCCTGTTCGAATACCTGCCCGACCATGCCCTGCTGATGGTCGACGAATGCCATGTCACCGCGCCCCAGATCGGAGGTATGTTCCGGGGCGACTTCAACCGCAAGAGCACGCTGTCCGAATTCGGCTTCCGGCTGCCCTCTTGCGTGGACAACCGGCCGCTGAAGTTCGAGGAGTGGGACGCCATGCGGCCGCAGTCGGTGTTCGTCTCGGCCACGCCGGGCCCATGGGAGCTGGAACGCACCGCGGGCGTCTTTACAGAACAGGTGGTGCGGCCGACTGGTCTGATCGATCCGGTCTGCATCATCCGGCCTACCGCGTCCCAGGTCGACGACCTGTTGGACGAGTGCCGGCAGTGTGCCGACAAGGGCGCGCGGGTTCTGGTCACCACCCTGACAAAGCGGATGGCCGAGGATCTGACCGAATACATGACCGAGGCAGGCATCAAGGTGCGCTACCTGCATTCCGACGTGGAAACCCTGGAGAGGATCGAAATCATCCGCGACTTGCGTTTGGGCGTGTTCGATGTCCTGGTGGGCATCAACCTGCTGCGCGAGGGATTGGACATTCCCGAATGCGCCCTGGTGGCGATCCTGGATGCCGATAAGGAGGGTTTCCTGCGGTCCAAGACCTCGCTGGTCCAGACCATCGGCCGGGCGGCGCGCAACGTGGAGGGCCGGGTCATCCTTTATGCCGATCAGATGACCGAATCGCTGGAACATGCGATCGGCGAGACCAACCGGCGCCGGGCCAAGCAGGAGGCCTATAACCAGGAACACGGGATCACGCCGGAAAGCGTCAAGAAGCAGATCGGCGACATCCTGGACAGCGTCTACGAGCGCGACCACGTCACGGTACAGACCGGCGACGAGACCCGCGGCCACCTGGTGCGGATCGATCTGAAGACCTACGTGGCGGAACTGGAGAACCGCATGAAGGCCGCGGCCGCCGACCTGGAGTTCGAGGAGGCGGCCCGCCTGCGCGACGAGATCAAGCGCCTTGAGGGTTACGACCTGGAGATGCCGGCCGACCAGGCGCCGCTGGACCCGGGCATCGCCGCGACCATCAGGAATACGCCGATGGAGGTCCTGCCCAAGGGCCGGCGGGGCGGATCCAAGCGCACCAAGGGCAGGCAAGGGCGGCGTTGACATTCTCCCTCGGGCTCCCTGTCGCTTGCTGTCCGGCGGCGCAAGCCCATACTGTGTGAACATGACGATCCCGAAGACAGCCTTGATTACCGGTGCGGCCCAGCGGATCGGCCGCGTCATTGCCCTGGACCTGGCGGCGCACGGCTATGCCGTCGCCGTGCATTTCAACAGATCCCAAGAGGCGGCCGAAGCGGTCGCGGAGGAGGCGCGCGCTGGGCGTGACGGCCGGCGTTGTTCAGGCGGACCTCTTGCGCGAAAACGAAGTCGCTGGCCTTGTGGACGCGTCGACGGCGGCCATCGGCCCGGTTGGCATTCTGGTGAACAACGCCTCCACGTTCGAACGTGACGACCCGCTGTCGGCCACCCGCGAAAGCTGGGATCTCCACATGGAAGCGAACCTCAGGGCGCCCTTCGTGCTGTCACAGGCCCTGGCCCGGGACCTGCCGGAAGACGCCGAGGGCGCGATCGTGAACATCGTCGATCAGCGGGTCCGGAACCTGAACCCGTTCTACACGACCTATACGCTCAGCAAGGCCGGCTTGTGGACTTTGACCCAGACCCTTGCACTGTCCTTCGCGCCACGGATCCGAGTGAACGCAATCGGCCCCGGCCCTGTCCTGAAGAACGTGCGCCAGACCGACGCCTCGTTCGCCGCCCAGTACGAGGGCCTGCCGCTACAGCGCGCGGTCGGCCCCGACGAGATCGCCCGCGGTGTCCGCTTCATCCTGGAGTCGGCTTCCATGACGGGTCATTGGCTTGCCCTGGATGCGGGCGAGCACCTCGGATACGCGCATCCGCCGCCCGGATTCGAGCCGCCGGATTAGACAATTACCGGTTGTGGGGTTGTTCGAACCTTGTAACCACCACCCCGAATGGTCTAGTCAACTTGATGTGATTCTAGGGGCTTACAAGGCCTTGTAATAGAACCGTAAACATCCCGCAGCATGGATGTCACAACAGGAGTTGTGCACAGGTGGGATCAGTTCTGCAGTAACAGGCTCACGCACCGGGATTTTATGCAGTTGGCGTGTATTCCGATTAACTGAAACAAATTCTTACATTTCTTATCAAAGGTTTACGGAGTGTGCCCAAAAAATAGGCAAAAAGTACAACCCCCTGGAACTCCTAGCTTGCGGCGTTAACCATGTTGGGTTTTGAACATATTTATCCACAGGATTGGTGGGTATCGTTTTTTGAACCGCGGCTAGGGCTTTGCTAGGTTGACGCCGCCGCTTGACCCTGCCCACGGGAAACTCTGTGTGACCAGAACAGGTTGCCTGTGCTGATGTCTGATCCTGAGACTACGCCCGCACCGCCGCTGCGCGAGGAGACCGCTACCGGAACCGAAACCGGGGTGCGTGGCGTCGCCGTCATTGCGGCGCATCTGGGTACCTTGCCCAGCGGCCCGGGCGTCTATCGGATGTTGAATGCGGATGGCGAGGCGCTCTATGTCGGCAAGGCGCGATCCCTGAAGAAGCGCGTTGCAACCTACACGCAGCTATTCCGCCTGCCGGTACGGTTGCAGCGCATGGTCAGCGAAACCGCCGGCATGGAGTTCGTCACGACGCACACCGAAGTCGAAGCGTTGCTTCTCGAATCCAACCTGATCAAGCGCCTGAAGCCTCGTTACAACGTCTTGCTTCGCGACGACAAGAGCTTCCCGGACATCTTGATCCGCCGCGACCATCCCTTCGCGCAGATCGTCAAGCATCGCGGCGCGCGGTCCGTGCCGGGCGAGTATTTCGGACCCTTCGCCTCGGCGGGTGCGGTCAACCGCACCATCACGGCGTTGCAACGCGCCTTTCTGCTGCGCAACTGCTCGGATTCGGTGTTCAACGCACGGACCCGGCCGTGCCTTCAATATCAGATCAAACGCTGCTCGGCGCCGTGCGTGGGGCTGATCAGCGAGGCCGACTATGCCGACCTGGTCTCCCAGGCCGAGGACTTCCTGACCGGCAAGTCGCGGCGCGTGCAGGAACGCCTGGGCCAGGACATGGAAGCTGCCAGTGCGGCGCTGGAATTCGAAACCGCCGCCGCCATTCGCGACCGGATCCGGGCATTGACGATGGTCCAGTCGCACCAGGACATCAACATGGAAGGTGTGGAGGAGGCCGACGTGATTGCGCTTCACGGCGAAGGCGGCCAGGTCTGCATCCAGGTGTTCTTCTTCCGGGCCGGCAGCAACTACGGCAACCGCGCCTATTTTCCCAGCCACGACAAGAACATGCAGACCGGCGAGATTCTCGCCGCTTTTCTGGGGCAGTTCTACGAAGGTCGCATGCCGCCGCGCGAGGTTCTGGTCAGCGAGCGGCCGCGCGAAGGCGATCTGATCGCCGAGGCGCTGAGCGTGCGCGCCGGGCGCAAGGTCGCCGTCAGGAAGCCCGCACGGGGCGGGCGGCGCAAGCTGGTGGAGCACGCGGCGGCCAACGCGCGGGCAGCACTTGCCCGGCGGTTGGCCGAAAGCAGCTCCAACCGGCGGGTGCTGGAGCAACTGGCCGACCTGCTGGGGCTGGACGGCGCACCGAACCGGATCGAGGTCTACGACAACAGCCACATTCAGGGACACAATCCCGTCGGGGCGATGATCGTCGCCGGTCCCGAGGGCCTGATGAAGAACGCCTACCGCAAGTTCAATATCAAGACCGCCGGCGTGGACGGCGAGACCAGCGGCGGCGACGATTTCGCCATGATGCGCGAGGTGCTGGGGCGCCGGTTCACCCGTTCCCTAAAGGAGGATCCGGAGCGCAGTGAAAGCTGGCCCGATCTCGTGGTCATCGACGGCGGCAAGGGACAACTGTCCAGTGCGCTGACCTCGTTTGCGGAGCTGGGTATCGAGGACGTGCCGCTGGCGGCCATTGCCAAGGGCCCTGACCGCAACGCCGGTCGCGAAACCTTCCACATGGAAGGCCGACCGCCCTTCACGCTGGAGTCCCGGGACCCGGTGCTTTACTACCTTCAGCGCCTGCGCGACGAAGCCCACCGCTTTGCCATCGGCACCCATCGGGCCCGGCGCGCGAAGGACCTGGCCCGGTCTCCGCTGGACGAGATCCAGGGCATCGGCGCCAAGCGCAAGAACGCCCTGTTGATGCGGTTCGGTTCGGCCAAGGCGGTGGCGCGGGCCGGCCTCGTCGATCTGGAGGCGGTCGATGGAATCTCCAAGTCGGTCGCCCGGAAGATTTATGACCACTTCCACGGGGAAAACTAGTATGACCACGGCAGCGGTGGTCGATGCATCCCGGGCAAGGCGAATACGATGTTAACCAGTCTCCCGAACCTTCTGACGCTGTCGCGGATCGTTCTGATTGCGCCGCTGGTGGGGCTGTTCTACCTGGAAAATGCCGTCGGCTACTGGGCCGCCTTCGGCATCTATGTCTTTGCCTGCATCACCGATTTCTTCGACGGCTACGTCGCCCGCCACCTGAACCAGCTGTCAAAACTGGGCCGGTTCCTGGATCCGATCGCCGACAAGCTGCTGGTGGCGTGCATCATCCTGATGCTGGTGGCGAACGGGGTCATCGAGGGCGTGCATGTGCTGCCGGGTGTTGTGATCCTGGTGCGTGAGATCGTGGTCTCGGGCTTGCGCGAATTCCTGGCCGAACTGAAGGTCGGTGTGCCCGTCAGCCGCCTGGCGAAATGGAAGACCACGGCACAGATGCTGGCCCTCGGGTTTCTGATCGTGGGGCCCGCCGTGCCGCCGGCGCTTCCGGCGGTGCTGGTCGGCCAGATCCTGCTGTGGATCGCCGCCGTGCTGACCATGGTCACCGGCTACGACTACCTGACCACGGGGTTGCGTCACATGACAGGGCCGGACCAGCCTGCGGACAAAGCCGGGGCGGAACGGGACGCGGCCGCGCCGGACGCCGGCTGACCGCGTCTGAGGATCCCGGGCGGCAGGGCAGGACATGAGAGTCTTCGGATTGGTTGGTTGGAGCGGAAGCGGCAAGACCACGCTGTTGGTCGAGCTGTTGCCCCTGCTGGTGGAGCGGGGGCTGCGGGTCTCCACCTGCAAGCACGCCCACCACGCCTTCGACGTGGACAAGCCGGGCAAGGACTCCTATCGCCACCGCGCGGCCGGTGCCACCGAGGTGATGATATCCTCGTCGTACCGCTGGGCGCTGATGCACGAGTTGCGCGACAGTCCGGAACCCGAGCTGGACGAGATCGTCGCCCGAATGACGCCGGTGGATCTGCTGCTTGTGGAGGGGTTCAAGCGCAATCCGCAGGACAAAATGGAGATCTACCGCCCCGCCTTGGGAAAACCTATGCTGGCGACACAGGACAAGACGGTGGTGGCGGTAGCCAGCGACGGCCCGGTCGACGGGATCGGAGTGCCGGTCCTGGACCTCAACGATCCCGTGGCGATCGCGACATTCATCGTTGCGCATTGCGGCCTGGAGGCGCCCTAGCGGATGGCACAGCTCAGCGACGATTGTTTCGCCTTCGGCGGCGAGCTGATGCGGCTGGAGGAGGCAGTCCGGCGGGTCCGGGAAAACCTGGTCTGCGTGGCATCGCCGGAAACGGCTGCCCTCGGCGACGCGGTCGGACGGGTGCTGGCCGAAGACGTGGTCTCACCCCTGGATGTCCCGCCCTACGCCAACTCCGCAGTGGACGGCTACGCCGTCTACCATGCGGACCTGGACCCCGACCGGGACACGATGCTGCCGGTCGCGGGAAGAGCGGCGGCGGGGCACCCTCTCGATCGGCCGGCCGAACCGGGCACCGCGATCAGGATATTCACCGGTGCGCCGATGCCCGCCGGCCCGGACACGGTCCTGATGCAGGAGGACTGCCGCGAGACCGACGGGCGGGTCGCGATCCGCCCCGGCATCAAGCGGGGTGCCAACCGGCGCGAAGCCGGCGAGGATATCGCGGCCGGCGCGCAGGTCCTCAGTCAGGGCTGCGTGCTGCGCCCCCAAGAGGTGGGGCTGGCGGCATCCATCGGCCTGACCAATCTGCCGGTCTTCGCGCGCCTGAAGGTGGCGGTCTTTTCCACCGGCGACGAGGTTCACGAGCCTGGGCAGCCCCTGCCGGAAGGCGCCCTCTATGATTCCAACCGCTACACTCTGCAGGCGGCGCTCAGACAGGCCGGTTGCCGGGTCACCGATCTGGGCATCCTGAAGGACGATTACGACACCATCCGGGCGGCGTTGCGCGGGGCCGCGGCAGAGCACGATCTGCTGGTGACCTCCGGCGGGATGTCGATCGGCGAGGAAGACCATGTTCGTCTGGTCCTGGAACAGGAAGGACGGGTCGACTTCTGGCGACTGGCCATCAAGCCGGGCCGACCGGTCGGGTTCGGCATGGTCTCCGCGCCGGACGGACCGGTCCCTGTCATGGGCCTGCCCGGCAATCCGGTCGCGGCCTTGACCACCTTCCTGTGCATTGGCCGGCCCGTTCTGGCCGTTCTGGGCGGAGCCGTCGAGACGCCGCCGCGTCGATTTGCGGTGCGCCTGGGCTTTGCTTACAAGAAGAAAGCCGGCAGGCGCGAGTTCGTGCGCGCGGTCCTGGACCGTGACAAGGCCGGCGTCCTGGTGGCCGGCAAGCATGGGCGCAGCGGCGCCGGGATCCTGTCGTCGCTGTCCGGTGCGGAGGGGTTCGTGGAACTGGGCGAAGAGGACACCATATTGGGACCAGGGGTGGATGTGGATTTCATCCCCTTCAGCGAGTTCGGATTGTCACGATGAAAGTTCTGTATTTCGCCTGGTTGCGCCAGCGCACAGGGACCGGCGAAGAGGAAATCACGCTGCCCGAGGGCGTCGGCGACGTGGCCGGCCTGGTCGAGCATCTGAAGACGCTGAGCGAGGGGCATGCCTTCGCCTTCGAAGACCTGTCGGCCATCAAGGTGGCGGTCGATCAGGAATACGCCACCCTGGAGGCGCCGCTGGACGGTGCGCGGGAAGTTGCCTTCTTCCCGCCGGTGACCGGCGGCTGAGGACCGGGGCGATGGCGGTCCGGGTCCAGCGCGAGGATTTCGATGTCGGCGTGGAAAGCGAACGGCTCACCGCCGGCAATACATCGGTCGGTGGCTTGTGCGTCTTCGTCGGCCTGGTCCGGGATATGGCGGGGGACACCGGTGTCGCCGCCATGACGCTGGAGCATTATCCGGGCATGACCGAGAAGATGCTGGAGGAGATCGAAACCGAGGCCCGGCGGCGCTGGCCACTGGAAGCCTCGCTGATCATCCATCGGTACGGCCGGCTGGAGCCGGGCGACCGCATCGTGCTGGTGGCCTGCGCCAGCCCCCACCGCCAGGCGGCGTTCGAGGCCAGCCAGTTCCTGATGGACTGGCTGAAGACCAAGGCGCCTTTCTGGAAGGTGGAAGAAAGCAAGGCAGGCGAGGAAAGCTGGGTCGACGCCCGCGACAGCGATGACGCCGCGGCGGCGCGCTGGAAGGAATAGGCTCACACCGTGAGCAAGCGGATATATCCCTAACACTATAGACCGGTTACATCCCTGACAGTTTTGGTTGGTTGTGCCTTGGGCCGGGGCGGCCGCCCCGGCC
>Ga0209366_1000102_pt1 | contig 29927 bp, 29 predicted proteins | sample WorMetmaBAHAMAS2_FD_187391 | JGI IMG/M metagenome (GOLD analysis project Ga0209366, IMG submission 187391) | Marine gutless worms symbiont microbial communities from Max Planck institute for Marine Microbiology, Germany - Inanidrilus... | ecosystem: Host-associated > Annelida > Digestive system...
CCCCAACCCCTCTCCCCTTGGGAGAGGGGCTTTTTTCCCTTCTCCCCGATGGAAGAAGGTGGCCCGAAGGGCCGGATGAGGGGTTTACCGGCCTATGTCTCTTGCGCGTCCCGCAATTCCTTCGCGTAGACCAGATAGTAATTGCGCGCCGTGGCGTTTACCTGCGTCTCGGCGAGGGCCGTCAGGCAGTCGATCTTGATCCGCAGCGCGGCGTCGTTGTCCGTTTCCAGGGCGATCACCAGGTCCGCCAGTTCCATCGCCCATTGATGCTCTCCGGCCGTGGTCGCCTTGCGCGCGCATTCCAGCAACGCCGCCTCGCCGCCTGCCAGGTCCGCGATCCGGCGTGCCTTTTCCGCCGGCGGGGTCGGAAAGAGACTGGTCGGATTGCCATCGAACCATCCGACCGTGCCGGCGAAATAGGCCCGCGCCGACCAGGCGACCGTCCCGTAGAACTGCTGGAGATGGGGTTTGGCCGCCAGCTCTTCCGGAAGGTGCACGGTTTCCGCGATCTCGTCCGGCGTCAGGCCGCGGTTCATGGCTTCCGCCGTCTGTGCGATCACCGCGCAGATCGCGTCACGGTAGTCGGCCAGTCGCCCCCTGATTGTCTCCGCCCCGCGCACCGGGCGGGAATGGCCGGGAACCAGGTAGTCCGCCTCGAACCGGATCAGGCGGTCCAGCGTGTCGGACCAGGCGTCGAAGTCGCGATAGCGCGTGCCGCGGATCGCATAGAGGTTGGGGAAGGATTTGTAGAAGTTGTCGCCGCAGAACAGGACCTTTCGGTCGGGCAGCCAGGCCACCAGCTGGTCTTCGGTTTCGCCCGGTGCGGCATGCAGTTCCAGGTGGACGCCGCCGCAGTCGAGATCGTAGCGGTCGCCCTCGAACATGACGGTCGGCGGGACGAACCCTGCCCCCATGCCTTCCATCGGCCGGTCGCCGGGGCCGATCCCCAGATTGATACGCTCCGTGGCTTCGGCAAGACCCATCCCGAACTGGCGGCGCGTGCGTTTCAGCAGGATCTCCGTCGGCGCCGGCCGCGCATCCGTGCGAAACAGATCGGGCGAGAGGTTCGACCGGGAAACGATCTCCGGCGCCGCGCCTTCGGCGAAAACGGTCGTGCCGCTCACATGGTCGCGGTGGCTGTGGGTATAGACGATGGCCCGCACCGGCAGGTCCGTGATCTTGCGGAATTCGGCCAGGATGTTGGCTGCGGCGCGGGTGCTTTCGGTGGTGTCGATGACGATGATGCCGTCGTTGCCGACGATCATGGTGACGTTCGACGCTGCATAGCCGATGGCCACGTAGACGCCTTCCGTCACCTCGATGACGTCCTTGCGGAACTCCGCGCTATGCGCGCGCAGCTTGTCTGCGGCCACGGTCATTTCCGGAGTTCCGGTGGAAGCTCCGATTCATCCCAGAATCCCAGCAGGATCCCCCGCCGAGCGTTGACGCCTGCCATCGCCTCGATCTCCGCGTCGCTTTTCGTGACCCGTTGGCTGAGCCGCCGCGCCCATTCGAAGTGCATCTCCGACAGATCCCGGCGCCCCTCCTCGTGGCTGTTGTCGTCGCCCAGGTCCTTCAGTTCCTGGGGGTCTTCGGCCAGGTCATACAGCATCGGGCGGAAGCCCTCGGCGTGGATGTATTTCCAGCGTTCGGTGGCGATCATGGTCAGGCGCGCCTGGGAAACCGGAATCCCCAATGCCCGGCGCGACGGCAGCATGGCGTAATCGGATTCGCAAACCACGTAGCGGCGCCATTCCGCCGGCCGTTCGCCATGCAACAGCGGCGTCAATGCCCGTCCTTCCAGCCGGTGCGGCTGCGGCGGGGCGCCGAAGAAGTCCAGAAAGGTGGGAATCAAGTCGATGGCCTCCACCAGGTCGTCGCTGGCGGTGCCGCGGGCGGCTTGGGCCTGGTCGCGGGGGTCGCAGACGATCAGCGGAATCCGCGACACGCAATCGTGGAACAGGTCCTTCTCCCCAAGCCAGTGATCGCCGAGATAGTCGCCGTGATCGGAGGTGAAGACGATCATGGTCGTCTCCATGAGGCCCCTTTCTTCCAGGAAGTCCATGAGGACACCGATCTGGTCGTCGATCTGCTTGATCAGGCCCATATAGGCCGGAATCACGGCTTCGCGGACCTCATCCAGGGAGAACGTTTTCGAAATGCGCATGTCATGGAAGGCGCCGAGGACCGGATGCGGGTTCTCCTTCTCCGCGTCCGCGCGCACGGCGGGCAGCATGTCGCCGGCACCGTACATGTCGTGATAGGGCGCCGGCACGATATAGGGCCAATGGGGTTTGATATAGGAAAGGTGCAGGCACCATGGCCGCCCCGATGCCTCGTCAATGAACTCCTTGGCGCGGCGGGTCGTGTAGGGCGTTTCGGAATGCTCTTCCGGAACCCGGGCCGGTCGGACGAAATTGCGCAGGAACCATCCGGACTTGAGCGTTCCGTCTTCGTCCATTGCCGCGTTTGCCCAGTCGTCCCACGGGTTATCCGCGTCGAAGCCCTGTTCCTTGAGGTACTCGTTGTAGGGAGCAGGTTTGGAATCGTATGGGCCGGCGGGGCCCACGGGGTGCAGGCCGTCGTCCCGCTCGTACGGCTCGAAGCCGCATTTCGCGGTTTGGGTGCCAATCTCCGACTCCGGATCCAGACCCAGCCACGCCATGCCTTCCCTGTCGGTATACATGTGGGTCTTGCCCACAAGGGCGGTTCGGACACCCAGGGGCCGCAGATAGTCGCCCAACGTGCGTTCGCCGACGCGCAGAGGGATATTGTTCCACGTCACGCCATGCGAGTTCATGTAACGGCCGGTATAGAAACTCATGCGCGACGAACAACAGACGGGCGACTGCACGTAGGCCCTGTCGAACCGTACGCCGCGCGCCGCCAGCCGGTCGATGTTCGGCGTCTGCAATGCGGGATGCCCGTAGCAGGACAGGTAATCCCACCGGAGCTGGTCGCACATGATGAAAAGGATGTTGCGAATGTCGGTGCCCATGTCTGCCCGTGCTGGTTAAAGCGATCCGATGTATCCGGCGTCCGGTCCGTTCTAAGGGGCCGGACGCCGGTGTTAAGGTCAGGGTCGGTTCACGTCGGGGATCGCCAAGCCGATCTCCTCGTAATACTTCAGTGCGCCCGGATGCAGGGGCAGCGGGCCCTCCTGAACCGCGAAGTCCAGTGTGATGTTGTCGACCCAGGGCGCATCGGCGCGGATTCCGTCCAGACCTTCCCAGAACGCCTTGGTGATCGCATAGACGGTGTCGTCGCCGATGTCCTTGCGCACCGCCACGCCGACGACCGCAGCCAGGGTATAGACGTCGGTCTCGTTGACCTGGCCGTCGCCGTAGGTATCCGCCTTGACCACGTCGATATAGCGCCCCGGCGGGATCGCCTTCTTGATGGCGTCGTTGGGATTGTCGGCCGTTGCCTTGTCCACGCCCAGGAAGCGCAGCTTGCTGGTTACCGAGAGCTGTTCGAACTGGGGACAGGGGTCGATGCAGCCGCCGATATAGACATCGATCTGCCGGTCCTGGAAGCCCTGCAGGGCGGAGCTCCAGGAGGCCTTGACGTTGTCGAAATCCTCGCCCGGCTTGTAGCCGGTGGTCGCCAGGATCCAGTCGGCCGACGCCCGCCACGCGCCGCCGCCCGGCGGACCCAGGAACACGTTTTTGCCCTTGATGTCCTGAAGCGACGTGATGTCGTCCTCTGCATAGGTGGTGACGTGGTAGGTGCTGTAGGGGAACCAGAACATCAGCCGGACGTTCTTGGACAGTTCCGGCGCGCTTTTGAGTTTCTGGTACATGGCCTTGCCGCCTTTCATGAAGCGGTAGACCGCCGGCGAGGTCATCACCATGTCCAGCTTGCCCTGGGCCATCTCGACGATGTGTTTGGTCGCGGCACCGGTGGAATCCACCTGCAGTTCGTAGGCGTCCTGCCCTGGTTCACCACATTCGCCATGGTGGTCATGGTCAGATAGGCCGAGGTGCCGGGGGCGATGGTGGCCATTTTCAGGACGTCCTTGGCCGATGCCGCGCCGCCCAGCGATGCCGCGGCAAGGCCCGCCGCGGCCAGGGTCAAAGCTCGTTTCATTGGTCTCCTCCCATTAAGCGTTTGCGTAATTCTGTTCAGCCGGCCTGGGGCCGGATTCCCGGTTGAAGCTTCTGCCGTGCGATCAGGGCCAGCACGGCAAGGGCTGCAGGCGCCGAATAGACCGGGTCCGGCACCAGCACGACCAGCCCCGCAGCGACCCGGATCGCCCGTTCCCACAGCGCCAGCGGCCGCGTCTCGTAACCGCCCAGGCCTGTCGCGATCGCCCAGGTGGAGACCGCGAAGACCGCGACCGCCCAGACCAGCCCGACCGGATCGAATCCCAGGATCAGGACGACGCTGGGATGGTAGACGAAAATGTAGGGGATCAGGAAACCGGCAATCGCCAGGCGCACCGCCTCCATGCCCGTCTCCATCGGTCTGGATCCGGCGATGGGTGCGGCGGCGAACGCGGCGAGCGCCACCGGTGGCGTCACCGCCGACAGGACGCCGAAATAGACCACGAACAGGTGGGCCAGGATCGTCGGCAGGCCAAGCTGCTGAAGCGCCGGGCCCATGACCAGCGCGATGATCAGATAGGCCGCGCCCGACGGGACGCCCATGCCCAGCACCAGGCAGCCGATCATCACCAGGATCAGCGAGATCAACAGATCGTCGCCCGACACCGCCAGGATTGCCTGGGCGAATTTCAGGCCCACGCCGGTCATGTTGATGACACCGATGACCAGGCCGATGGCGGCGACGATGATCATCAGCGTCGCGCTGACCTTGCCGGCGCCGACCAACGCCTCCAGGATCTTGCGGGGCGGCCGGAACTCGGGGAACAGGATCAGGCACAGGACGAAGCCCGTGGCCAGGGCGGCGAAGCCGGCGCTTTGCGGCGTGCGGCCGGTCAGCAGCACCGCGATGATCACCGCCAGCGGCACGAAGAAGGCGAGGCTCTGTACGTAGTCCCGGCGCGTCAGGCGCTCCCGCTCTGCCGCGGGCGTTGCCGTGACGCCCTGGCGGCGCGCCTCGATCAGGACCACGGCGAATAGGCTTGCATAATAAAAGGCGGCCGGGATCAGGGCGGCGACGACGATCTGGATATAGGGAATGCCGGTGACGTCCGACATCAGGAAGGCGACGACGCCCATCACGGGCGGCATGATCTGGCCGCCGGTCGACGCGGCCGCCTCGACCGCACCGGAGAACCGGCGCGAAAAGCCCGCCTTTCGGATGATGGGGATCGTGAAGATGCCGGTCGACACCACGTTGGCGACGGCCGCGCCCGACATGGTGCCGAACAGCGCGCTGCCGGCGATCGAGGCATGCGCCGGCCCGCCGGCGAAACGTCCGGTGGCGGCAAACGCGATCTTCAACAGGACGGCGCCGGCGCCGCTGGCCTGCAGGACCGCGCCGAACACGATGAAGATCAGGACCACGCGGCTGACCACCTCGACGGGCCTGCCGAAGGTGCCGTCGGTCGAATACCAGAGGTTCTCCGAAACCCGGGTCCAGTCCTCGGCCGCACCCATGAAGATCCAGGGAAACCAGTCCCCGAACAGGACGTAGACCGCGGCCAGAACATAGACCACGAACATGGGCATCCCGAAGAAGCGGTAGGCGGCCCAGCCGACGATCACGAACCCGACCCAGCCGATCACATAATCGGCCTGCTCGAATTCGATGAAGAACTCTTTCTGCTCCAGCATGATCTGGAGCCAGTGCCAGGCGACCCAGACGAAGACGGCGGCCATGACCAGGTCCACTGCGCCTTTGAGGCGCCAGCCGGGCCGGCGCCGTTCGTCTTCATCGGCCGACAGGAAAGACAGGAACCCGATCACAAGGCCCAGGGTCACCGTGCCGCCGGAGACCATGGCATTGTCGAAGACCCCGAAGCCGGCCACGTAGATGGCCAGGCACGCCAGTGCCAGGGCCAGCGCGTCGGCCAGATACCGCCCTGCCTGAATCATGGGGCGTTCCGCCGCCTCCCCTTGTCCTGCCTGTCCCGCCGGTCTGCTGCCAGGGTGCCAATAACCATACCCCTGTCAGGGGACGTGCGCGAAGGAAATGGTCCCCGCCACACCTAGAGGCTCAGGGCATCGCACTGGTTGAGCGCGACCGTTCCGCCGTCGATCCTGATGTCGATGCCCTTCAGCCAGCCGCTCGCGGGCGAGGCCAGGAAGACGATGACGGCGGCGATCTCCTCCGGCGTGCCGGTCCGCCCCACCCGGGCGATGTTTCGTGCCGTGCGTTCGCCGAAGGCGGCCTTGAAGTCGTCCAGGATGCCGGTCGCGACGGCGGCGGGGCTCACGGTGTTGGCGCGCAGGTCCCGCGCGATCAGCGCCTCGGTCTGGGCCATGGTCCAGACGATCACCGCCTCCTTCGAAAGGTCGTAGGCGCGCACGTGGTCGATGCCGTGGGCATTGCAGAAATCCGCGGTGTCCGCGTCGTCCGAAAGTGCCAACAGGGCCTTCACCTGGTCCAGGTTGTCGCGCCAGCGCATGCCGGCGACCGAGGCCACGTTGACGATCGAGGCACCTGGCGACAGCCGGTCCAGCATCGCAGTCGTCAACCGCCTGAGACCCAGGAAGTTCACCGTCAGGATTTTCGCCGTGAGCCCCTCGCGCGGCGGCAGGCCGGCAACGTTGCACAATGCGTCGAACGACCCTTCCAGGCTGGCGACAGCGCGGTCGATCGCGGCGGGGTCGCCCAGATCGACCGGCACGTAGGCGTCGACCGTGTCGGAAGGTTCGGCGATGTCCAAGGCGGTGACGTGGGTGCCCGCGGCGCGCAACAGACGCGCGGTTTCCGCCCCGATGCCGGTCGCCGCACCGGTGATCACGACACGTCTTTGGCTCATCCTACAAATCCGCCGCGATTTCGCGGGTCACGTCCCAGGCGACCTGCACATCCGCGCGCGTCGCCTCGGTCTGGCCGACCTGGAAGCGGATCACCGAAGCGGATCACCGTTTTACCGGCGTGCTGGGTCTGGGTGAGGTAGGTCCGGCCGTCGTCGTTGATCGCGCCCACGAGGCGCAGGTTGAGGGCGTCCAGGTCTTCCGCGCCCGGCGGCGTATAGCGGAAGCTGAACAGCGACAGCATCGGTTGCGTCACCAGCTCGAAATCGGGTGCGGCCTCGACCTCTTGGGCAAGCTCCTCGGACCAGGCGATGTGGTTGCGGATCATGGTGCGCAACCCTTCCAGGCCGTAAGCGCGCAGCACGAACCACAGCTTCAGCGCCCGGAAGCGCCGGCCCAGCGGCACCGACCATTCGCTGTAATTGATGATACCGTCCGCCCCGTGGGTCTTCAGGTAGGACGGCCGGATCGCCAGGGTCCGGGTCAGGTCCTCGGGCGAACGCACGAAATGGGCCGTGCAGTCGAAGTTGGTCGCCAGCCACTTGTGCGGGTTGAAGACGAAGCTGTCTGCCTCCTACGATCCCGCCATCAGGTGACGGAATTCCGGGCAGATCATTGCCGCGCCCGCCCAGGCCGCGTCCACATGAACGTAGAGGCCGTGCCGTTTGGCCACCGCGGTCACGGCGGCGATGTCGTCGGTGGCGCCAACGCCGGTGCCGCCGATGCAGGCGACCACGCCGGCCGGCAGGTGGCCCGCAGCGCGGTCCCGTTCGATGGCGGCCTCCAGCGCGGCCGGATCCATGGCAAGGGACGGGCCTGTTGTCGGCACCTTCACCAGGTTTTCCTGGCCGACGCCGGCGATCCAGCTCGCCTTGTCGATGGATCTGTGCGCCTGGTCGGAGGAATAGATCCGCACCGCCGGTTGCCCGGCCAGACCCTTGGTGTTGCCGGCCCAGTCCAAGGCCCGTTCGCGCATGGTCAGGACGGCGCACAGGGTCGCCGAGGAGGCGGAATCCTGGATGACGCCTTCGAACCCGTCTGGCAGGCCGATCGCCTGGCGCATCCAGTCCATCACCCGGGTTCCCAGCTCGGTCGCGGCGGGCGAGGTCTGCCACAACATGCATTGTGCGCCCATCGCCGACATCAGGTATTCCGCCACGACTGACGGCGGGCTGGCATTGGCCGGGAAATAGGCGAAGAAACGCGGATGCTGCCAGTGGGTCATGCCCGGCAGCACGATGTCCTGGAAGTCGGCGAAGATCGCCTCCATGTCCTCCGCCGCCTCGGGCGCGGCGGCCGGCAGCCGGCCGAGGATCTCGCCGGGCGCCGTCTGGGCGCGCACCGGCCGGTCCCGGATCGTCTCCAGGTAGTCGCCGCTCCAGTTGGCGGCGCGGTGCGCCCAATCCCTGAAATCGATGCTCATGCGACCGCCATGGATGCCACGGTGCAGCCGACGGCGAAGATCGGGATCGGTTCGTAGAACCAGACCTCGCCCTTGCCGTCTCCGCACGCGCCCGCCACGCAGACATAGGTGCGGATCTCGAAGCCGCCCTGGCCGCCGTCATGATAGATGTCCAGGTCGCGGTAGGAGAGCAGCGCCGCGCGGTCATTGGCCGCCCACCGGTCGAGGAAGGTCCGGTCCCACTCCTCGTTGACCTTGCCGGAGTCCGGGGTCGCCGGCCAGTGGGAGATGCCGCCCGTGCCGACCAGCGCGATCCGTTCGGGCACCGCATCGCAGGCCCGGCGCAGCGCCTCGCCGAAGGCCCAGGAGCGGTGGATCGGGCTCAAGGGCGGGCCCTGGCAGTTGATGTTGGCCGGGATGACCGGCAGGTCGTAGGCGGGCGTCAGGAAATTGAGCGGCACCATGATGCCGTGATCGAACTTCCACTCCTCCGCATAGGCGACGTCCACCGTTTGCATCACGTTCTCGATCAGCCGTTTCGACAGCGCCGCATCGCCCGGCACCTTGCGGTGCGCGATCCCCAGCCAGGCCTCGTCCTCGATCGGGCCCTCATAGGCATCGGCCATGCCCAGCGCGAAGGCCGGCATGTTGTTCATGAAGAAATTGCCGAAATGCTCGGCCGCAACCACGATCAGGACGTCCGCCCCGGCGGCGCGGATGGCGTCGCCCATGCGCCGGAACTGGGCATAGAATTACTCGCGGACCTCTGGATCGGCGCGGTTGGCGCGGCCGGTGATGCCCGGCGCGTGGCTGCACACGCCTGCAAAGACCAGCGGCATGGCGGTTCACTCCTTGCTTGCGGCCCGGCGGGCCTTGAGTTCCGCGTCGTGGGCCTCGACGCCCTGGTAGCCCGTGATGGTATAGACCCCGGCACGGATGGGCCCGTGCTTGCGCACGCCGTTGCGCATCGCCTCCAGGTATTCGTCCCAGGGCATCTGGTGGAGCGCCGCGTAGTGCATCAGGATCTGGCCGTTGACGCCCAGGACGTAAAGCAGGCCGATGTCCGGTTCGCGGATCGCCCGGATCTCCTCGTCGGTCAGGTCGAAGCCCGCCAGCAACCCGTCCAGGTCCTCGTCGTAGCGTTGGCGCACGGCGGGGTCGCGGTTCAAGAGGTAAAGCAGTTTCTGGACCTGGTAGAGGCTCATGGGCCGTGCGTCCTCAGGCGCCCAGCTTGGGGATCCGGTGGGTGCCGGACGCTAAGGCTATATTCTTGGTTTCCATGTAGAACTCGAAGCGGTAGTCGCCGCCGTCGCGCCCGATGCCGCTGGCCTTCATGCCGCCGAAGGGTGTGGGCAGATGGCGCACGTTTTCCGAATTCACCCAGACCATGCCGGCCTCCAGCGCGTCGGAGAAGCGGAGCGCGCGGCTCATGTCGGCGGTCCACACGTATCCCGTCAGGCCGTACTGCACGTCGTTGGCCAGCGCGAGCGCCTCGGCCTCGTCGTCGAACGGGACAACGGTTAGAACGGGGCCGAAGATTTCCTCCTGGGCGATGCGCATGTCATTGCGCGCCTGGGTAAAGAGGGTGGGCTGCACCGCGTAGCCCGGTCCGTCGACCGGCGCGCCGCCGATCGCGACGGTGGCGCCGTCCTCCCGCGCGATTTGGAAATAGGAGCAGACCTTGTCGAAATGGCGCTGGTGGATCAGCGGTCCCACCTCGGTCGCAGGGTCCAGCGGATGGCCGACCGCGATGCGGCCGACCCGCTCGGCCAGGCGCTCGACGAATTGATCGTGTACCGAACGCTGGACCAGCAGGCGGCTTGACGAGGTGCAGCGTTCGCCGTTCAGGCTGTAGATCATGAAGACGACCGCATCCAGGGCCCGGTCCAGGTCGGCATCGTCGAACACCACCACCGGGTTCTTGCCGCCCAGTTCGAAATGCATCCGTTTCAGGGTGGGCGCGCCCTGGGCCATGATCATGGAGCCCGTGCGGGATTCGCCCACGAAGGCGATCGCCTTGATCGCGGGATGTTCGGTCAGCGCCTTGCCCGATTCCTCGCCCAGGCCGTGCACCGTGTTCCAGACGCCCGGGGGCAGGCCGGCCTCTTCGGCGATCTCCACCAGGATCTTGGCGGTGATCGGCGACCATTCCGCCGGCTTGTGCACCACCGTGCAGCCGGCGGCGAGTGCCGGCGCGATCTTCCAGGTGGACAGCATGAAGGGCGTGTTCCACGGCGTGATCACGCCGACCGGCCCGATCGGGGTGCGGGTGGAGAAATTGAACTGACCCGTCGTCCGCATCGAGGCGCCGTCGCGGGCCTCGGGCGCCCGGTCGGCGAAGAACCGGAAGTTCTCGGCCCCCCGGATTGCCGCTTTCGCCATGAAGCGGATCGGCTGGCCGGTGTCCCAGCTTTCCAGTATGGCGATCTCCTCGGCGCGCGCCTCGATGCCGTCGGCAATCCGGTGCAACAGCGCCTTGCGCTCCTCGCCGGGCATGTCGCGCCAGGCCGGGAAGGCGTCCGCGGCGGCGGTTGCCGCGCGGTCGACGTCCTCGGCATCGCCGCGCGCCAGCGTGGTGATCACGCTGCCGTCGACGGGGGTCACGGTTTCCAGGGTCTCGCCGGAGACCGCGGGCACGCTTGCGCCGGCGATATGGTTCTGGACGCCGCCGTCGGCGAACCGTCGCAGGAGCGTGTCCAGTGTGGCCATGTTGGCTTGCAGCTTCGGGGACTCGGGCTTTTGCACCGTCATTGCGCTTTTTCCTTCGCCTCCGCGGCGGCGGCAAGACGGCCGTGGATGGTGTTCTTCTTCCAGTTGAGGTCGGGGTGCACTTCCCGGATCTCGAACGAAAGCGCGAAGGGCCGTGCCGCGATCACCGCGTCCAGGTGGTCCGCCAAGGCCGCAAACACCGCTTCGCCGGCCTTGCGCCGGGTTTCCAAGTCGCGCCCGGTCCCCACCCGCAGCACCATGTCCAGAAAGGCATTGTCAGGGTTCTTGTCGGCGATCGCATAATCGGCGCAGCGGACGGTCCGCACGCGGATCCCGCCCAAGGGGAAGATGCCGGTCTCGATCGCCGCCGTGCGCACGGTTTCGCACAGGGCGGCCATGTCGACCACATCGTCCAGGTTGGCCGAATACTCGATCGTGAAGTGCGGCATCTGCCCTGGGCCTCCCGATGAACCGCGTTGACCGCGAATAAATTAACATGTTAAATATATCGGTGCCGGCTGTCAAGCAGGCAGCCAGTATCGGAGGAGATGCCATGCGCCTGATCTCGTTTCGCCACCAGGGCGCGCCCCGGATCGGCGCGGTCTTGGGCGACGGCGTCGTCGACCTGACGGCGCGCATGGGCGTGGCGTCGGCTCGCGCCCTGATTGCCGACGGACGCCTGGACGAGGCGCGCCGGGTGGCCGAGGGCAACGCGCCCGACATCGCGCTGGCAGAAGTGGCGCTGGACCTTCCCGTCACCGATCCGGCCAAGATCTTCTGCGTCGGCGTCAACTACATGAACCGGAACGAGGAATACAAGGACGGGTCCGGGCCACCGCCCTATCCCAGCCTGTTCGTCCGCACCCCGCTCTCCTTCGTGCCCCACGGCGAGCCCCTGGTGATCCCGCGGGAGTCCGAGCAGCTGGACTACGAGGGCGAGATCGTGCTGGTGATCGGCCGCCCGGTGCGGCGAATTGCGCGCGCCGATGCGCTTTCCCACGTGGCGGGATTGACCATCATGAACGAAGGCTCGGTGCGCGACTGGTTGCGCCACGGCAAGTTCAATGTCACCCAGGGCAAGAACTTCGACCGCACCGGCGGGCTCGGCCCCTGGATCGAGACCAATCTGTCCAAGCTCGACGTCACCGACCTGCACATCGAAACGCGGGTGAACGGCGAAAGGCGTCAGGCGGATACCACCGCCTCGATGGCGTTCCCGTTCGACCGGATCGTCGAATACGTCTCCACCTTCTGCACCCTGTTGCCGGGCGACCTGATCGCCACCGGTACGCCCACCGGCGCCGGCGCCCGGTTCGATCCGCCGCGCTGGCTGAAGCCCGGCGACGTGGTCGAGGTTGAGGTGGAAGGCGTGGGCCTCTTGCGCAACGGCGTGATCGCGGAGGACGCGTGAGCAAGACCCGATCCCGGCCACTCAGGGAAATGGACCGGTCGCTGACCGTGGCGCTGTTGCGTGCGCGCGAGGCGACCATGGCCCGGTTCCGCCCGCTGATCGGCGAACACGATCTGACCGAACAGCAATGGCGGGTGATCCGCGCCCTGGCCGACGGTGAAAGCGAAACGTTGGACGCCACCGAACTTGCCGCGCGCAGCGTCATCCTCACGCCCAGCCTGACGCGCATCCTGCGCACCCTGGAAAACCGCGGTCTGATCGAACGCGCCCGGGCCGACGGCGACGGCAGGCGGTGGGAGATCGGCCTCACCAAGAAAGGACGTGCGGTCTTCGACGCGATCGCGCCGCACTCGGAGTCCGCCTATCGGGCGATCGAACGCCAGGTAGGGCGCGAGAAGCTGGGGAGGCTGCTCGCACTGCTGGATGACCTGAGTGCGCTGGACGAAGGGCGGGACTAGGTCGTGTGCGCAGACGGATTGCCAGCAATCCGTTCGCAAGATTGAGGTGGGAGGGATACGACCCGTCCCAACCCAGCAGATGCGCAGCGTCCGGTGCAGAACACAGCGCTGCCATCCACCCCCGCGTGCCTACCTGAGCTTCTGCAGCCTGTATTCCGCGAGCGGCCGGAACACGCCATTGGGGAACTGGTCGAGATACGCCTGCAACAGGGCTGGATCACCCGAATCCTTCACATCGTTCCAAAAGCTCAGCTCCATCTGGTCCGCGGTAGTCTTGTCCGCCGCGGGCGGTCGGACGGCCGCTTCATCCACCGCGGGCGGATCGATCTTAACCGACGGATTGATGTCGCGGGCTTTGGCGAAATCCTCATAGGCGAGCGCCGTCTCGCCTAATCTGCTGTACGCGTACCCCCGCGCCCGATAGGCCGCCCACATTCTGGGCGACAGTTTTATGGCGTTGTCGAAGTCGCGTATAGCTCTGCGATACGAGCTCCACATATAAAACGTGCGGCCCCGGTTCAAGTAAATAAGCGCTTGAGATGGTTCGAGGCGCAGCGCCTCATTGTAGTCTTCCAAAGCGCGCTCATAGTCCTGTATGTCGCGGTAAGCGGCACCGCGAGTGTAGTACAGGACGTAGTCCGTCGGCTTGATCCTAATCGCCGTCGTCAGGTCCTCGATCGCCTTGTCCGGCTGCCCCAGGGCACGGTAGGCATTGCCCCTGTTGTTCAGCGCCTTGGTCTCGTTGGGCTTGAGCCTCAGGACCTCCGTATTGTCCGAAATGGCGCGCTCGTAGTCACCCTTCGCGTAATGAGAACGGCCGCGGTCTAGGTAAGCCTCCGCCCGCGCGGAATTGAACTCGGGCTTTTCCGGAAAATCCTCAAGGGCCGCTGTGTGCAGCGCGATCGATTCATCGAATTCGCCCTTCTTGCGGAGCTCTACGCCGCGCTTGAAGTCGGCTTCGGCTTTGTCGGCGAAGTAACGGCCCAGGTCCTCCGCGCTGGGCGCGTAGCGGCGGAGATCCTCATCAAAGTCGGAGTCATCTTCCTTCGGCTTCGCCGCCGGCGATGCAGCGCCCAGACGAACAAGCGCTTTCTCCGCTTCGGCCGCATAGGTGCCAATTCCCCATGTGGGATCTGGGTTGCGCTTGTAGTCAAGAATAATCAACTCGTAATCCGCAATCGCCTTCCGGGTCTCGCCGATCGCCTCGTAGCTCATGGCCCGATTCAGGAACATGGAATGATCATTACCGCTGGTCTGACTCCGGCGCTTGATGACACGCGCAAAGTCATTGATCGCCAGATCATGCTGCCCCTTGAGGCGATAGGAGTGCTCGCGGGCCGCGATCGCGGCAGTGACCCAATTCCAGACCTCGAGATTTCGGCTCGAGACATTGGCGTCGATATAGCGGCTGCACCCGCTGATCCTGCGATCGAGATCCTGGGTTTGCGAGCAGTCGGCCACGGCGTCGGCATGGGCCTGCCTGCCCAGGGTCAGAAGAACGGTAAGTACCATAAGGAAACGGGTCACGAATCACCTCCCACGCGATAGACTTTATTCTGTTACATTACAAACACTTAGCCGCTCGATCCTAGTGATCAGCGGCGGCATAACCCGCGATATTCAGAAGCTCAGATGCTTCCTGGTGCGAGGGCGAATTGGCTCCGTCCCGTCGCAAATCTGTGACCATTGGCGGATATGCAGACATTTCCGCCGTAATTCTCTTCCTGCCGCGTTTTTCCTGCACGCAGTCAAAGTTCCGAGCCTGCCTTCTCGGCCCCTGGATTGATTCCGATCTGTCCAAGCTGGACGCCACCGAGCTTGCCGCGCGCAGCGTCATCCTGACCCCCAGCCTGACCCGCATCCAGCGCACCCTGGAGGACCGCGGCCTGATCGAACGCGCCCGGGCCGACGAAGAAGGGTCGGGGAATCTTCGACGCCATCGCGCCCCATTCCGAGGCGGCCTATCGGGCCATCGAACGCAAGGTGGGACGCGAAAAGCTGGAGCGGTTGCTCTCACTGCTGGACGAGCTGAGTGCGCTGGACGAAGCGCAGGACTAAGGCGTGTTCTCAATATGAAGACGCATTTGCCCGTTCGCGCGACCTACTCCTCAAAGCGACCCGTGGTGTCGCGATCGCGGTCGTATCGCTTCGCGAGCGGAAACGGCGGCAACCAGGACTCGCGACGGACGATCCAGCTTTCGTAGGTCGGCATCAGTTGGTCGGGGGCATCCAGGGACCCAAGATTCACCTCGATTTCGTCTGCGCTGCGGGCGAAGACGGACGAGCCGCAACGGGGACAGAAGAACCGCCCGGCATAGTCGCGTGTTTCGCCATCGATCGTCACCGCATCCTCAGGGAAAATCGCGGAAGCGTAAAAAAGGGCCCCGTGATGCTTGCGGCAGTCGAGGCAATGACAAAGGTCGACCCGGTATGGCTGCCCTGACGCCACAATTCGGACATTGCCACACAGGCAACCGCCGGTGAATCGCTCCATGCCACGTCTCCTCCAAAATCAAGCAGTTGGAATTCTCATGGACCTGCACCGGCATTGCAATTGATCGTGCAGGCGGTGAGCCCCTCGATATTTCTCGGCGCGCGGCAAGAGAGCTCGAATCCTCACCACGCAATCCTCGTCCAGCGGTTCTTGAAGGATGCGCGAGAGGTTTGGCAAAACCAATCCGACAGACGTCTGGGAGATCTTGGCTCCAGATTCGGAGCCGCAAGAGTTGTTCTTCGTATAGTCAGTCTGTAGCTTGAATGGCCAAACTGAGCGCGGAGCTCACCATGCGAATAGCTGTGATATTAGGTGCTTGCCTCGTGCTGATCATGGTGGGCTGGGTCTGGGGTGTGCTGACCTTTCGCGAGCGGGTTTTTCCGTACGATCTCGCCGTTGACGTTTGGCTTTGGATCAAAAAAGAAAGAGAGGCTGAAGAGGCGGCCGCGCTGTCGGTTGTTTTGCCGCAAGACCCTGGATTCCTTGACGAGCTCATTCGCGATGGCAGGCGCCAGTCGAGATCCAGCTATGCAACCGTAAAGGCTCGTCACACTGACCTGCTCTCATCGATGCGCTCAAAACTGCTATTGCCCAGCAGCCTCCTGAGAGTCTATCGGGTCGAAGAAAGAGAAGACCGGACGATTGTCCGCGCTTCCTTCTACGGAATTCAGGTTGACTGGCTTCTTCAGCGGGCGAGAGACGGAAAGAACTGTTTGGTCGCGTATTTCCAAGGGCATTCTGGCAACCCCCTCCGAAGCGATGAGCAGTATCAGTTGCAGTCCGGGGTCATAGAGAGGGGGTGCGACATGATCTCTTTCTCCATGCTTGGGATCGGCCTCAATGCTGGCCTGCATTCATTCCCGTCCTCCATCTATCGGGGTGAAGGGAACATCACGCTGACGGAACGTGATGCGCATATTCACGCCAACTATGCCTCATACTTCGATGGGCGATTTCCGGACGTTGATCCGATCGCCCTGTTCATTTACGGTCACTACGCGATTCTGCAGGAAATCCTCGGCGACTATCGTTCCATCAAGATGACCGGAATCTCGGGCGGCGGATGGATGGTGGTTTTGCTGGCGCCGTTCTTGCCGCAGGTCGATCACACGATCGCGGTCGCCGGCACCGCTCCTCTCTACCTCCGACAACGCGCGCAGAATCTTGGTGACTACGAGGAATACTTTGCCCCTTTTTGGAGAAGCGCGGACTACTGGGATTTCTACTTCCTGGCAACCATGAAGGAAGACGGGAAACAAACCAGGGATCTGACATTGGTCTATAACACCCGAGATCCTTGCTGCTTCGGTGAACCCACCGGGACCATCATGGCGGCTGTTCTGGATGAGTTCCCAAGGATCGACGTTGTCAACCTCGAGAAATCGGAGCATGTGATCGACGTCGATTTTGTCCTCAACAGATTTTTCGGGCCCTAGCCCTGGGGCGAATTGCCGGTGCGGCAATCGCTCCGGCTTCCAGCCGTCTACGGATAGCTGGCGTCCCGGGTCATGCCGCGAATCTCATCCAACTTGAACACGAACCCGCTTGTTGACGCGTTTCGGGCATGCGCTTCGGGCATGTAAGGCCACGACCCAACAAACTCGCACATGGGACGGCGAAATGCCCAAAAAGCATGCAATCGTCTCAAGCTGCGCAAAAACCGGGCATGGGACCTTGTTTGACGATCAAGGGAACGCAGCAACCAAACCCGGCCTAACTCCCTGCCACACAAAGATTCCCCCCGACCGGCACATCTGATGCCGGCCTTGGCACGGACATTGCCACTGTCACAGACGCAGGGCGCCTAGGGTTCCGGCCGCGTTTGGCGCGGCGTCTGGTCCGAGAGGCGCACTCCGCCCGCCACAGCGGCGCGGAGCCACGGCGGGCCAAAATCCCGGGAGATCACTGCACGAGGGTCGGGCGCGGCCACGCAATACGAATGCCGCCGCCCGTACGGGGGACGCGAGATCGAACAGGAGGTCTGAAATGCTGCGCCACCTTACATCGAAATTCGTCATGGTCGCTTTGTGTGCCGCCCTTGCCGTTGCGGCCGGGCCGGCCTTTGCCGCGAAGAAGGAGAACTTCCGCATCGCGTGGTCCATCTATGTGGGCTGGATGCACTGGGCCTATGCGGCCGAGAAGGGCATCGTCCAAAAATGGGCGGACAAGTACGGCATCACCATCGAGGTGGAGCAGATCAACGACTACATCGAATCCATCAACCAGTTCGCCGCAGGGGCCTATGACGGCTGCGTGATGACCAACATGGATGCGCTCAGCATTCCGGCGGGCGGCGGGCTCGATTCCACCGCGCTGATCGTCGGCGACTTCTCCAACGGCAATGACGGCCTGGTGATGAAAGGCGACGCGGGGCTGGACGCGCTCAAGGGGAAGAAGATCAACCTGGTGGAGCTGTCGGTCTCCCACTATCTGCTGGCCCGGGCGCTGGACAGTGTGGAGATGACCGAGCGGGGCATCACCGTCTTCAACACCTCAGATGCGGATATGGTCGCCGCCTTCAAGACGGCGGACGTCGAAGTTGCGGTGACCTGGAACCCGCTATTGAGTGAGATCGCCGCAGAGCCGGGTGCGAAGGTGCTGTACACCTCCGCCGACATCCCGGGCGAGATCATCGACATGATGGTGGTGAACACCGAGACGCTGGAGGCCAACCCCGACTTCGGCAAGGCGCTGGTGGGCGCCTGGTACGAGACCATGAGCATCATGTCCAAGGACGCCGCCGCCGGCATCGAGGCGCGCACCTTCATGGCGGAGAAGTCCGGCACGGACCTGAAGGGCGACGACGCCCAGCTAGCGACGACCAAGATGTTCTACACGCCGGCCGAGGCGGCGGCCTTCGTCAACAGCGAGGCGCTGATCGAAACCATGGACGTGGTCCGCAACTTCCTGTTCGACCACGGCATCCTGGGCGAGGGCGCCACCACCCCCGACCATGTGGGCATGTCCTTCCCGGCGGGCGGAGCCCTGGGCGACAGCGCCAACACAAAGCTGCGCTTCGACGCCAGCTACATGACCATGGCGGCGGAGGGCAAGCTCTAGCGGCGGCGCCGCGGCCGGCAGGCTCGACCGATGCGTGCGATCAACAGGCGCCCGGACCGTCCCGGGCGCCTCCTTCTCGCGGCCCTGCCGTTCGTCGTCTTGGCGGCGGCCTATCTGTTCGCGTCGGACGCCCGCCTTGAGGTGAACCCGAACGACAAGCTGCTGCCGTCGCTGGACCGTTTTGCCGTGGCCGTGGAACGGCTGGCCTTGCAACCCGACCCGCACAAGGGAACCTACATCCTGTGGGTCGACACTGGCGCAAGCCTGCTGCGCCTGGGCCTAGGCCTCGCCGTCGCCACCGTCCTGGGTCTCGCCGTGGGCGTGGCGGTGGGGCTGCTGCCGGTGATGCGGGCCGCCTTCGCGCCGTTCGTCGCGGCGCTTTCGATGGTGCCGCCTCTAGCTGTCCTGCCGATCCTGTTCATCCTGTTCGGTCTGGGCGAGCTCTCCAAGGTGGTGCTGATCGTGTTTGGGATCGCCCCGTTCCTGATCCGCGACCTGACCTTTGCCGTTTCGGCCCTGCCGCGCGAGCAGCTGGTCAAGGCCCAGACCCTGGGGGCCAGCACTTGGCAGATCGTGGTGCGGGTCGTCCTGCCGCAAATCCTGCCCCGCCTGGTCAGCGCGTTGCGCCTGTCATTGGGCCCGGCCTGGCTTTTCCTGATTTCCAGCGAGGCGATTGCGGCGACGGAAGGGCTGGGCTACAGGATCTTCCTGGTCAGGCGCTATCTCGCCATGGACGTGATCCTGCCCTACGTGGCGTGGATCACACTGTTGGCTCTCACGCTGGATTATCTGCTGCACCGCCTGTCGCGCGCCGCCTTCCGCTGGCTGCCCGAGGAGCAGAGCCCATGAGCACGATCTCCGTGCGCAACCTCGAGCAGCAATATGGCGGCGTGCCGGTGCTGGAACGCGTCAACCTGGAGGTCGAGACCGGGGCGTTTTGCGCCATCGTCGGCGCCAGCGGCTGCGGCAAGTCCACCTTCCTACGCCTGTTGTTGAGCGAGGAACGGCCCAGCCGCGGTGAGATCCTTCTGGACGGCGCGCCCATCGCGAACGAGCCGGGGGCCGACCGCGGGGTCGTGTTCCAGCGTTATTCGGTGTTTCCCCACCTGACCGTGATGCAGAACCTGGTCCTGCCCCAGGAACTGGACGCGGCGCCGCTGACGGGCAAGCTGTTCGGCGCGCGCAAGCGCCGGGCCATGGACCGTGCCGTGGAGCTCTTGGAGCGGGTCGGGCTGGCTCATGCCCGCGACGCCTATCCCAAGACCCTGTCGGGCGGCATGCAACAGCGCCTGGCGATCGCCCAGGCGCTGATCCCGAGGCCCAAGGTGCTTTTGCTGGACGAACCCTTCGGGGCGCTGGATCCCGGCACCCGCACCCGCATGCACGAGATCCTCTTGGGTTTGTGGCGGGAGGAGGGCATGACCGTCTTCATGGTGACGCACGACCTCAAGGAAGGCTTCAAACTGGGCACGCGGCTGTTGGTGTTCGACAAGCTACGCTGGGATCCGCAGGCGCCCGAAGCCTACGGCGCCACCATCACCTACGACCTGCCGCTTCACACCAAGACGGGCGAACCGCCGGAACTGGCGGAGATTGCCGGGGCACACCCGTACGACACGCCTGCAAGAAACGAGGAAACAATCGATGCACTCCCATGATTTCAGCCGGCGCACTGGGCGCAAGGCGGGTGCCGCCGGCGCGCCGTCTGTCCGGCGCCGCAACCACCACCCCGACTTCGACAAGCTGCAGCTTCAGGGCTGGCAGTCCGCCCTGAAGGAGGCGGACCTGCCCGAGGACGGCTGGCGCAAGGAACAGCAATGGGCCCTGCGCGTGGGGCTGGCCGCCGCCGACAGCATCGAAGACCGCGGCATCTCCACCTTCCCCCGTGGCGAACTGCCCCACTATGCCGGGATCAACACCTTCCTGAAGGCGCCTTACGTGGAGGACGTGGCGCGCGTCGGCGACTACGACGCCGCCGTCCTGGGCGTGCCGTTCGACGGCGGCACCACCTACCGGCCCGGCACCCGGTTCGGGCCCCAGGGCATCCGCCGGATTTCGGCGCTTTACACGCCCTACAATTACGAGATGGGGGTGGACCTGCGCGAGCAGATGACCCTGTGCGATCTGGGCGATGTGTTCACGATCCCGGCCAACATCGAAAAGACCTTCGACCAGATCTCCCGCGCGGTGGGCCATGTGTTCTCGTCGGGCGCGCTGCCCCTGATCATGGGCGGCGACCATTCGATCGGGTTCGCCACCGTGCGCGGCATTGCCCAGTGCACGTCGAAGAAGATCGGAATCATTCATTTTGACCGGCATGCGGATATCCAGGAAAAGGACCTGGACGAACGGATGCACACCACGCCCTGGTTCCACGCCACCAACCTGGAGAACGTCCCGGCGTCGAACCTGGTGCAGATCGGCATCGGTGGCTGGCAGGTGCCGCGCGAGGCCGTGGTCGAGGCGCGCAAGCGCGACACCACCATCCATCATCTCCATGGCCGACGTGGAGAGCCTGGGTCTGGACAAGGTCGCCGAGATCGCCCTGGAAACTGCCTGGGCAGGGGCCGATGCGGTCTATCTCAGTTTCGATATCGACTGCGTCGATTGCGGGTTCGTGCCGGGCACCGGCTGGCCCGAGCCGGGCGGGTTCCTGCCGCGCGAGGCGCTTTCGCTGGTCAGCAAGGTTGCGGCCGAGGGGATCTGCGGCATGGAGGTGGTCGAGGTCTCGCCGCCCTATGACACCTCCGACATCACCTCGCTGTTCGCGACGCGGGTGATGGTGGACGTCTTGGGCCCCCTGGTTGCGCACGGCAAGCTGGGCGCGCACGAGGGCATCATCGACAAGCCGGCCGACTTCGCGGGCGGGTAGGGCTGAGGCGATGGCGGCACCATTGAACGGCCACAACCACCCGCCGGCCGAACCGGACCTGCATTCCCACCCGCACAGCCATCCGCACGCGCCCGCGCCGGGCCGCGACCGGGACGAGGACCGTCTGCTGGCGGATGCCTTGATGGAAGGGTTCAAGACGGCCGAGGACAAGGCAAGTTTTCTGCGCATGGCGCGCATTCCGCTGCACCTGCACGGGGAGGACGGCGACGTCCTGCGCCTGGTCGATGTGGAACTGCGCAGCGCCTACCAGGTCGCCACCGCATCGCCGGGGTTCAATTCCGGCGACCTGGTCTATCTGCCGTTCCCAGCCAACATGATCCGCGAACGCGCGGACATGGTCTTCGTTTATGTCTCGCTCAAGGCGCGCCGCGACATTGATCTGACGGAGATGGTGCAGATGCTCGAGCAATCCCGGGACGACGCCGAATACCCGAGGGATTCCGGGCGCTGACGGCGTCCGACGCCGCAGATCGTCGCTACAACCATCGGCAAAATAACCTTCAGTGACGTACATCATATTGGTCGAACGGCTACCCTTCCATATTGCAGGCACGCGAACCGCATGCAGTCTTGGGAGGACAATGCCATGCCAGACGGATCCGACAGCCCGTTCCAGGGCGCCATTCTCGACCTCGATGAGTTTCTCGAAACCACGGGCGAGCTGAGCCTGGGTGAGCGCCGCACCATCGTCGACCAGGCCCTGACCCTGATCGACGACGCCTATGTCCATTTGCCGCTGAAACGCGCCATGCATGCGGTGGACCCGGTGCAGAGCCTGAAGCTGCTGCGACGACAGGTCGGCCAGCTCAGCGAGCGTCAGTTCCACGACGCGATGATCACGATTTTCAAGGACCTGCGCGACCTGCACACGAACTACATCCTGCCGTCGCCCTACAACCAGCACACCGCGTTCCTGCCCTTCATGATGAAGGAGTACTACGACGCCGACGGCGAGCGGCATTACATCGTCTCGCGCATGCTGTTGGGCATGCAGCACAACACCTTCGTGCCGGGCGCGGAAGTCACCCACTGGAGCGGCGTTCCCATCGACCGCGCGGTCGCCATCAATGCCGACCGGGAGGCCGGCAGCAACGAGGCGGCTCGCCACGTGCGCGGCCTGGACGCCATGACCGTCCGGCCGATGGCCATGTCGCTGCCGCCGGACGCCGAATGGGTGGTGGTCGGCTATCGCAGCAACGGCAACGATCTGGAGATCCGCCTGCCCTGGCGGGTGTTCCGACCCGATCCCACGGGCGGTAGCACCGGGACCGACACGGGCGACGCGGCCGTTGCCGCCGTCGGCCTGGACCTGAACATGGAACTCACCAACCAGGCGCGCAAGGCGCTGTTCGTGGAAGGTGCTGCGGAACGCAGCGCCGAAGCGGCCACGCTGCGCAGCCAGGGTGCCCCGGCCGAGACGGAAACGTTCCTGGCCCAGAACAGCTTCTTCCCCGATACCTTCCAGTTCCAGACGATCAATACGCCCGACGGCCCCGTGGGGTATCTGCGCATCCGCACCTTCGGCGACCCGCGGCGGCCGCAGTTCATCGACGAGGTCATCCGCATCATCGGGCTGTTGCCCCAGGACGGCCTCATCATCGACGTGCGTGGCAACGGCGGCGGCATCATCATGAACGGCGAGCGGATGCTGCAGCTGTTCAGCGATAGGAACGTCGAGGCCGAGCGGCTGCATTTCATCAACAACGAACTGACCCTGGCGATCGCCCGCTCGCCGGCCTGGGGCGGTTTCGCCAGGAAATGGGAACGGTCGATCGACCTGTCGGTGTCCACCGGTGCGGTCTATTCCCAGGGTTCCCCGATCGAATCCCCCGAAGAGACCAATGCGATCGGTCCCCGCTACGATGGCCCGGTTGTGGTGATCACCGATGCCCGGTGCTACAGCACCACCGACATCTTTGCGGCCGGCTTCCAGGACAACAAGGTGGGCAAGATCCTGGGCGTCGACGAGAACACCGGCGCCGGCGGTGCCAACGTGTTCACCCACGACGTGCTGCGGTTCGTGCTGCAGGGCCCGGATTCGCCGATCAAGCCGCTGCCCAACGGCGCCAACATGCGGGTCGCCATCCGCAGGACGACCCGGGTCGGCGACAATGCCGGCCTGCCCCTGGAAGATCTGGGCGTCCACCCCGACAGGCTGCATCGGTTGACCCACAACGACGTAACCAACGGCAACCCGGACCTGATCGCCGCCGCGGTGGAACTGCTGCGGGAATAAGACGAGATCACCGGCCGGCGCCTTCCCGGCGCCGGCCGTTCCCTTCAAGCGCCGAAGCGGTTGCAGCCAGATGGTTCGAGACGGCGCGCTTTCGCGCGCCTCCTCACCATGAGGTTTGTTTTTGTCCTCACCCTGAGGAGGCGGCGAAGCCGCCGTCTCGAAGGGGCTGGCTGCAAGCGGCACGGCTCAGGACAAACCTCCTCCTGTTCGTGCCTTTATCCCTGTGCCGGCGCGCGTTCCTGGGGTTCCGACGCCAGAACCACCTCGATCCGCTCCTTGCCCTTGCCGGGGTTCTTGCGTTTGAGGCGGATCGCGCCAACCTCGCCCGTGCGTTTCAGGTGGGTGCCGCCGCAGGGGACGGCGGCGAAGTCCGGGATCTTCCAGAAACGGCGCTCGTCGCCCTCGTCGCTGAAGGTGCTGGTGATGTCGTGGTCGGCGGCGATGATCGCCTCCGTCTTCGCCTGCAGGTCCGGCAGAGAGGCGGCAATGCTCTCCTCCAGCGCGAAGTCGATGCGCGCCTTGTCGGCGGAGATGTGGGCACCGGTCTTTTCGATGCCGGGAAAGGTGGCATAGACCAGTTCCAGGACGATCTCCGCCGCGAAGTGCAGCCGCATCAGACGATACCGCCGGTCCCAGTCGATCTCGACCCGCACCGGGTCGTCGGATTGAAGGCCGTGATCTTCCGGCAGCGTGTAGAGGATTTCATGCCCCTGCTTGCGGGCTTCCAGCACCGGCCGGCCGGCGATGGTGCCCGCATCGCTTTCCTGGCCGCCTGATTCCGGGAAAAAGACCGTCCGGTCCAGCGTGACGGTCGCACCGTCGACCCGAACGACCGTGGCATCCAGCGCGGTGAGGTACGGGTCGGTCCAGAAGACCTTCTCGACACCGGCCGGTTCGCTCATCCGGCGGCGGCGGTCAGCCCCGCGTCCAGCGCGGAGAGGATCGTCTTCACGTCGCCCGAGTCAATGATCAGCGGCGGCGACAGGATGACCATGTTGCCGGAAACCCGGATCAGGGTGCCGGCGTCGTAGGCGCCGTCGGCCACCGCGGCCGCGGTGTCCTTCGACGCAGGCGTCTTCATCTCCCGGTCCGAGACCAGCTCGATTCCCGCCATCAGCCCCTTGTACCGCACGTCGCCCACCAGTTCGTGCCGGTCCTTCAGGTCCTCCAGGCCCCGCCCCAGCTCGACCCCGCGCGCGGCGGCGTTTTCGTGCACGGCCAGCTTCTTGGTTTCTTCCAACGCGGCCAGCGCGGCGGCACAACCGACCGGGTGGCCGGAATAGGTATAGCCGTGGCCGATGGCGCCGAAACTGGAACTGTCATGTTCGAAGGCCTCGGCGACCTTCTCTCCGATCAGGGTAGCGCCCAGCGGGAAGTAACCGCAGGTGATCGCCTTGGCGATGGACATCAGGTCGGGCTTCACGCCCCACAGGCGCGAGCCGCTCCAGGCGCCGGTGCGGCCGAAGGCGGTGACGATCTCGTCGGCGATCAGCAGGATTCCGTGGCGGTCGCAGATCTCCCGGACCAGCGGCATGAAGGTCTCGTGCGGAACGATCACCCCGCCCGCGCCCAGCACCGGCTCCATGATGAAGGCGGCGACGGTGTCGGGCCCCTGGAAGGCGATCTCGTCGGCCAGCATGTTGGCACAGAGCTGGGCCAGGACTTCCGGATCGGTTTCGTTGAACGGGTTGCGGTAGGTCCAGGGAACGGGCACGTGGAAGAAGCCCGGCATCAGCGGCTCGTAATTGCGCCGGAAGTTGGCGTTGCCGTTGGCCGAGGCGCCGCCGAAATGGGTGCCGTGATAGCCCTTCTTCAGGCTGATCACCTTGTAGCGGTCGCGCTCGCCCTTGATCTTCCAGTACTGCCGCGCCAGCCTCAGCGCGGTTTCAACCGAGTCCGAGCCGCCCGAGGTGAAGAAGCTGCGCACCAGGCCGTCGGGCTCGAACCATTGTGCCAGGGTATAGGAAAGCTCGATCAGCACGTCGGTGGTGGTGCCGCGAAAGGCGGAATAATAAGGAAGGGTGGCAAGCTGGTCGGCGATCGCCTGTTTGATGGGGTCGCAGCTGTAACCCAGGTTGACGTTCCATAACCCGCCGACGGCATCCAGAACCCGTTTGCCATGCACGTCTTCCACATGAACGCCCTCGCCCTTGGTGATGATGCGCGGCGGGGTCGCGTGCATTTCGGCCGGGTGCGCCATCGGGTGCCAGATCTGGCGGGCGTTCTGTTCGATCAGGAAGTTGGCGTCGTGCATGGGTCTGCTCCTTTGCGCAACTCAGGCAGGCGTGAACGCCGCCAGTGCGCGGTCGAAGGAATCCTGCGGGTTGAGAACATCGAATGCAACCGCGGTGAGGCCGGCCTGCCGGGCCCCCTCCACGTTGCGGGCCTGGTCGTCGACGAAGACGCAGGCCGCGGCCGGGAGGTCCAGGGCCTGAAGGCACAGGCCGTAGGCCCGGGGATCGGGCTTGAGAATGCCGGTATAGGTGGCGTCGACGATGATCTCGAACCGGTCCAGCAGGGGCAGTTTCGCGCGGAAACCGGGACCGTAGAAAAGGTCCAGTTCGTTCGACAGGATCGCCAGCCGGACCCCGGCCGCGGCGGCACGGTCGATCACGGCCACGGCCTCGGGCCGGATCACCGCGGCAGGATCGTCGCCGCGCGCCCGGCGGACAAGCTCCTGCATCTTTTCCCAGCGTTCGCCCACCAGGGCGCCGACCTCGCGGGTGCGGGTCAGCCAGTAGTCCCGCTCGCTGAGCTCGCCGCGCTGCATCGCCTGCCACAGCGGATCGGTCGCCGGATCGAACGGCCCGCGCCAGGTCAGCGTCCCGGGTTCAAGACCCAGCGCGCGTTCGCTTGCGGCATGGGTTTCGAAGAAGGTGCGCGAGATCACCCCGCCGAAGTCCAGGATCAGTGCCTGCTTGCGATGGTAATGCATGTGGTTCGCGAACACCCTGTCCGACGGGCCGCATTCTGCTAGGCTTGGCCTTTGCCTTGATGCAAAATACTAAACATGTTAATTATATTTTCGCAAGGGCACTGTTCCAGAATGCCCACAACATGAGGGAGGTGGTTTGATGAAACGTCTGTTCATTGGCCTGCTGGCAGGCCTTGGCCTTGCCGCCGCGTCGGTCCTGCCGGCGGCTGCCGAATACCCCGAACGTCCCGTCCAGTTCATCGTGCCGTTCCCGCCGGGCGACCTGGAAGATGTGCTGACCCGGATGATCGCCGAAGAGATGCAGGCTCAGACCGGCGTCGCGGCGGCGGTTGTCAACAAGCCGGGTGGTGGCGCCGGGCCGTTCCCGGGTGCGGCCGAGGTGGCCCGCGCCGATGCCGACGGCCACACGGTCGGGTCCTTTGTGATCGGCGTACCCACGGTCGGCCCGCGGCTGGGCATCCAGGGTTTCAACCGCGAGACCTTCGAGCCGGTGGGGATTTTCCTGACCTATCCGTTCGTCCTGGTCGCGGCGGGCGATGCGCCTTATTCCAACATGGCGGAGCTGGCGGATTACGCGAAAGCGAACAAGGTCGCGTTGGGCCATTTCGGCTATGGCCTGGTCCCGACGCGCGCCTCGGTCATCGCCGGCATGGAGCTGGGCTTCGAGTTCGGCAGCGAGGCGGCATTGACGCGCTCGACTGCAACACGCTGGCTTCGGGCGACGCCGACGTGATCAACACGACGATCCAGCTCGTGCTGCCCTGCCTGGACGAGGTCAAGGTCCTGGCCTCGATCACCGAACAGCGCATCGGGCTCTTGCCGGACGTGCCGACCCTGGGCGAACAGGTAGATGGCGTGGGCATTGCCCTGTGGAACGGGCTGTTCGTGCCAAAGGGCACGTCCCAGGCGGTCAAGGACAAGCTGGCGGCGATCGCCTCGGCGGTGGTTCAGGGCGAGAAGGCAAAGCAGATCGCCGCGGACACCGGCGCGCCCATCTACTGGCAGGACCAGAATGCCGCGGCGGCCCGCCTGGACGCGGACTACGCCAAGGTCGAGGACATGTTCAAGCGGATGGGGGATTTGTAGGGCGGTAACACTCTCACCTTCCCCACAGAACCACCCTCATGCTGAGGAGCGACGCGACAGCGGCGCGTCTCGAAGCAGGTGGCGGCCACACGCGAGATCGTGCCGGTTGCCGCCAGACCCTTCGAGACGCACCCTTCGGGCGCTCCTCAGGGTGAGGTCATTGCGAAAGGCCGGATAAGGGGTTCGGTGTGGCCATGACCGACAACGCACCTGACCGGACGCAGCCGGCGGATCTCTTCATGGCCCGCCGGCACCGGGGTGACCTGGTTTTCGCGCTGCTGATGTTTGCCCTGTCGCTGTTCCTGCTGAGCCAGCTTGGCAGCGAGACACGCTGGTTCAACCGGGTGCCGCTGATGCTGCAGCCGCGCTTCTGGCCGGCCGTGATCCTGGTGGTGCTGACGATCTTTTCCGGGATCTACCTGGTGCGGAGCGTTCTTTCCTACCGCCGGCACCGGACCCCCCAGGATGTGCCGGTGCCCATGCCCGAGTTGGTCGAATGGGCCCTGCCGGTGGAATATGCGTTCTACTTCGTCCTTTATGACGCCGTCGTGCCGGTGCTGGGATATCTCCTGGCCACTGTCGTTTTTCTGCCTCTTATGGGCCGGCGCGTCGGCTATCGCCGGGCGGTGCCGCTTGTGGGCCTGGCGGTGGTCGGCGTCGTGATCGTGCTGTTCTTCAAGACCGGCCTGAAGGTGAGAATGCCGCCCGGGGCGGTCTACGACCTCTTCCCGCCGGACCTGCGCAACTTCCTGATCCGGCACCTCTGACGCCATGGATCTGCTGCTTGCCGCGCTGGAACCGCTGACCCGCCTGGACGTGCTGGCGGCGGTGCTGATCGGTGCGATCGGCGGCGTCATCATCGGCGCCATTCCCGGCGTCGGGCCGGCGGTGGCGATCGCCATTCTCCTGCCGGCCACCTTCCAGTTCGAACCCATCGTGGGCCTCACCCTGCTCTTGGGCATCTACGGCTCGTCCATGTTCGGCGGCGCGGTGCCGGCCATCCTGATCAACGCGCCGGGCACGGCGGTCAACGCGCTCACCACCTATGACGGCTATCCCATGACCCGGCAGGGCGAGGCCAAGCGGGTGCTGTCTTTGGCCTATTCCGCGTCCTTCTTCGGCGGGGTGTTCTCCATCGTCTGCCTGGTGCTGATTGCGCCGGTGCTGGCCAACATCGCGTCCTATTTCGGCTCGCGCGACATCTTCATGGCGGCGCTCCTGGGCGTGGTGTTCGTGATCCTGGCCCACCGAAACCAGACGGTGATCGCGACGGTGCTGATCGCGTTCGGCATGTTCCTGAACGTGATCGGCCTGGAGGCCGTGCGGTACAGGCAGCGTTTCACCTTCGGCATGGACTGGCTGAACGCGGGCTTCAACCTGATCACGGTCATCCTGGGGCTGTTCGCGATCTCCCAGGCCTTCATCCTGATGCTGGACCGCACGCGCCAGCCCGAGCTGCCCGACCTGGGCAAGGGGTCGCTGGGCGGCATGTTCGAAGTCTTCCGCCACAATCGCCTGGCCAACGTCTCGTCGGCCTTCGGCACGGTCATGGGCATCATCCCCGGCGTCGGCGAGTTCACCGCCCAGTTCTTCTCCTACACCTATGCCCAGAAGACGTCGAAGGCCCCCGACCTGATCGGCAAGGGCTCGCCGGAAGGGCTGATCGCGTCGGAAGCCGCCAACAACGCCGTGCCCGCCGCGGCGATCATCCCGCTGTTGGCGCTGGGCATCCCCGGCGAGGCGGTGACCGCCATGATGCTGTCGGTGTTCCACGTCCACGGCGTCATTCCCGGGCCCAGTCTGTTCACCTCCCAGCCGTCCTTCCTCTACAGCCTGTTTTTCATCCTCTTGGTCATCAACGTGCTGGTGATCGGCTTTTTGATGGTCGCGACCAACGGGCTGGTCCAGGTGGTGCGCGTGCCCAACCGCTATCTGGGCGTCATCGTGTTGGCGCTGTCGCTGGTCGGTGTCTATTCCCTGCGCAACAGCCTGGTCGACTGCGCGATCGCCGCCGGCTTCGGCGTGCTGGGCTTCATCCTGCGCCGCCTGGGCTTTCCGGTGGTGCCGATCGTGTTGGGCATGGTGCTGGGCCGGATCATGGACGAGAAGTTCCGCGCCAGCCTGGCCCGGGTGGAAACCCCGCTGGACTTCATAGACAGGCCGGTCTCAGGCACCATCTTCGTGATGATCGTGGGCGCCCTGGTGCTGCACGTCGTGACGTTGTGGAGGCAGAGAAAGTAACCCTTCTCCCCCGGGGGGAGAAGGTGGCCCAAAGGGCCGGATGAGGGGGTTCGGGTGCCGGTGAGCAAGCGGATATATCCCTAACACTATAGACCGGTTACATCCCTGACAG
>Ga0209366_1000103_pt1 | contig 29880 bp, 34 predicted proteins | sample WorMetmaBAHAMAS2_FD_187391 | JGI IMG/M metagenome (GOLD analysis project Ga0209366, IMG submission 187391) | Marine gutless worms symbiont microbial communities from Max Planck institute for Marine Microbiology, Germany - Inanidrilus... | ecosystem: Host-associated > Annelida > Digestive system...
TTGACCCGGCTGCGTTTGCCACTGCCTTTGCGACCTTCGCCCGGAGCTTTGCCGGGGCGCTGGAGGGGGTTGTGGCAATCGACGGCAAGGCGATGCGCGTGGGAAGACGACTACCTACTCAATGCCCTCGCTCAAATGCGATAGCCCTGCCTTCTCCCCAGGGGGGAGAAGGTGGCCCGAAGGGCCGGATGAGGGGGTTCGGGTGACTGCCCCTACGGGTTCACCCAGTTCAGCGGGTCGCCCCCTTCCAGGACCCGGCGCACCTCCTGGGCCGCCTTCGTCTGCAGGTCGGCGATCGCCTGTTCGGAGAACCAGCCCCGGTGGTCGCTGACCACCACGTTGTCCCGGGCGAACAGAGGGTGATCTCGAGGCGGGGGCTCGGTTTCGAAGACGTCGATGCCGGCACCGCGCACATGGCCGGCGTCCATCGCGTCGGCCAACGCGGCCTCGTCGATCAAGCCGCCGCGCGCGGTATTGATCAGGACCACGCCTTGCTTCATCGCCGCCATCGCCGCGGCATCGACCAGATGATGGGTCGCCGGGATCAGCGGACAGTGAAGCGAGATGTAATCCGCCGCCGTGCACAGGGTTTCGAAGTCCGTCGCTTCCACGTCGCCCGGCCAGTCCTTCAGCGCCGGATCGTGCACCAGGACCCGGCCGGGCTCGAAGCCCGCCATCTTGCGCCGGAAGGCCCGCGCGATCCGCCCGTACCCGACGATGCCCAGGGTCGCCCCGCGCAGGCGATAGACGGGCTCGGGCGTGGCGAAATTCCACTGGCCGGCGCGCAGGGCGCGGTCGCGCCGGGCGATCTGGCGGTTGACCGCCAGCAGCAGGGCGACGGCCTGGTCGCTCACCTCCTCGATGCCGTAGTCGGGGACGTTGGCGACCTTGATTCCCGCCTCGCGCGCCGCCGCCAGATCGATGCTGTCGACGCCGACGCCGTAACGCACCATCGCGCGGCAGCGGGGCATCATGCCGATGGTCTCGGCGTCGACGGGCGTGGTCCGGATCATCAGGACCGCATCGGCATCGGCGACCGACGCCCGCAGCGCGGCGACGTCACCGTGGCAATCCTCCAGCACCACCTCCGCGCCGACCGTTTCCAGCTCGGCGCGCTCGCGTTCGTAGGTGTCGTATCCGCCGTCGACGATAACCACGCGAGGATTTTCCATGGCCGTCTCCTTCAGCCCGCGAAACGCGGCTCGGGCAAGCCGGCCACCTCACAGGGCACGGCAAAGATGCTGCCGGCCTGGGGTTCGCGTTCGCCGACGGGGAAGATCCCGTCCATCGCGGCCGACGTGATGTACAGGGTCGACAGGTCGCGCCCGCCGAAACCGCAGCTGGTCGGCCGCGCGACCGGCATGTCGATCACCTTGTCGACGGCACCGTCCGGCGCATAGCGGGTGACGCGCCACCCTTCCCAATGAGTGCCCCAGACATACCCCTGGGAGTCCACGGTGAGGCCGTCCGGCCGCCCCGCGTCGTGCGGCACCTCGGCGAACAGGCGCCGGTTGGACAGCGTCCCGGCTTCGACGTCGTAGTCATAGGCATGGATCGCGTGCGCCATGGTGTCAGTGTAATAGAAGACCGCGTCGTCGGGGCTCCAGCCGAGGCCGTTCGACGTGACGATTCCGTCCTCCACCACCTGCAACGTGCCGTCGGCATCCAGCCGGTACAGCTTGCCCAGCGCCGCAGTTTCCGGATTGTGCATGGTACCGGCAAAAAAACGTCCGCGGCGGTCGCACTTGCCGTCGTTGAAGCGCATGTCGGCACCGATGTCGTCGGGTGCCGCGGCCGGTTTGACGTTGCCGGTTTCGAAGTTGAGGAAGGCGAAGCCGTGCCGCAGCGCCAGGATCGCGCCGCCGCCCTCTCGCAACGCCATCGACCCCACCAGATCCGGCACACGCCAGACACGGTTCGCACCCGAACCGGGATCGAAGCGGTTAACGGTCTGGGACAGAATGTCGACCCAGTAGAGCACCTGATCACGCGGACACCACACCGGCCCCTCGCCCAACGTCGCGCGGATATCCAACACGCGCATCACGGTGGTCATGGCTCACTCCCGCCCCTGCTTGTCCCGCCGTTGTGGGAATACGAAAATACCGGTAAGGATGCAAAGGTTTGCACCGAGAACAAGAACCGAAAAATCGGGGAGGCACCGCACGTGCGGGCGGAAACAAACAGGACCGCGGTCAAGCCGTGCGGATTGGCCGCATGACGGGCTTCACCGCGCCGGCGGCGCCCGACCGGCCAACGATGTTCTTTGTCGGGGTCAGCACCGGCGGATCCTTCATCAACCGGCTGTTCCCCGTATGGGCCGAAGAGATGGGTCTGGGGGATGTGGGGTTCCAGGGGATCGATCTGCCGCCCGACGTTGCGCCCGACGACATTGTCGCCGTGGTCCGGTTCCTGGCCGACTGCCCAGAGGCGCGCGGGGCGCTGGTCACCACCCACAAGATCGCGGTCCACACCCATGCCCGCGACCTGTTCGCGTCGTTCGACGAAAACGCGCAACGCCTGGGCGAGATAAGCTGCATCACCAAGTCTGCGGAGGGGCTGGTGGGTGCCGCGAAGGATCCAATCACCGCGGGCCTTGCCTTGAACCTGTTGATTGCGCCGGACCATTGGGCCAAGCACCCGACGGCGACAGCGTTGTTGATGGGCTGTGGCGGCGCCAGCGTCGCGCTCGCCGCCCATCTACTGTCGCGCGGGCCAGGCCTGACGCCCAGGGCTCTCGTGCTCACGGATGTGAATCCGGCACGGCTGGAGATGACCTGGTGCCGTTCCAAGGGCCGGGGCTTCTCACGCTGCAGGAGATCGGTAAGGCCACGGACCATGACCGGCTGATTGCCGCCCTGCCCGAGTCAAGCCTGGTAGTGAATGGCACAGGCCTTGGCAAGGACCGTCCCGGCTCGCCGGTTTCCGATGCGGTGCAGTTCCCGCACGACGGCGTGGTGTGGGAGTTCAACTATCGCGGCACCCTGACCTTTCTCGACCAGGCCCGGCGCCAGGAGGCGGAGCACCGACTGACCGTCGCCGACGGCTGGCGCTATTTCCTGTTCGGGTGGGCCTATGTGATCGCCGACGTCTTCGGCATCGACCTGGATGCGGACCTGATGGGACGTCTGGAAATGGCCGCCGAGCGCGTCCGCGCCGCCGCAACAGAGAATGGACGGCAATGACGGACAGAACCGCCCAGTTCCTGGCCATCGACGTGGGCACCGGCAGCGTGCGGTCCGCGGTGGTCGACGCTGCAGGACGGGTCGTCGCCTTCGCGGCCCGGCCGCATGAGCAGCATGTCCCGCGGCCCGGCTGGTCGGAACAGAGCCCGCAGGAATGGTGGGAGGGCGTCTGCGCCACCCTGACCGAGGTCCAGCGCGCGCCCGAGGTGGCGAAGGACCGGGTCCAGGCCGTTTGCGTCTGCGGCCAGATGCATGGGCCGGTGCCGGTGGATGCGGACGGTCAGGTGCTGCTGGACCGGGTGCAGCTGTGGAACGACAAGCGCCCGGCCGACATTGTGAACGGCTTTGCCGAGCGCGCCGACGTCGTCGGACTGACCGAGACCACCGGCAACCCGCCGGCACCGTCCTGGATCGCCTTCAAGGTGGCCTGGATCAAGCAACACCAGCCGGAAGTCTACGAGCAGGCGGCAGCCTTCCTGACGCCCAAGGACTTCGTCAATTTCAAACTGACAGGCGAAGTCGCGACGGATTACAGCGAAGCCTCCGGCAGCTATCTGCTGGATTGCCGGACCATGCAATACGACGCCGCGGCCGCCGCCGCGGTGGGCGTGGATCTTGCCAAGTTTGCCCCTGCCTACCCCTCCGCTCACCCGATCGGCAGGGTCGGCGCATCTGTCGCGGCCGAAACCGGTCTTCCCGCCGGGCTGCCGGTGGTGGCCGGTGGCGGCGATTTCTTGGTTTCCCTGTTGGGCTCTGGCGTGACCGGGCCGGGCGTCGGCTCGGACATCACCGGCACGTCGACGCTGATCTCCGTTTGGTCCGAAAAGCCGGTCATCCACGACATCGTCAGCAACCTGGCCGGCACCAGCGGCGGCTGGGTGCCATTCACGATCATGGATGCCGGCGGCGATTCCATGCGCTGGGCGCACCGGCTCTTGAACAACCCGGACACGGACTTCGATTTGATCAACGCCATGGCCGCGGCCACGCCGGCGGGTGCGGAAGGCCTGGTCTTCCTGCCCTATCTGACAGGCGAACGCCTGGGCGGCGCGGCAAATGCCAGGGCGCAGTTCTTCGTCATCTCCAGCCGGCACGAGAAAGGCCATTTCTATCGCGCCGTCATGGAAGGCGTCGCCTTCGCCAGCCGCCGCAACATCGAGCTGATGCGCAGCGCCGGCACCCAGTTCGACCGCATCGTCGCAACCGGCGGCGGCGCAAAGGGCGACCTGTGGCTGGGCATCAAGGCCTCGATATACAACATGCCGATCGACGTGCCGGAGAACCCGGAAAACGGCATCCTGGGCTGCGCAGCGCTGGCCGGCCTGGGGGCCGGCGTGTTCGCAGACGCGGATGAGGCGATTGCGCGCCTGGTCGCGATCCGCCGGGGCGCCGACCCCGACCCGGCACAGGTCGAGCGTTACGAGCGGATTGCCGCCCTGTTCAACGACCTCTATGCCGAGGCCATGCATCATTACGACCGGTTGGACACAGTCTGAGACGAGACGAGGAGAGGCAGATGGAAAAAGTCAAATGGGGGATCATCTCCACCGCGCTGATCGGGACCAAGCAGGTCATCCCGGCAATGCAGAAGGGCGAGCTGTGCGATATCGTCGCCATCGCCTAGCGGGATCTGGCCAAGGCCGAAAAGGAAGCGGCCGAGCTGGGTATCCCCAAGGCCTATGGATCCTATGAGGAACTGCTGGCCGACCCGGAGATCGAGGCCGTCTACAACCCGCTGCCCAACCATATGCACATTCCGGTCTCGGTGCAGGCGGCCGACGCCGGCAAGCATGTGTTGTGCGAAAAGCCCATCGGGCTCAGCGCCGACGAGATCCGGCCGCTGATCGAGGCGCGCGACCGCAACCAGGTGCATGTGTGGGAGGCCTTCATGGTCCGCCACCATCCCCAGTGGGAACGTGTGCGCAAGCTGGTCCGGGCCGGCGAGATCGGAGAACTGCGCGCCATCCAGGGGTTCTTCAGCTACTACAACGACGATCCCGACAACATTCGCAACATGGCCGACATCGGCGGCGGCGGGATCTACGACATCGGCTGCTACCCCACCGTCACGTCGCGGTTCGTCCTTGGCCACGAGCCGACCCGGGTCATCGCCCTGGTCGACCGCGACCCCAGCTTCGGAACCGACCGGCTGGCCAGCGCGATCCTCGATTTCGGCAACGGCATTCAGTCCAGCTTCGTCTGTTCCACCCAGCTCGTCCTTTATCAGCGCATGCAGTTCTTCGGCACCAAGGGCCGGATCGCGGTGGAGATCCCGTTCAACGCACCGCACTGGGGTGAAACCAACATCATCATCGACGACGGCGCCGAGCTGGGCGACAAATCCCAGCGCATCGAGGTAATCCCGGCGACCAACCAGTACGCCAACCAGGGCGACCGCCTGTCGGAGGCCATCCGCGGCGGCACCCCGCCGGCCTTTGAGCTGGAGGATTCGGTCAAGCAGGCCGCCGTGCTGGACGCACTGTTCCGGTCGGAAGAAACGGGAAGCTGGGAGCAGGTGCTGGCGTAGATCGCGGGGCGGATACTGACGGCGCCCGCGGTCACAGCGTCGGCGTCGCCGACACCCTGCGGGCGGAGAGGTCAAAGCTCCGCAGCGCCGCCCAGCGGGTGTCTTGCTTGCTGCTCTGCTGTGCAATCCAGCTGTAGCCCAGTGCCCACCGCGGCGCGACATCGTCGGTGAGGTTGTCCAAGACGAAGTCGCCGCGGTCGGTGGCGATGACCAGGACCAGGTGGCCATTTCCCCGGGGCGTCTTGGCCAGCGCCAGAAGCAGGGCCTGCCGTGGATATCCCAGCCCGATCAGACGGCGGCGTTTCTCCAGCGCGATGTCCTCGCAGTCGCCGCGACCGTCCGGCAGGTCCCAGCGATCCAGGACACCGAACTGGATGCGGTCGGAGACGTACCGGACACCCTTGTTGACCTCGGCGTTGACGTCGGCGATCTCGCGAAAGCTCTCGGCGGTCATCGCCAGCCGGCGCGGCTACAACGGCTGTTCGCTGCACTCTCCCGGATTGCGATCGCAGAAGGAGACGTATCCCCTGGGCGCGCGGATATCGCCAAGAGTGGATGTCTGGCCGCCTCCCTCCTGCACCGTCTGGCAGGCGCCGAGCAGCGGCAGAACCAGCAAGACGACCAGGATGGTTCGGACGACACGGCCAAACCGGCCGCTTGGGCGGTCCGTCCAAGGGGAAACCGAGGTGTTCATATCGCACCTGCTCTTCAGCGAGATTTACTGAAGTACAAGTGAATTATACTACTCGATTTCGATAACTACTGTGATACCATTCACTTTTACTTTGTGATGAAGATCACAAAGAGCGAAAAACTTCGTTTTTATTTGTGATGGGGATCACAGGGGCGGTGCGGGCTGCGCGTCAATCCCTCACCGGCTCCACACGAACGCCTCGGGCGGCGGCAGTGCGCCACCCACCTCTTCCGCGATCCGAAGCCCCTCGTTCCATTTCGCCATGCGTTCGGAACGGGCGAAGGACCCCACCTTGAGCTGCGGCACGCCCCAGCCGACGGCCAGGTGCACAATGGTCACATCCTCGGTCTCGCCCGAGCGGGCCGAGACGATGGCGCCGAACCCGGCAGCGCGCGCGGCCTCGACGGCGGAACGGGCCTCGCTGAGGGTGCCGGCCTGGTTGGGCTTGATCAGGACGGCATTGCAGACCCCCTGCTCGGCCGCCGCTGTCACGCGACGCGCGTTCGTCACCAGGAAGTCGTCGCCGACGATCTCCACCCGGTCGCCGACCGCGGCGGTGAAGCGGGCAAGCCCCTCCGCATCGTCCTCGCCCAGCGGGTCCTCGACCGCGACGATCGGATAGCGGTCGATCCAGTCGACCAGCAGCGCGGCCAGCCCGTCGCTGTCCATATCCCGGTCTTCCCGGGCCAGGCGATACCGCCCGGCGCGCCCGAACTCCGACGCCGCGACATCCAGCGAGATCGCCACCTGGTCGCCCGGCGTCAGGCCAGCGCGTTCGATGGCGCGCACCAAGAGCGCCAGCCCTTCTTCGTTGGTGTCGAAGGCCGGCCAGAACACGCCCTCGTCGGCAACGCCCTGCAGCCGGCCTCCTCCGACAGGAGCGCGCCGGCCGCCCGGTAGACCTCCGCGGTCCAGTCGAGCGCCTGGGCATAGTCGACCGCGCCCGTGGCGATGACCATGTAGTCCTGGATGTCGACACGGCGCCCGGCATGGGCGCCGCCGCCCAGGATCTGGATCTCCGGCAACGGCAGGACCGCGTGACACCCACCGGCGAGGAAGTGCCACAGGGGCACGCCGGCCGCCGCCGCGGCGGCATGGGCCACCGCCATGGAGGTGGCGACCAGCGCATTGCCGCCCAGCCGGCTTCGGTTCTCGGTCCCGTCCGCCTCTATCAGGCGACGGTCCGCTTCGGCCTGGTCGGCGGGGTCCGCGCCGGCAAGTACCGCGGCGATCGGGCCGTTTACCGCGGCGACCGCGCGGGTGACGTCGAAGCCGCCTAAGGCCGCGCCGCCGTCGCGCAGGTCCACGGCCTCGCCGCTGCCGGTCGAGGCGCCGGCCGGCGCGATGGCCCGGCCCGTGGCCCCGCCCGCCAGCGCGACCTCCACCTCGACGGTGGGCCGGCCGCGGGAGTCCCAGACGCGCCGTCCGTGCACGCTCGTGATGGCGGTCGCGGTCACGCGCCCAGCTCCTGCGCCCAGGCGCCCCGCACCTCTGCCAGCCGGTCAACCGGGTCGGCCAACAGCGCCCGCGCCACCCGGTGCACCCGGTCCTTGTCGGCCCCGGCGGTCAGGTATTCCACCGGCGACTTGCCGTCCACCCTGGCCAGGAACAGGCCGGGCAGCAGGCGGGCGGCGCGCGCGTCCAGGTCGGCCACCGGCTCCCAGGCGACCTGGTCCAAATAGTCGGCGACGAGGGCATCGAAGCAGGCCAGGAATCCGTCCACCGCCTCGGGCACCCAAAGGCACTTCAGCAGCATGTGGTTGGCGCAGAAGGCGATGTCGAAGGCCGGGTCGCCGAACCAGGCACACTCCGCGTCCAGAAACACCGGGCCCTGCGGCCCGACCAGGATGTTCTTGGGACTGACATCGCCATGCACCAGGGCGCGCCGGTCGGCCAGCGTCGCCTCGACCAGACGCCGCAAGGCATCGGCACGGTCGGGATGCCGTTCAGCGGTCGCCAGGAGATAAGGCTCCAGCCGGATAGGGCGGAAGATCGCCTCGCTGTCGAAGCGGGCGGCGATGGCCGGATCGTCCGCCGTGCCGGCGTGGATGCGCCCCAGCTGGCGGCCGACGGCGGCCGCCACGCCCACAGCCGATAACGGGCCGGATCCAGATAGTCCATGACGAACAGGCCGGCCGCCGGGTCGTGGCCTAGGACGTGGGGCGCCGCCTCCGGCACGATGGCGGCCGCGGTCCGGTACCATTCCACCTCGTAGGCGTTGCGTTCGACCGGCGCGCGCCAGTCGGCGGCGACCTTCAGCTTGGCCAGCGCCCGCTTCACGCAGACCGGTCCGCGCTCCAGGTCGACGCGCCAGATGTCCGACGAGACCCCGCCGGCCAGCGGAACGAAGTGGGGCACCTCGCCGGGCTGCAGCAGCCCGAAACGGTCGAGCGCGGCGGTCAGGTCCGCCCGGACATCCGCATGCGCGGGTTCGGCCGCATTCATGCCACTTCTTCGGCCCAGGGCGGATCGGCGCCGGGACGGCTGCAGGTGATCGCGGCGCAGCGGCAACCGAAAGAAAGCGCCTGCTCCAGCGCGCCCGACCCCAACGACGCCAGTCCGTCGCCCGTGAGATGCCCGTTTCCGTACAGCCAGGAAAGCGTGCAGGAAAAGAAACTGTCGCCCGCACCGACGGTGTCCGCCGCCGCGACGGGCGGTCCGACGGCCAGGGCCTCGCCGTCGGCCGACCACGCGCGCGCGCCTTCCGCACCCAGGGTGACGATCACGACAGCCGCGCCCAGGTCGCGCCACCGTGCGGCCACTGCGTCGATCTTTTCGCCCGGATAGAGCCACTCGATGTCCACCACGCTGGCGCGCACCAGGGTCATCATCCCGATCCAGGCCTCCATGCGGGCAATGTAGGCCGCGCGGTTGGCGATCAGGCCGGGCCTGATATTGGGGTCCAGCACCATCACCCGGCGGCCGGCCTCGCGCCGCATCAAGGCCTCGTAGGCGCCGGCACCCGGTTCCTGCACCAGCGAGATCGACCCGAACTGCAGGGCGGTCACCGTGTCGGGCAGGTCGGCCGGAAAGTCGTCCACCGTGATCGTCCGGTCGGCGGCGCCGGTGGCCACGAAGGCATACTGGGGTTCGCCGCCATCCTCGGGCAGGCTGACGAAACCCAGCGTCGTGTTCTCCGGTCCCCGCACTACGAGGCCGGTATCGACCTTGTTCCGGGCCAGGTGGCCCACCAGCATGTCGCCGAAGAAGTCGTTGGAGATCTTGCCCAGGAACCCGACCGGGGTGCCGAGCCGCCCCAGGCCGACCGCGATGTTCAGCGGCGAGCCGCCCTCGCAGGGCCGATATCCCGTGTGTCCGTCCACGCCCTGCATCGGCACGAAGTCGATCAGGGCCTCGCCGCAGCTGACAATCATGCGCGTGTGCCTCCCTTTTGCGGCGATTGTGCACGGTGCGGCGACAGAGGCAACCGGTTGGAAGGGTTCGGGGCGGTGGCAGCCAGATGCTTCTAGAAACGCACCTCCAGTACCGGCAGCAGGCGCCCGCGAATGAGGGCATTCGGCTCCTCGCCGCAACGCACAGCCCCCATGCGTTCGTAGAACGGGACCGCGGACGGATCGGCGATGATTCTCAGGCGGGCATGCCCGAAGCGTTTCGCCTGTTCCAGAATGTGCGGCCACAGTGCCTCGCCAACGCCGGTGCGCACGTGGTCCGGCTCCACGAACAAGAAGTCCAGATCGACAAAGTCGCCCTCCTCGGACAGCGCGTAGACGCCCACGGTCGCGCCCTGCCGGTCAGCGACGAAGACCGGGTTCGTGCGAATGTAGTCAGGCGTCAGGATGAGCTGTTCCCTGACGACTTCCATGAAGGCGGCGTCATACCCCCACAGCGCCTTCGAGCGCATACAGAGTTCGGTGAGCTCCGCCGCCTCCTCCGGCCGGGCCGCTCGGATGGCGATCCGTTCAGCCATGATCCCGGAGCCAGGCCGCCCGTTCAGCGGCGTAATGCAGCACGTCGAAGCCGTGACAGCGGGCCTCGCCCCGGTAGGTGAGCCCGGCCTTTTCCAGCACGCGCACTGAGGCCGGGTTGTCCGCGCTGACCACGCCGACGATTTCCTCCAGCCCGAGGTCGCGGAAACCGGCGGCCAGCCAGGCGCGTGCCGCCTCGGTCGCATAGCCCCGGCCCCAGCGGTCGCGCCGCAAGCGGTAGCCCACCTCCACCGCATTCCATTCCTCCGGCATGTTCAGCAACCCGCCGACGCCGATCACCGTGCCGGTTTCGCGCTCGACGATGGCGCGGAAGGCAATGCCGTCCCGCAGGTCGCTTTCCTGATGGCGGGCGATGTGAGCGCGGGTCTCGTCCACCGTCCGTGTCGGACCCGCGATCGAGTGACGCATCACTTCAGCGTCACCCCACACTGCATGGGCCGCCTCAGCATCGTCGTCCCGAAACGGCCGCAGCACCAGGCGCGCCGTCTCGATCACGCCGACGGCGGGCCATTCAGCCTCAGCCGTCGCGGCGCGGTGGCGGCGTCACGGCGAGCGCGGACTGCTTGGTGCCTTCCAGCTCGTCCGACTGCTTGCCATAGGTCTTGAAGCGGCCAAGCACCCGGGACATTTCCGCCTTGGGCAGGATCACCGGTTTGCCCACCTGCAGGGCGTGCCAGTACTGGAACGCCAAAGTCTCCACCTCGACCGCGAGCCAGAGCGCCTTGTCGATGGTGGGGCCGAAACAGACCATGCCGTGATTGCCGATCAGGCAGGCGGTCCGGTCCTTCAGTGCCTTCAGGATGTTGTCCGACAGCTTCTGGGTTCCGAAGGTCGCATAGTCGGAACAGCGGATGCTGTCGCCGCTGGAGACGCCGATCATGTAGTGAAAGGCGGGGATCTCCTTGCGCAGGCAGGAGAGCGTCGTGGAATAGTTCGAGTGGGTGTGCACGATCGCGCCGGCCTCGGGCCGGGTGCGCAGGATGTCATAGTGGAACCGCCACTCGCTGGACGGCAGCCACTCGCCGAAATAGCCGCCCTCCATATCCATCTCGACGATCTGATCGGGCTTCATCTTGTCGTAGGCCACGCCCGACGGCGTGATCAGGAACCCATTCTCAACGCGAACAGAGATGTTTCCCGACGACACCTGGTTGATGCCCAGCTCGTTCATCTTGAGACAGGCATCGATCAATGCCCGACGCAACCGCGTGTTTGCCTTCCTGCGTGCCATGCTACCCCGCCCCCTTTTTTTCCAGGCCGCGCGGACCCTAACGGCAGGCCGTCTGCCTTTCAAGTCACGCCTCAACCCGGATATAGTCACGGCAACAACTATAATGAGGGGTGGAAACGGCATGCCGGAGACGGTGGTCGTCTTCGACTTAGGGTCCACGAATCTGAAGGCGTCGGTCGTCGACCGGCAGGGCAGGATCCTGGAGACCGTCAAGGCCGCGAACCGGCATGTGCCCGGTCCGCCCTATCTGCACATCAACACGGAACTGGCCTGGGGCTGGCTGTGCCGCAGCCTGGCGCCGCTGGTGGCACGGTGGGACGCCCGCGCGCTGGTCCCCTGCGCGCACGGCTCGTCGCTGGCGCTGCTGGGGCCGGATGGGGGCGGCGACGGGCTGGCCCTGCCGATGATGTTCTACGAGGCCGAACCGCCCAAGGACATCCGCGCCGGCTACGCCCGCATCGAGCCTCCCTTCGAAGAGGTGCTGGCGCCGACCAATCAGGGCGGGCTGACCCTCGGCCGACAGCTCTTCTGGCAGCAGGAACTGGACCCCGGCGCCTTCGCCTCGGTCGAGACCATCCTGCCGGCCCCGCAATACTGGGCCTGGCGGCTGACCGGGAACCGGTTCGCCGAGGTTACGTCGCTGGGCGCGCAGACCCATATCTGGGCGCCGCTGGCCCGCGACCTTTCCAGCCTGACCGACCGGTTCGGCATCCGGAGCAGATTCGCGCCGCTGGCCCGGGCCTGGGAGACTGCCGGCGGCATCAGCGCCGCCACAGCCGCCGCAACGGGCCTTCCCGAGGGGTTGCCCGTGCTGGTCGGCATCCATGACAGCAACGCCAACTATCTTCGTTATCTAGCGGCGGGCATGGAGGACTTCACGCTCTTGTCCACGGGGACCTGGCTGATCAACTTCAACCCGTCCTTCCCGCCCGGCCGGCTGCGTCCGGAATTCGATACCTGCACCAATACCGACCTCTTGGGCAATCCCGTGTCCTGCAGCCGCTTCATGGGCGGGCGGGAGTTCGAGATCGTGCAGGGTTCGATCCCGGGCACGGTCTGTTCGGGCGACATCCACCGGCTGCTGGAATGGGGCACCATGGCGCTGCCCAGCTTCACGGACTCCGGAGGCCCCTGCCCCGGGACCGGCGGCAAAGGCCGTTTCGCCGTCAGACCGCCCGCCTCGCCATCCGACAGGACCGCGCTGGCCGCGCTTTACTGCGCGCTGATGGCCGACCTGTCCATCGGCCACATCGGTTCGGCGAACGAGATCGTGATCGACGGCGTGTTCGCGGAAAACACCCTCTTCTGTCGCCTGTTGGCCGGGCTTCGTCCCGACCAGACCGTCCGCGTCTCCGCCGAACGGGAAGGCACCACCGTCGGCGCGGCGCTGTTGTGGGACTGGGAGAACAGGCCCAAACCCGTTCCTACCGAACTTCATCTGGTCGAACCGCTGCGGCCCGCCGGCCTGGACGACTACGCCGCGGCGTGGCGCGCGGCGGCCTTGGCCAAGCCGGCGAAGAAAGCCGCGCGGTCGGGTTGAATTCTCTGTAGCGAGGGACGGGTGTTGGGTGTTTTCGAGCATGCGGAATACCGCGGCCACGAGCATGTGGCCTTCGTTGGCGACGACGCATCCGGCCTGCGTGGCATCATCGCGCTGCACAGCACGGTGCTGGGGCCCGCGGGCGGCGGAATCCGGTTCTTTCCTTACGCCTCATCGGACGACGCGCTGGGCGACGTCTTGCGGCTGAGCCGGGCGATGACGTTGAAGATGGCGCTGGCGGGCATTCCCTTTGGCGGTGGCAAGGCTGTGATCATCGGCGATCCCGGGCGGGACAAAACCGAAGCCCTACTGGAAGCCTTCGGGCGGGCGATGGACGCGCTGTAGGGCCGCTTCGTCTGCGGCGAGGACGTGGGCACCACGCCCGAGGACATGGCCGTCATCCACCGGATGACCCCGCACGTGGCGGGGCGGCCGGACACCACCGGCGACACCTCTCCTACGACCGGCGAAGGCGTCTACCACGCCATCCGTGCCGCGGTCGCCCACCGCATGGGCCGCGATGACCTGGCAGGTCTGAGAGTTGCGGTGCAGGGAGTCGGCAATGTGGGCAACATCCTATGCGGGCACCTGGCCGCGCACGGCGCGGAACTGTTCGTGGCGGACGTTAACCGGGACGCGGTCAACGGCACCGCTGAACGGTTCGGCGCGACGCCGGTTTCGACGGACGACATCCTCGGCCTGGAGGTGGACGTGCTCGCCCCGTGCGCGCTGGGCGGCGTTCTCAACGACAGGACCATCCCGGCGCTGAAGGCCAAGATCGTCTGCGGCGGCGCCAACAACCAGCTTGCCGAAGACCGGCACGCGGACGCGCTGGCGTCACGCGGCGTTCTTTTCGTGCCCGACTTCCTGGCCAATGCCGGCGGCGCGATCAGCGGCACCAGCCCGTTCCTGGGCCGCGACGCCGCCACCGTCGCCCAGCAGGTCGCGGCGATCCACGACACCTGCGCCAGCGTGCTGGACCTCGCGGAAACGGAAAAGATCACGCCGAACGCGGCGGCGGAGATGCTGGTGGAGCAGACGCTCGCGGCGCACCGCACGGCATAGGTCGGCGCTCGATTGCAGCCAGATGCTTCGAGACGGCCGTATTCCACGGCCTCCTCAGCATGAGGTTCACTTTTCGCCTCACCCTGAGGAGGCGGCGCAGCCGCCGTCTCGAAGGGTCTGGCTGCAACCCCGCGCAGCCTCTAAGGCGTTGGCGCGTCCGGGCGCAGCAACCCCTCGGCCTTCAGGTCCGCCCACAGTGCGTCGGGGATCTCCACGGCGAAGGTCTCGATGTTGCGCGTGACCTCGTCGGGTGTGCGGGCGCCCGGGATGACACTGGATATGCAGGGGTGGAGCAGCGGGAACTGGAGCGCGGCGCTGGCCAGCTTGACGCCGTGGGCGGCGCACACCCGCTCGATCTGCGCCACCCGGGCCATCACATCAGGCTCGGCCGGCGCGTAGTTGTACATGGCCCCTTCCACCGCCCCGGTCGCCAGGATGCCGGTGTTGTAGGGACCGCCGATGATGATGGCGATGTCGCGCTCCTCGCAGAACGGCAGGAAGCTGTCCAGCGCTTCCTGCTCCAAGAGGGTATAGCGGCCGGCCAGGAGGAAGCAGTCGAAGTCACCCGCATAGGCGAACTTCTCGCACCATTCCCATTGGTTGAGCCCGGCGCCGATCGCCTTGACCACGCCTTGCTCGCGCAGCTCCGTCAGAGCCTTGTAGCCGCCGGCCATCACTTCTTCCAGCCGGGCCTGGGCGCCCTCGTCGCTGCCGTGGGTCCAGACGTCCACATCGTGGATGAACAGGATTTCCACATGGTTGGTGCCCAGCCGTTGCAGGCTGTCTTCGAACGACCGCATCACGCCGTCGTAGGAGTAGTCGAATTCGGGCTTGAACGGCATAGGTGGGCGGAACAGGCCGCCGTCGAAACTGCCCGGCGGGGCGGCATGCAGGGTGCGCCCCACCTTGGTGGACAGCACATAGTCGGCCCGCGGAATGGCACGCAGCGCCTCGCCTAGACGGTGTTCGGACCAACCGTGACCGTAAAGCGGCGCCGTGTCGAAATAGCGGATGCCGGCCCGGTGCGCGGCCTGGACCGTCGCATGGGCTTCTTCCTCGCTGAGCGCGGCGTACAGATTGCCCAGGGGCGCAGCGCCGAAGCCGATCTGGGTGACCTCCAGTTCGACCCGTCCGAGGTATCGTTTGTGTGCCGCGTCCATCGCCTAAAGCGCCTGCTGGGTTTCGGAATCGAAAAGATGCATCTTGGTCATGTCCATTGTGATGTGGCACGCGTGCCCAGGGGCCGCCGGGAAATGGGCATCGACCTGCGGCGTCACCCGAGCGCCTTCGATCTCCGCCAACAGAAGCGTGTGCGGCCCCAGCGGCTCGATCACCGTTGGCGTCAGCGACACCACCGCCGGCCCCGCATCGCCGCCTTCCATGTGTTCGGGCCGGATGCCGAAGAGAACCGGCCGGTCCTTGTGGGGCCCGTAGCGGCCCTGCCGGTCCTGCGGGATCGGCAGCGTCGTGCCGTCAGCGATGGTGAGCCCCAACCCGCCATCGGTCGACACCACGGTGCTGGGCAGGAAATTCATGCTGGGCGCGCCGATGAAACCGGCGACGAAGGTGTTGGCCGGGTTCTCGTAAAGCTCGATCGGGGCGGCCGCCTGCTCGATCACGCCCTTGTTCATCACCACGACCCGGTCGGCCAGCGTCATCGCCTCGACCTGGTCGTGGGTCACATAGACCACGGTGTTGCGCAGCCTCTGATGCAGGTTCTTGATTTCCGCGCGCATCTCGATGCGCAGCTTGGCGTCCAGGTTGGACAGCGGCTCGTCGAACAGAAACACATCCGGGTTGCGCACGATCGCGCGGCCGATGGCAACCCGCTGGCGCTGGCCGCCGGAAAGGTGCTTGGGCCGGCGATCCAGGAACGGGTCCAGGCCTAGGATCCGGCTTGCCTCCTTGACCTTGGCGTGGACCTCGTCCTTGGCGACGCCGCGCACCTTCATGCCGTAGGCGATGTTCTCCGCCACGGTCATGTGTGGGTAAAGCGCGTAGCTTTGAAAAACCATGGCGCAGTTGCGCAAACCCGGTCGCAACTGGGTAACCTCGCGGTCGCCGATCTTGATGGTCCCGCCTGACGCTGCCTCGAGCCCTGCGATCATGCGCAAGGTCGTGGTCTTGCCGCAGCCCGACGGCCCCACAAGGACGACGAACTCCTTGTCCGGAATAACGAGGTCCAGTTCGGGGATCACCTCCACATCGTCGAACGACTTGGTGACGCCGATCAGTTCAACCATGGCCATGCAGCAGTATCCGATTTCGGAACGAACGAAGCAAAACAGAAAAGAAACTGCCCCGGCGCCGAAGACGCCGGGGCAGCAGGTGTCGTGTCTTACAAGCCCATCGACGACCGGTAGATCGCCAGCTGCGTGTCCCGACCGAACTCGTCGGTGAGCCTGTTCCACTCAGCCGCGATCGCGTCGAGCGCCTCCTGCGGCGTGACTTCTTTGTTCAAGGCCTTCGACAGCTCGATTTCCAGCACCTCGGTGTACTGGAAGTAGCCAGGAAGACGGAAGTCCAGCGCCACGTTCGGGTGGTCGATCGCGCCCTGCCGGACGGCCAGGTAGTTTTCCGCCTCGGGAACCGAGAAGGTCTTGGTCCACTTGTCGATGTTCTGGAAGTGGCTGAACCGGTACGGGTTGATGCCCGTGCCGCCGGTGACCACGTCGTTGCCCGAGTTCTCCATCTAGGTGTACCAGGTCACGTAATCCCAGGCCGCCTCCAGATTCTTGGTGGTCCAGGGCACGCTGGCGACCCAGCCGCCATAGGCCATGAAGGGCGAGTGGACCACATCCGCGAAGGTGTCCCACTGGTTGGTCTTGTAGTTCCAGATATCCTTGGAACCGGGCACCAGGAAGAAGCCCACATTGCCCGCGACCTTGCTCTGCGCCGGGTCGGCCGAGATCGTGCCGGTGTCGCCCCAGTCGAAGTTCATCGCCACCTGGCCGCCGGCAAAGGCGGTGCGGATGTCGCCCGAGTTCCAGTTGAGCGCACCCGGAGGCGAGCAGCTGACGCTGCGGATGTAGTCCTCAAGCGCCCGGACCCAGCCCGGGTTGTTGACCTGGGCATCCATGGTCTCCGGATCGAAGAACATCGAGCCCGGATGGTCCGGATGGTTGGTATAGGCCGCGGCATGGCTGAAGAAGAACCAGAACTGCTGGCCGCCGCGCACGAACGCCTCAGCGGTGCCGTAGAGGCCTTCCTGGCGGCCGGTGAAGAACTCGCAGATGTTGTAATAGTCGGTCCAGCTCCGCGGCGGTGCCAGGTCGTAGCCGTACTTGGCCTTGAAGTCCGCGGCGTTCTTCGGATCCGCGAACAGGTCCTTGCGATAGGTGCCGGTATGGACGTCGCCGTCGATGGTAACGGAGATCTGCTTGCCGTCCCACTTCATCAGCCGGTCGCGATAGGTCGGGTGGATGTCCTCCCACTCGCTGCCCTGCTGGAACTTGGCGGGCATCTCCGACAGGTACGGCGCGAAGTCGCCGTGCCAGGCCGGCGCGTGCAGGATCACGTCAAAGGCCGCCTCGTTGGTGACCATCGGCGTCATGAACTTGGTGTAGAGCTCGCCGAACGGAAAATGCACCACGTTGGCCTTGCCGCAAGTTTTCTCTTCCAAGGTCTTCGCATGCGCGATCGCCGGCCCGCCGATGAAAGGCGGGTTCATGGTGCCGACGGTGATTTCGACACCGGTATAGTCGGGATCGCAGGCGGCGGCCGCGCCGGCCCACAGAACCCCGGCAGCGGCAAGCCCCGCTGCGCCGTATTTTGCAATGTTCATACTGTCCTCCCAAATCGTTGCATAGTTGATTGAAACTCCAACGCTATTTTATAGCGCCCAACATCAGTCCAGAACGCATGAAGCGCGCCAGAATGAAGGTGATCACGATCATCGGCGTGATCGCGATGGCCGCAACCGAAGACTGCGACCACCATTCCGTGCCACGCACCGAGGCCTGACCGGAAATCAGGATCGGCATGGTCTGCCAGTCCGACGAGGTCAGGATCAGGGCGAACAGGAACTCGTTCCAGATGAACCCGAAGGTGATCAGCGCCACGGCGACCAGCCCGGGCAGCGCCATCGGGATGACGATCTGGATGAAGATGCGCCAACGCGGAACGTTGTCGACCAGCGCGGCCTCCTCGACCTCCACCGGCAACGCCTGGAAGAAGTCCCGCAGCAGCCAGACGACGATCGGCATCGAAAAGGCGATGTAGCAGACGACCATGCCCCAGAAGGTATCCAGCGACTGGATCCCTTCGCGGCCCAGGCGGACATAGAGCAGGTAAAGCGCAAAGGCGCTGACGATCGGCGGGAACATGCGCTGGGAAACGAACCAGAAGACGACGTCCTTGTTGTGCAGCACCGGCCCCGGCAGAGGCAGCAGATTCGATAGGACGCCCGTGGCAAGCGCGATGATGAAGGCAAGGCCGAAGGCCTGCATGTCGCTCAGCCCCAGGGCCTTCAGCCCGAGATAAGCACCTATTCCCGCGGCCGCGAACAACAGGCCCGAAAGCAGACGCACCCGGTATTCGAACCGGACGAGCGCATAGGCCGCCATGGCGCCCATGGCACCCGCCAGGATCGTGGCGACGACACCGATCAGGGTCGAGGCGATCAGGGGCCCCCAGATGTCGCCGCGTTCCTGGCGGAACACCTCGCCCAGCGTGGACAGCGTCGGGGTAAAATCGACCCAGGGCAGATAGGTCGGTCCTTCCATCACCGCGGGCGGCGGCTTGAAGGCAGTGGCATAGGTCCAGTAGATCGGGAAAAAGGTGAAGATAAGCCACACGACCAGCAGCCCGAACACAACCCAGCGCAGCACCCTGCCCCGTTCCATCACGCCCTCTTTTCGATGCTCTTGCGCAGCAACGCCAGATAGACGGTGCCGAAGATGATGACCGTGATCAGGAACAGGAAGCTGATCGCGGAGGTGTAGCCCAGGTTGAACTTTTTCAGCCCCTCTTGATAAGCGTACAGCGTCAGAGTCTCCGTCGCCAGGCCCGGACCGCCGCCGGTGAGCACGAACACCGTGTCGATGATCTTGAAGCTCTCGACCAGGCGGATGAAGATCACGGCCGCGGAAATCGGAAGCAGCATCGGAAAGGTGATGCCCCAGAACTTCTGCCAGGGGGTCGCATCCTCCAGGTCAGCCGCCTCGTAGACATCGGTCGGCAGCGACGCCAGGCCGGCCAGCATCAAAAGCAGGACGAACGGGGTCCACTGCCAGATCTCCACGGTGATCAGCGATGCCATCGCCATGGTGCTGTTGGTCAGAAACGGCAGATGCTCCAGGCCGAACAGGGTGAAAAACTCGTTCACCGGCCCCAGGGTGGAATGGAACATCATGCGCCAGATCTGCGCCACGGCAACGGGCGCCATCAGCATGGGCATGAGGAAGACGATCCGGAACAGCTGCTCTCCGGGGATGCGGGCATGCAGCGCAACGGCCACGCCGAATCCGATGATGTATTGCGCGGCGACAGACAGGATGGCCAGCGTCGCCGTGTTGCCGACGGTCACCCAGAACCGGGTCTGGGACAGGGCGTTGGCGTAGTTGTCGAACCCGACGAAGCGAGGCGGCGTGGGCGGAACCAGCCGGATCGACTGAAAGCTGAGCGTCAGGGAGTAGACCAGCGGGAACAGCGTCACCAGCAGCACGATCAGCGCCGCCGGCCAGATGAACACGTACTTCGCGGGTTCCCGCACCAGTCCTCCCCCTGCTGCAATCGTTTGCAGTTGTTCTGCTTGGTGCGGCCGGGCGGCCGCCGATTGCGCCCGCTATCTTACGGGCGTTCCCCGAAAGGTCAATTGCGGCTCAAGCGCTTAGCCGGCGGTATTCGCCGCCAATAGGGCCTCGATCTCGTCGCGGGTCGGCATCGAGGGCGCGGTTCCGGCCCGGGTCACCGAAATGGCCGCGGTGGCGTTGCCGAAACGGGTCGCCTCGATCACGTCGGCGCCGTCGGCCAGCGCCACGGCAAAGCCGCCGTTGAACGCATCGCCGGCACCCGTCGTCTCCACGACCGCGTCGCCCATGTCGAAGGCCGGCACATGGTGGCTGACGCTCGCGGACTTCACGAAGCAGCCGTTCTCGCCCAAGGTGATGACCGCGGTGGAAACCCCTTTGGACAAAAAGAAATCGGCCGCCGCCTCGGCTTCTTGCAGCGTGACAACCGGCCGCCCGGTCAGGCCTTCGGCCTCGCTTTCATTGGGCGTCACAATGTCGGAGACCCGGTAGACATCGTCCGGCAGCGGCGCCGCCGGCGCCGGGTTCAGGATCGTCGGCACGCCGTACTCCTTCGCCAACCGGAGGCCCGCCGCGGCAATCGGGACCGGCACCTCAAGCTGGGTCATGAACACCGAAGACGCTGCAATCGCGTATTCGGCGCCGGCCACGTCCGCCTCGGTGATCGCGCCGGCGGCACCCGGCACCACGATGATGGCGTTATTCCCGGTCACATCGTCGATCAGGATCGCCGCCGCCCCCGTCGGCTCGCTGTCGCTTTCCAGGATCAGGGACTCAGAAATGCCTTCGGCCTGGTAGGTTTCGCGCGCCATCGTGCCGAACGGATCGCGGCCCAGCTTGGTGATGAAGTTGACCGCCCCGCCGGCGCGCCGGGCGGCAACCGCCTGGTTGGACCCCTTGCCCCCCGGCCCCAGCTTGAAGCCGGCACCAATCAGCGTCTCGCCCATCGTCGGCAGCCGTTCCGACCGAAAGGCCACGTCGGCCACGAAGATGCCTAGGATGGTGATCGGTTTCGTCGTCATGCCGCCCTCCCCTTTTTGCAGTATCCGCCGCGCCGCGGTCACCGCGCCTCGCGCAGCCGCTCCTCGCTGACCCCCGACAGAAGGTCCCAGCCGCCGCCGTAGCCGACCATAAGGATCGCAATGAAGATTGCCAGCGACAGGCCCGCATAGACCAGCCGCGCCCGCGCCGCCTTGTCGTGGCCCGGGTCGCGCTCGCGGCGATAGTCGATGAAGAACAACACCGCGCCGGCCAGAAACAAAAGCGAGACCATCAGCATGCGCGCACCCGCTCAAGCGGCCTTGCGGGCAACACACTCGCCCAGATGGGCGGCCAACTCTGAAAGCGGTGTCTCCCAGTCGCCCGCAGCGGCCTGGCGGAACAGCCGCATGGTCGGATACCAGGGCGAATCCGTCCGGTCGCGCAGCCAGCGCCAGTCGGGGACTGCCGGCAACAAGAGGCAGACAGGCCGACCCATCGCGCCTGCCAGATGAGCGACGGCGGTGTCCACGGCCACCACCACGTCCAGGGCCTGGATCGCGGCGGCGGTGTCGGCAAACGATTTCAAGCGGGGGGACAGATCCACCGGGGCCGGCCCCTTGGCGCGCCTGGGCATCGGCTCGCCCACCTACAGGCTGTAGAGCTGAATACCCTCGGCCGTGCCCAGGGCGAACAGACGCTCCGGCGCGATCGAGCGGTGCCGGTCACCGCGGTGACGGGGGTTGCCGCGCCAGACGATGCCCACGCTGAGGTTGCCGTCCCGGTGCCGGGGCAGGTCCAGCGTGCCGGGCGCCTCCAGATAGGGTACCGCGGCGGGGATGGTCTCCAGCCGGATCTTCAGCAAGGCCGGGATATCCATCAGGGCAACCTGCAGATCCGCACCGGGCGCGCGCGCCGGCGGCGACAACCGTGCCCGCGCCGGGCATGGCTGCGACCAGGTCGGCCAGGGCCGCGGGCGCGGCGAAGGTGACATGGGCGCCCATCGCGGTCAGCCGGGGCAGAAACCGCACGAACTGGATGGTGTCGCCCAGCCCCTGCTCCGCCGTCACCAGAAGCCGCTGTCCGTAGAGCCCTTCGCCGCGCCATTCCGGCACGCCGGTAATACGCTGCGTCCCGTCGGCGGTATGACGCGCCGCATAGTCCGGCCAGCCCGCCTCGAAGTCGCCGCACAGAAGCGCCATCATGCCCAGGTTCTTGCGGGCGTGTGCGTGGCCCGGTGCCGCCGCGACCGCGCGGGCAAAGGCGTCGCGGGCGGCCTCGATCTCGCCCAGCCGGTAGCAGGCGACGCCCAGGCTGTTCAGCACCTCCGCGTTTTCCGGTGCCAACGCGCAGGCGCGGCGGGCGGTTTCCAGCGCCTCGTCCAAGGCTTCGGTCTCGCTCAGCGTGCGCGCCAGGTCGGCCAGGATTTCGGGATCGGACGGCGCGCTGGCGGCCGCCTTCCGAAAGGCGGCCACGGCCGCATCCAGGGCGCGCATGTCGGTCAGGACGACGCCCAGGTCCGCATGCAGCGGGGCGTTTTCGGGCGCCAACCGCACCGCCTTTTTCAGGGTGCGGACCGCCGCGTCACTCTTACCGGCCCGGTGCTGCGCCTGCGCGAGCGCTGCCAGCACCGTGGGTCCCGCGGAGCCGACGAGGCGGCATGCTGCAGAGCCCGCGCCGCTTCCTGATAGCGACCGGCCCGCAGCAGGGCGGCGCCTTCACGCATCTGCGCCTGCGCCTTGGTCATCGCCCTGGTGTGCGCCCCTGTCACCGGTCGCCGGTTCGGGGTGCGCGGCTCACACCACGTTTCCTTCGGGCCCGATCACGACTTTGACGAGAATGAAACAGCCGTAGGGACGGCGTTCCATGGTGGAGACCACGGCGTAGGCCTTGCGCGCCCGGTCGTAGAAGTCGTAGCGCTCGATCGAGCCCATCGGCCATTCCCGGTCGCCGTGCTTGTCGACCATCGCCTTGAACTCCTGCTGCACCGGGGTAACCGTGGTCGGGTCGCCCACCACTTCCATGCGGTAGACGGGGAACTCGACAAAACTGTCCAGCGGAAAAACCGACAGGATCGCGTCGGCAGCCTGCGGCACGTCGGCACCGTCCAGCGGCACCAGGACGCCGGTCACGGTGGAACGCGCAACCTGATCGGCCGGGAAATTGCTGTCGCAAATCACCAGTTCGTCGCCATGGCCCATGGCACGCAGGATCTGCAGCAGATCCGCCGTCAGCAATGGATTGAGATCCTTCAGCATCGTTTCCCCCTGTTTCAAGGCCGGCGTTTTGATTGCGCCCACAGTGCCGCCACCGGCGCGAACGGACAACGGTGGCGCTTTTGCGTGACATCCGCGCTTGTTTCCGCTACGTCGCGCCGTAGTTCTCTCAGGGGACGTCCGAAAAGAATGCACGACCAAGCAACAGACTTCGACCGGGCGCAGATGCGCCGCGCCCTTGCCCTTGCCCGGGGCATGCTGGGACTTGTCTGGCCCAATCCGGCGGTCGGCTGCTTGCTGGTCAAGGAAGGCGCGGTGGTCGCGGAAGGCGTCACCCAGCCGGGTGGGCGGCCCCATGCCGAGGCGATGGCCCTGCGCGCGGCCGGCGCGAAGGCCCGCGGTGCCACCGCCTACATCTCGCTGGAGCCGTGCAGCCATTGGGGCCGAACGGCCCCCTGCAGCCAAGCCCTGGTCGAAGCAGGCGTCGCGCGCGCGGTGATCGCCACCGGCGACCCGGACCCGCGCGTGGACGGGCGCGGCTTGAAAGATCTGCGGGCGGCCGGGATCGCAGTGACGATGGACGTCTGCCGCGCCGAAGCCGAAGCGCTGAACCGCGGTTTCTTTACACGGGTGCGCACGGGGCGGCCACGTGTCACCGCGCTGACCGGTGACCTTCCATCGGCGGCCTCCGACGCCGGCCAGGACGGGTTCCTGACGGTGCGCCCACGCCCCGACGGGCTGGCCCTGTGCTGCACCACGGCCCGCGGGCGACAGGGCGCCTGGATTGCAGGCCTGTCACGGCAGACGCTGGCCCAGGGGCTGACCCGGCTTGGCGATGCCGGCCTCACCCGGGTCGCCGTGGCCGCGGACGGTCCGCTGGCGGAAAGACTTGCGCTCTATGATCTGATCGACGAGATCGCCGAGGCGCCGCGGGGCGACACAATCGAGCCACTGACCGCTTAGTACGGTCCCGGCTATAAGGTCATCAACACGGCCGCGCCCTGAAGTCTACCTTCCCTCAAGTCCGTCAGCGCCGCGTTCGCCTCGGCCAGCGGATAGGGCTGCACGTGGGTCTTCACAGGCACCTTGGGAGCGATCTCCAGGAACTCGATCGCGTCCCGGCGGGTCAGGTTGGCGACCGAGCGGATGGTGCGTTCCTGCCACAGGATGCGGTAGGGAAAGCTTGGAATGTCACTCATATGGATGCTGGCGCAGACCACGGTGCCGCCGCGGTCCGTATGGCTGAGGGCCTCCGGCACCAGGGCGCCGACGGGGGCGAAAATCACGGCCGCGTCCAGGGGTTCGGGGGGGGCGCGGTGTCCGATGGGCCGGCCCAGGCGGCACCCAGCGACCGGGCGAAATCCTCCGCCGCCGTGTCACCCGGCCGCGCGAAGGCAAAGACCTCGCGGCCCTCCCACAGCGCAACCTGGATCATGATATGGGCCGCGGCCCCGAAGCCGTAAATCCCGATGCGCCGGCCGTCCCCCGCCATCCGATAGGCGCGGTGCCCGATCAGCCCGGCGCACAACAAGGGTGCGGCCTCGGCATCGCTGTAGCCCTCGGGCAGACGGAAGGTGTAGCGCGCGTCCGCGGCCACGTAGTCGGCATAGCCCCCGTCGATCTGATAGCCCGTGTACCGCGCATCCGGGCACAGGTTTTCCTGCCCGCGCCGGCAGTACCGGCAGGTGCCGCAGGAAAAGCCCAGCCAGGGGATCCCGACGCGGGTTCCCGGAACCAGGTCGGCCACCCCTTCCCCGGCCTCTTCCACCGTTCCCACGATTTCGTGGCCCGGGACCACCGGCAGCTTGAGGTCGGGGAGATCGCCGTCCACCACATGCAGGTCGGTGCGGCACACCCCGCAGGCCCGCACCTTAACCAGGACCTGGCCCGGCCCGGGGGCGGGCCGGTCGATCTCGACGGCCTCAACCCGGCCCGCCGCCGTCCTCAAAACCATCGCGCGCATCGAACCCTCCGGAATCTTTGGGTTTCGGGGGCCCGGAGACCGGTCCCTTAACCGTTCCTCAACCATAACGCGTCGGATTTTATCGATATACCGTCCTTTAACACTTCCGCCGGTATCCTGCCTACCAAGGTATGCAACTGAACGCATGCCGGAGACAAGAATGGTCCAAGCCCATTGGAAAAAGAGGCCAGGGCCGGAACGGGAGAGAAGACAGTGAACCAACATGTACTGATCGTGGAAGACTCCACGACGAACGCGAAGATCCTGACGGAAGTGCTGCGCGACGAAGCCATGCTGAGCTTTGCGAAGACCGGTCAGGAAGCCCTCAACCGCACCAGAACCGACAATCCGGACCTGGTCCTTCTGGACGTGGGTCTGCCCGACATGAACGGTTTCGACGTCTGCAAATGGATCAAGGCTGACGACGCAGTGGCCGACGTGCCGGTCATCTTCATCACCGGCATGGAGCAGACCGCGGACGAGGAGCGCGGCCTGGAGGTCGGGGCCATCGACTATATCCGCAAGCCCTTTCAGCCGGCCATCGTGCGTTCGCGCATCCGCAATCAGCTGGCCCTGCGCCAGGCCAACAAGAAGCTGTTGGAGGCGAACGCCGAACTGGCACGCATGGTGTGCTGCGACCCGCTGACCGGCACCATGAACCGGCGCGCCTTCTTCGCAATGGCGGAAAACGAGCTGTCCCGCATCCAGCGGCACGAACGCGACCTCAGTGTCATCGTGCTGGACATCGACGGCCTGAAAGCGATCAACGACAGCCACGGCCAGGACGCCGGCGACGAGGCATTGGTGCGCGCCGCCAAGGAGATCGACTACCTGCTGCGCCAGGAGGACGCCCTGGCCCGCCTGGACAGCGGTCAGTTCGCGATCATGATGCCCGAAACCGATCTGGAACGGGCCGAGTGCGCCGCCCAGCGCCTGTGCCAGCATCTTTCCGAAGTCGAGATCGGCACGGCGACCGGCCGGGCAACCCTGACGGCCAGCATCGGCGTGACGGGGGTCTCGAACAGCGACGAGAGTTTCGATGCCGTCATGAAGCGTGCCGAACTGGCGATGGCCCACGTCAAGCGGGCCGGCCGTAACGCGGTCAAGTCGCTGTCCTGCACCGCCGACGCTATTCTTCGGGTCGGCGCGCTCTAACTAGGAATTACCTCCCCAACCGGCAAAACCGGTCCCGCCGTCGCGTTCCGCGCGACGGCGGGTTTCTCGTTCCATGGCCCGCCCCCTGCACGGTAGAGTGTCGAGGCCATGCCGGTTCTTGAAGGCGCCTGCCACTGCGGCACGATCTCGGTTCGTTTCGAGACGGATCTGACACCCGACTCCATCCCGGTCAGGGCCTGCGCCTGTTCCTTCTGCCGGGCCCACGGCGCCAGCACCGTCAGCGATCCCGCCGGCCACCTGACCATCCAGATCGGGGAGCCGGACGTCGCACAGCGCTATCGCTTCGGCCTTCGGACGGCCGATTTTCTGGTTTGCGGGCGGTGCGGCGTCTACGTGGCGGCGGTCCTGCCGGACAGGCAAGGCGCCGTTGCCATCGTCAACGCGAACACCTTCGATGCCGGCCCGCCGCGCGGTGATCCCGGCACGCCGGTCAGCTACGATGGCGAGACCGAGGCCGAGCGGCGCGCGCCCGGCGGCGTGACAAGTGGACACCGGTCACCGTGGTCGACGCCGGCACGGAATAGCAACACGAACAAGGCAAAGGGGGGCGGCCCATGGCCACCGACTGCACAGTCCTGATCATCGGCACGGTGGACACCAAGTCCGACGAACTGCTGTTCATGAAGCAGTGCATCCAGGACCAGGGCGGACGGGTCCTCTTGATGGATGTGGGCGTTCTGGGCGAACCGGCGACGCCGCCGGACATTTCCAAGCACGACGTTGCGGCGGCCGCGGACACCACGATAGACGAGATCATCGCCCTGGGCGACGAGAACCGCGCCATGACCAAGATGGCCGAGGGGGCGGCCGTCCTGACCGCGAAGCACCACAAAGCCGGCGAGATCGACGGGATGATTGCGCTGGGCGGAACGATGGGAACCGACCTGGCGCTTGATGCCGCCGCAGCACTGCCGATGGGCGTGCCCAAGCTGGTGGTTTCCACCGTTTCCTTTTCACCGCTGATCCCGGCGGAACGCATACCCGCCGACCTGATGATGATGATCCTGTGGGCCGGCGGCCTCTATGGCCTGAACAGCGTCTGCAAGGCGTCGCTGTCCCAAGCCGCCGGCGCGGTTCTGGGCGCCTGTCGCACCGCATCGCGCCCCCGCCAGGACCGGCCGGTCGTCGGCATGACCTCGCTGGGCAAGTCCTGCCTCAGCTACATGGTTGACCTGATGCCGGCGCTGGAGGAGCGCGGGTTCGAGGTCGCCGTCTTTCACGCCACCGGCATGGGCGGGCGCGCTTTCGAGTCGCTGGCCGCCCAGGGCCGCTTCGCCGCGGTGATGGATTTCAGCCTGCAGGAAGTGGCCAACCACCAGAACGGATCCATCGTCACCGCCGGACCCGACCGCCTCGAGTCGGCGGGGCAAGCCGGCATTCCCCAGATCGTCGCCCCCGGGGCGACCGACCTGGTGGACCTGCCGACCTGGGCGGGCGTACCCGACCAGTTCCAGAGCCGCGACTACCACGCCCACAACCGGCTGATCGCGTCGGTGACCCAGACACCGAACGACCGCCGCAAGACGGCCGGCGTGATCGGCGAGAAACTGGCCCAGGCCAAAGGCCCGACCGCCTTTGTCCTTCCCCTGAAAGGGATCGAGGAGTGGGACCGCCCGGGCGAACCCCTGAATGATCCCGAAGGTCTTACGGCCTTCGTCGACGCGTGCCGGACCGCGATCGCGCCACCTGCACGGCTCGTCGAATGCGATGCCCACATCAACGATCCGCAGTTCGTCGAAACCGTGCTGTCGATCTTCGACGGCTGGGTGCGCGACGGGAGTGTCAGGACCGCCGCCTGACCCGCCGTACCGGGGTTTCTACAAGCACAGTCTGCTAGTAGCGTCTACTACGAATCCCTACTAGTAGATACTACTAGTAGATTGCACTTGTAGATCCCACTAGCAGACTGTGCTTGTAGACTTGGCGAGGAGAGCGGGCCTGGAAGAAGCCGGGGCCTTCCTGCTAGACTCCTCGCCATGACCGACGACCGTCCTCCCCCGTCCCGCCGCAAATCGCGCCTGCTGCTACTGGTCGCCGGGTTCTTCTTTTTCGTTCCGCCAGTTGTGGTTGGCATCGCGATTTACAGGTTGTTCGACCGGCCGCCGGAGATCGCGGTTGACCTGCCCCAGGACCCGGACGCGCGGCGCGCCGCGTTCCGCGCCCGGGTCGAGGCTGCCTTCCCGCCCGGCTCGCCCGAGACACGGCTGGTCGAGACCATGAAAGAACAAGGATTCCACATCGCGACCGTCGAAGCCGCCGACTGGCCCCGCAAGGCGACGATTATTGTCGAGAGATGGACCTGCACGACGACCTACGAGATCAAGTGGCGCAACGACGCGGCGGGCAGCATCGCCGCGGTCGATCCGGACGTCCGCGCGCCGTGCCCGTGAGCCGGGCTCAGGCCGGGGCGATCACCCGCACCGGCGCGCCCTCCAGCCAGGCCAGGATGTCTTCCAGCATCTCGCCGTAGAACTCTCCGTAGGTGCGCCGCGTGACATAGCCGATGTGCGGCGTCAGCAGCAGGTTTTCGATGCCGCGCAACGGATCGTCGGCCGGCAGCGGCTCGGTGTCATAGACGTCGAGCGCCGCACCGGCGATGCAGTTTTCCTTGAGCGCCGCCACCAGCGCGCTGGTGTCGACAATCGGCGCGCGCGAGGTGTTGACCAGATAGGCGTCTGCCCGCATGCAAGCCAGCGCGTCGGCGTCGATCAGGCCGCGGGTGCGGTCGCTGAGCAGCTGGTGGATGGTCACGAAGTCGGCGCGGCGCAGAAGCTCCTCTTTCGAGACCAGGGTCGCCCCGGCCGCCGCGGCGCGATCTTCGGTCAGGTTCTCACTCCAGGCGAGCACCTCCATGCCAAAGGTCCGGCCCATGGCCGCGACCTGGCTGCCCAGCCGGCCAAGCCCGATGATGCCCAGCGTCGCGCCGTTGACTTCCCGGCTCATGCCGACCTGCCAGCCGCCTTCCCGGACCGACCGGTTCTCGACGGTCAGGTTCCGGGCCAGCGCCAGGATCAGGGCGAATGCAAGCTCCGCAGTGCCGTGCGCGACGGAGCCGGTGCCGCAGACCAGGACATCGTGGTCGCGCGCCGCGGCCATGTCGATCGAGAGGTTGCGCATGCCGGTGGTCACCAACAAACGCAGGTTCGGCAGCCGCTCGAACAAGGCACGCGGAAACGGCGTGCGTTCGCGCATGGCCCCGATCACCTCGAAGGGTTCCAGCCGCGCGACCAGCGCATCCATGTCCTTGATCGTGTCATGGAAGAACGTGGCTTCGACACCGTCGGGCAGACGCGACCAGTCGGCGAACTCCTGCGCCACGTTCTGATAGTCGTCCAGGATCGCAATTTTCATCGGACTGTCCCCTTATGCCTGCCTGATGCTGCGGCGATTGATAAAGGGCCGCCGCTATCGGAAGCAAGCCAGAGGACATGCCGGGTGGCAGCCACACCCTTCGTGACGCACCCTTCGGGTGCTCCTCAGGGTGAGGGTGATGGGGAGGTTCGCCCCGTCAAACCCCTCACCTTGGAGAACTTTGCACGAATGGTTGAGTTGTGATTCTCTCTTGGTCTCGTTTTCCGGGACCGGAGGCATTTGATGGGACGCAAGCG
>Ga0209366_1000112_pt1 | contig 27398 bp, 29 predicted proteins | sample WorMetmaBAHAMAS2_FD_187391 | JGI IMG/M metagenome (GOLD analysis project Ga0209366, IMG submission 187391) | Marine gutless worms symbiont microbial communities from Max Planck institute for Marine Microbiology, Germany - Inanidrilus... | ecosystem: Host-associated > Annelida > Digestive system...
TGCGTGACCACATGGCCCAAATCGCAACCACGGAAACACCGCTCCTCCGCGTCGCATAACAAGACGGTTGCTCACCCCAACCCCTCTCCCCGGCGGGGATAAGGTGGCCCGAGGGGCCGGATGAGGGGGTTCCGGTGCTCGAACCATTGTCCGCGGCCCCCGCTCGTTGCATGATCGCGGCTCAACGAACACGGGGGCAGCACCGGCATGGCCGCAGGCGAACAGCGGAAGCTTGAACATCTCTACCTGGTCGACGGGTCCGGCTACATCTTCCGTGCCTTCCACGCCCTGCCGCCGATGCACCGGCCCGACGGGACGCCCACCAACGCGGTGTTTGGCTTCACCAACATGATCCTCAAGCTCTTGGAGGACAGCGAGGCCGACGGGTTGGCGGTGATCTTCGACGCCGGCGCGACCAGCTTTCGCAACGAGATCTATGACGATTACAAGGCCCACCGACCGGACCCGCCGGAGGAACTGATCCCCCAGTTCGGCCTGATCCGCGAGGCGACACGCGCGTTCGGCCTGCCCTGCATCGAGATGGAAAACTACGAGGCCGACGATCTGATCGCGACCTTCGCGAGACGCGCGCGCGAGGCGGGGATCGAGGTGACGATCGTCTCCTCCGACAAGGACCTGATGCAGCTGGTCGGTCCGGGGGTCACCATGCTGGACCCGATGAAGAACCGGTCGATCGGTCCGGACGAGTTGGTCGAGAAGTTCGGCGTGCCGCCGGAAAAGGTGACCGAGGTGCAGGCCTTGGCGGGCGATTCCGTCGACAATGTGCCGGGAGTCCCCGGCATCGGCGTGAAGACGGCGGCGCAACTGATCACCGAATACGGCGACCTGGAAAGCCTCTTGGCCCGAGCCGAGGAGATCAAGCAGCCGAAGCGTCGCGAAAAACTGATCGAACATGCCGAGGACGCGCGTGTCAGCCTGCAATTGGTCACGCTGGACGACAACGCCCCGGTGGAAGAGGACCTGGATGAGTTCGTGCGCCGCGAACCGGACCTGGATGTCCTGGTGCCGTTCCTGCGCGAACAGAACTTCCGGCGTCTGACGGCGCGTTTCGAGGCTGCGGCAGGTGGCGCACCCGCAACCGAGACCGCGCCTGCGCCGGCGGCGGGCAACGGCGCCTACGACCTTGTCCAGGACGAGGCGGCGTTGGCCGCCTGGGTTGCGCAGGCCGTCGACCAGGGCGTGGTGGCGGTGGACACGGAAACGACGGCGCTCGATTCCCAGGTCGCCGAACTGGTCGGCGTCTCGCTGGCGCTGGAGGCCGGGCGCGCCTGCTACGTGCCGCTGGCCCACAAGGGAACGGAGGACCAGGGCGCGCTGGACCTTGGCGGCGGCGCCGATGCGGCCGAGGCGCCGCAGCAGGTCCCCATGGACCGGGCGGTCGCCCTGCTGAGACCGATGCTGGAAGACCCGGCCTGCCTGAAGGTGGGCCAGAACATCAAGTACGACCTGGGCATCTTCGCCCGCCACGATATCGCGGTCGGGCCGGCCGACGACACCATGCTGATGAGTTTCGTGCTGGACGGCGGTTCCCACGGCCACGGCATGGACGAACTCGCGGCCCTGCACCTGGACCACACCACGATCAAGTATTCGGAGGTCGCCGGATCCGGCAAGTCCCAGGTGACCTTCGACCGGGTTCCTCTGGACAAGGCGCGGGACTATGCCGCAGAGGACGCGGACATCACGCTTCGCCTGCACCAGGTCCTCAAGCCCCGCCTGGTGTCGGAGCATTTGTGCACCGTCTACGAAACCATCGAGCGGCCGCTAATCCCCGTGATCGCGGCGATGGAACGTGCCGGGATCCTGGTCGACCCGGCCCGGCTGCAGGAGCTGTCGAACGACTTCGCCCGCCGGATCGCCGACCTTGAAGAGGAGGTCCACGCGCTTGCCGAGGCGCCGTTCAACATCGGCTCGCCGAAGCAGCTTGGCGAGGTGCTGTTCGACCAGATGGGCCTGACCGGCGGCAAGAAGACCAAGACGGGCAGCTACTCCACCAACTCCGACGTGCTGGAGCCGCTGGCCGAGGACAACGAGATCGTCGCCAAGGTGCTGGAGTGGCGCCAGCTCTCCAAGCTGCGCTCGACCTATACCGAGGCGCTGTTGCAGCAGGTGAACCCGGGAACCGGCCGGGTGCACACGTCATACATGATGGCGGGCGCCCAGACGGGCCGGCTGGCCTCGACCGAACCCAACCTGCAGAACATCCCGGTCAGGACCGAGGAGGGCCGCAAGATCCGCGAGGCCTTCGTCGCGCCCAAGGGGCACAAGCTGATCAGCCTGGACTACAGCCAGATCGAACTCAGGCTGGTCGCCGACGTTGCCGAAATCGACGCCCTGCGCGAAGCCTTCCAAGACGGCCTCGACATCCATGCCATGACCGCATCGCAGGTGTTCGGCGTGCCGATGGCGGAGATGGACGCGGAAACCCGGCGCCGGGCCAAGGCGATCAACTTCGGCATCATCTACGGCATCTCCGGCTTCGGTCTGGCGCGCCAGCTGGGCTGTTCCCAGGGCGAGGCGAAGGCCTTCATCGACGCCTACCTGGAACGGTTCCCCGGCATCCGCACCTACATGGACGAAATGAAGAAACAGGTGAAGGCGACCGGCTTCGTGGAGACGCTGTTCGGCCGCAAGATCCACCTGCCCGGCATCGCCGACCGCAACCCGGCCCGGCGGTCCTATGCCGAACGCCAGGCGGTGAACGCGCCGATCCAGGGCTCGGCCGCCGACATCATCAAACGCGCCATGATCCGCGTGCCCGCGGCGCTGGAAAAGGCGCAGCTGAAGGCAAAGATGCTGTTGCAGGTGCATGACGAGCTGGTGTTCGAGGCGCCCGAGGACCAGGTGGACCGCACGATCGAGATCGTGCGTGCGGTGATGGAGGACGCGCCGGGTCCGTCGGTCGCGCTTTCGGTGCCGCTGGTGGTCGATGCCGGCGTCGGCGACAATTGGAACCAGGCGCACTGAACGGCCGGGCAGGGAAGACGATGACGACGAAACGGCGACGGCATCACGACATGGGCGGCCTGCCGGCCGGACCGGTGGATTTCGACGAACACATCCACGCACCCTGGGAGAAACGCACCAATGCGCTGTTGCGGCTGTTGGCCGACGACAAGCGCAAGCTGGTCAGCGTCGACGAGCTGCGCCGCGCGATCGAGGACCTGGGACCGGGCGCCTATGACGAGCTCAGCTATTACGAACGCTGGATCTCGGCCATCACGGAGGTGCTCTTGGAAAAAGGCGTGCTGAGCGTGGACGAGCTGGGCAGCAAGCTGGCCGAGGTGGAGGCCCAGTGCGAGGCCGCCCGGGCGGAGCCCGCCCCGTGAGCGCGCCGCGTTTTGCCGTGGGCGCGCCAGTCCGGGTGCGCTAGGCCTACCCGCCGGGCCATGTCCGCACGCCGTTTTACGTGCGGGGCGCGACGGGCGAGGTGGAACGCATCTGCGGGCGCTTCCCCAATCCCGAACAGGGCGCCTACGGCAACCGCGACGCCGCGCAGATCACGCTTTACCGGGTGCGCTTCAGCCAGCGCGACCTGTGGCCCGACTATGCGGGCCGGCCGGACGACAGCGTGGAAGTGGAGATTTTCAAGCACTGGCTGGAACCGGCGACAGGAGAGGGCGCATGAGCGAGGGCCACCACCATCATGACCATCCGCACCCGCCCCAGCCGGACGTGGAGGACGCGCCGGCCAGCTATTACCAGTTCCTGGCCCAGGCGGTGGGCGAACTCTTGATCGAAAAAAAGATCATCACGGCGGACGAGCTGAGGGGGATGATCGAGTTCGTCGACGGCCGCAACCCCGCCGTCGGCGCGCGGATTGTCGCCCATGCCTGGAGCGATCCGGCCTTCAAAGAGCGCCTGCTGGCCGACAGCAAGACGGCGGCGGCCGAGATCGGCATCGACACGGGTCCGATCCCGATCATCGTGGTGGAGAATACCGAGGCGGTGCACAACGTGGTGGTCTGCACCCTGTGCTCTTGCTACCCCACCTTCCTGATCGGTCTGCCGCCGGACTGGTACAAGGCCCGGGCCTACCGGTCCCGCTGTGTCCGCGAGCCGCGCGCGGTACTGAAGGAGTTCGGCACCACCATCGCCGAGACCCGAGAGGTGCGAGTGCACGACAGCACCGCCGACATGCGCTACTTGGTGCTGCCAGCGCGCCCCGCCGGGACTGAGGGGTGGGACGAGGCGGCGCTGGCGGACCTGGTGACCCGCGACTGCATGATCGGCGTCACGGAGCCGAGGCTACCGGCCTGAGGGGTGCCGGTGGCAGCTACGTGCTTCGAGACGCGCCCTGCGGGCGCTCCTCAGCATGAGGGTGTCTTCCGGTCCCTCATGTCGCTCCCCTCACGCCTCAAGGAGGCGGCGAAGCCGCCGTCTCGAAGGGCTTGGCTGCCCGTGGCACACCCTCACATACACCTTCCCTTAACCGCCCTGCGCTTTGATTCGGTCCATGCGGACCGCACGCCCGATCCTGGCCCTCCTGGCCGTCGTCATGCTGGCCGGCTGTTACATGCCGGACCGGTTCGAGGCCGGCCTGCAGATCCGGCGCGACGGCAAATACGCCTTCACCTACAAGGGCGAGCTCACCTCGCTGCAGCTGTTACGCAAGCTGGGCATGGGCGAGTTCGACGGCGATGCGGACGGGTTCCGGGAGTACGTCGCCATTTTCGAGCGGGACCTGCGCCGGGACAGCGGCTTCCAGGAAGTCAGTTACTGGCGTCAGGCGACATTCCGCGCCCGCTACCTGCACGAGGGCGACCTCGACCGGGACCGCAGCTTCAATTTCGTGCGCCTGAATTCCCGGTTTCTGGGGCTGAAGAATATGGGCGACGGACGGGTCGAGCTCAGCGGCAACCGGCTGCCCAAAGCCTACCAGGATGCCCTCCTGGAAGGCGGCTTCGACAGCCGCGGCACCTTCCGGCTTTGGACCGATGCCCGCGTGATCGATCACAATGCCGACACGGTCGAGGGCCAGGGCCTTGTCCTCTACACCTGGCGCATTCAGAGCATGCGCCAGGAACTCCCGCGGATGGTGCTGCAGCTGGGGTAAGGGCAAGCCGACCCACGATCGCTTGTGCGGCCGATCAGGCAGAGGTCGCGCGACCGTAGTTTGCCATCAGATCGTTGAACTTCTCGCCTTGAACCGCGACATGGTCGCGCAAGGCCGCCGTAGCCCGGCTTTCGTCGCCGGCTTCGATCGCGTCGTAGATCTCGCGGTGTTCCTTCATGGACTGGCTCATGCGCCCACGGACGCGGAGCTGGATCCGGCGGAACGCCTGCAGGCGCTTGTGGAGCCGACTGGCTTCGGCCTCGAGGAAATTGTTGCCGCTCATTTCGTAGATCAGCAGGTGAAACGTCTCGTTCTCCCGGTAATAGGCATCGCTGTCACCGGCGGCGAGTGCCGCCTCACAGCTTTCGAGAGACGCCTTGATCGCCGCGAGTTGCGGCGCCGTGGCGCGCCGGGCGACCAGGCGGCCGCACAGCGCCTCCAGTTCGGCCATCACCTCGAACATCTCAATCATGTCCACGACGGTCGGCTGACGGACGAAGGCACCGCGGCGGGGCAGAACCTCGATCAGACCCATGCTTGCCAGCATGTGAATCGCTTCGCGCAGCGGGGTCCGCGAGACGTTGAAGCGGGCCGACAGCCTGGTTTCGTTCAGCCGCTCGCCATCCTCGAACTCGCCCGTCACGATGGCCTGTTCCAGGTGCTCGCGCACCAGGTCCGCGCTTCTCAATGTTGACTTTTCCTCCATAACCGCATCCTACATCACGCGAACTGCACACGGAAAGACATTTTTTGTATACAAAATGGTTGACTTTGCATCTCGGTGGGACAAGTTTGTCCTCCGGCGGTCATGGGAGGCCGCGTAACGTCATAGGGAGATCACAATGAAAAACGCCCTCAGCGCCGCTTTCGCGGTCGCTCTCGTCGCCGGTGCCGCGAATGTCGCGTCAGCCAAGGAACTCCGGCTTTCTCACCAGTGGTCGACGGCCGATGTCCGACACGCCGATGTCCGACACAAGGTGGCGCAGATCGTCGCCGACGAAGTCGCCAAGGCGGACGTCGGTCTGGGGATCAAGATCTTTCCGTCAAAGTCGCTGTTCAAGCCCCGCGAGCAGTACAAGCCGCTTTCGCGCGGACAGCTGGACATGACCGTGTTTCCGCTGTCCTACGCCGGCGGGCAGCGTCCGGAATACAATCTGACGCTGATGCCAGGCCTGGTGAAGAACCACGACCACGCGGCGCGTCTGAACAATTCCGCGTTCATGGAACAGATCGAAGAGATCATGGCCGAAGACGATGTCCGTGTCGTCGTGCACGGCTATCTGGCAGGCGGGTTCGTCGGCACGGAGAAGTGCATCACCTCGCCGGACGACGTCAAAGGCCTGCAGACCCGTGCGGCCGGCAAGGCGTTCGAGCAGATGCTCGCGGCGGCAGGTGCATCGATCACCTCGATGGCATCGTCGGAAATCTACAACGCGATGCAGACCGGCGTTCTTCAGGCGGCCAATACGTCGTCGTCATCTTTCGTTTCGTACCGCATCTACGAGCAGGTCAAGTGCTACACGCCGGCCGGCGATGTCGCGCTGTGGTTCATGTATCAACCGCTTCTGATGAACAAGTCGGCCTACGACGACCTGACGCCGGAACAGCAGGCGGCGATCGATGCCGGTGCCGCGAAGGCCGAGGCGTACTACCTGGATGAAGCAAAGAAGCAGGACGCTGCATCGGTCGAGGTCTACAAGAAGGCCGGCGTCGAGATCGCGAACATGTCCGCCGAGGAATTCAACGCGTGGCGCGATATCGCAAAGCAGTCTTCCTACAAGGATTTCGTTGAAAACGTGCCGAACGGCCAAGCGCTGCTCGACAAGGCGCTCGCCGTCGAGTGACGCCACCGGTTCTCTCCCTGCCGACGCGGCGATTTCGATTGCTGCGTCGGTTGGGGAGAATCGCCTCGGTCACCCTCGACACAGGGAGCACGGACCATGGCCGTCAATAAGATCGGACCATCGTCATCGGCGCCGAAATCGGCTCTTGCCCGTCTATCGTATGCCTTATCCGCGGTGTGCGGCGCGATCGCCGCGACGATGATCGTCTGCTCCGTCCTGATCACCTGCCAGATGATCTTCGTACGCTCCGTGTTGAACGATTCAACGATCTGGCAGACCGAAGCGGTCGTCTATCTGATGATCGGGGCGACGCTTTTGGGATTGCCGTACGTCCAGCGCCTGCGCGGACATGTTTCGGTCGATCTCTTGCCGGTGATGTTGCCGCCGGTCTTGCGCCGCGGCCTGATCGCGCTGACCCTGATCACAAGCATCGCCGTCGTCGCCGTGATGCTGTTCTACGGATACGAGCAGTGGCATGTGGCCTGGGAGCGAAACTGGCGCTCAGACACGGTGTGGGGGGTCCGGCTCTGGATACCGTACCTGGCGCTGCCGGTCGGGTTCACCGTCTTTCTTCTGCAGCTGGTTGTCGATCTGATCGGACTTTTGTCCGGAAAGGATACCAGCCTGGAACCGGAGGCGCAGGGCTGATGGACCCGCTCGTTCTCGGTGGCCTTGTCGCCATCGTGACCATAGTCGTCCTGTTTTCCGGCATTTCCGTCGCCAACGGACTGCTCGTCATCGCCGCCGGCTTTCTGCTGACGTTCGACGGGCTGCGTTCGCTTGAACTGATGCCCGAGATCTTCTTCGGCAAGCTCGACAACTTCGCCCTGCTCTCCATTCCCATGTTCATCATCATGGGCGCCTCGATCGCCTCTACCCGTGCGGGCGCAGACCTCTACGAGGCGCTCGACCGATGGCTGACGCGGGTGCCGGGCGGCCTGGTCATCTCGAACCTCGGCGCATGCGCCCTGTTCGCGGCGATGTCCGGTTCCTCACCGGCGACCTGCGCTGCGATCGGCAAGATGGGCATTCCCGAGATGCGCAAGCGGGGCTATCCGGACGGTGTCGCGGCCGGTTCGATCGCCGCCGGCGGCACCCTGGCATTCTCATCCCGCCGTCCGTCACGATGATCGTCTACGGCATCGCGACCGAGACCTCGATCGGCCGGCTGTTCCTGGCCGGTGTCTTTCCGGGGCTGCTTCTGGTCGGCCTCTTCATGCTCTGGTCCCTTTACGGAACCTGGCGAAGCGGCGACCAGTCGATCCTGTCCGGGGCCTCTTCATTCACCTTGATCCAGAAGCTGGAGGTTCTGCCCAGGGTCGCGCCGTTTCTCCTGATCATTCTCGGCGTTCTGGTCGCCATGTACGGCGGCTATGCAACACCGTCATAAACGGCGGCCGTCGGTGCCCTTCTGTGTCTGGCGGTCGCGATCATCGTTTATCGTCTTTGGAACCTGAAGGCACTGTGGGTGGTGCTCCGTGACTCCACCCGCGAAAGCGTGATGATCATGTTCATCATCGCCGCAGCCGGCGTGTTTTCCTACATGCTGTCGAGCCTGTTCATCACCCAGTCTATCGCGGAATGGATCGGCACGCTGGAGGTCAACCGCTGGGTGTTGATGGGTTTCATCAACATCTTCCTGCTGATCGCCGGGTTCTTCCTGCCGCCGGTTGCTGTGATCCTGATGTCGGCGCCGATCCTGCTGCCCATCGTGACCTCCGCCGGGTTCGATCCGTACTGGTTCGCCGTCGTGCTGACCATCAACATGGAGATCGGCCTGATTTCGCCGCCGGTGGGGCTGAACCTCTACGTCATCAACGGCATCGCGCCGGACATCAAACTCAAGACGATCCTTGTCGGCTCGATGCCCTACGTCGTCTGCATGGTTGTGGCGATTATCATTCTCTGCCTGTTCCCGTGGCTGGCGACGGGTCTGCCCGACCTGGTCCTGGGGCCGGAGGTATGAGCGGCACTTTCATGGAGGGGCTTCTGAGCTCCATCGCCGACAGGGGCCGGGCCCTGCTCGACCTCGACCGCAGGCTCCGGCCGCAGAAGATGACGCCGTCCGAGCTTGCCGAGGCCCTTCTGTCCGGTCGCGGCGAAGCCTCGGGCGTGGCCCTGGCCGGGGCGCTGCTGCGCGCCTTCGAGGCGATGGACGAGGACGGGAAACTCGCCTTTCTGAAGAGCCTGGTTTCCGATTTCGATGCCGAGGACGACAAGATCGAGGAGGCGATCGCGGCCTATCAGGAGGATCCCAACAGCACGACGGCGCTCCGCCTTCACACGGCCGCCGAGGCCCGTCGGCAGGAGGTCATCAGGCGGCTGAACCTCGCCCCCGGCGGGACACAGGCCTTGGTCGCCATGCGCGCTTTTCTGCTGGAGAAGCTGAAAGAACACCCGGAACTCAAACCCCTGGACGAGGATTTCAACCACCTCCTGTCGTCCTGGTTCAATCGCGGCTTTCTCGTCATGCGGCACATCGACTGGAACACGCCGGCCGCGATCCTGGAAAAGATCATCCGCTACGAGGCCGTCCATGCCATCGACGACTGGGACGACCTCAGGCACCGGATCGATTCGCCCGACCGGCGCTGTTTCGGCTTCTTTCATCCGGCGCTGATCGACGAACCCCTGATCTTCGTCGAGGTGGCCCTGACCCGCGGCATGCCCGAGGCCATCGCGCCGATCATCGAACCGGAACGCACACCGCTTGCGACGGACGAGGCCGATACGGCGGTTTTCTACTCCATCTCGAACTGTCAGGACGGTCTGCGCGGCATTTCATTCGGAAACTTCCTGATCAAGCAAGTGGTCGAGGAACTGGGCCGCGACCTGCCCGGCCTCAGGACCTTCGTCACGCTCTCGCCGGTTCCGGGGTTCGTGCGCTGGCTGACGGCGGAGGTCGAAAAGGAGGCGGGCCTCGGCGAGCAGGAGCGGGCGGTCGTGGACGCGCTGTCGGACGAGGAATGGGTATCCGACGGCGAGCGCGTGGCAGCGGCCCGCAGCATCCTCATGCCGCTGGCGGTCCGCTACTTCCTCCAAGCCAAATCGGGCGGAAACCCCGTCGATCCCGTGGCCCGTTTCCACCTTGGCAACGGTGCGCGCCTGGAACGGATCAACTGGCTGGGCGACGTCTCGGAGAAGGGGTTGAGGCAGGCCGCGGGCCTGATGGTCAACTATCGCTACAACCCGACCCACATCGAGCGGAACCACGAAGCCTAAGCGATGCGCAACGAGGTGGCGTCGTCGAACGCGGTGGTGAAGCTGCTCAACGCCAAAGCGGCAAGGAAAGAACGATGAGCGATAACCTCTATGCCGTGATCCGGAACCACATGGCGGACCCCGCGCGTCCCTTCATCGAGACGCGGGACGGGTCGATCTGCACCTATGGCGACGTCGACGCCCGGTCCGCGCAGTTCGCCCAGGCCCTGGTCGATCTGGGCGTCGAGCCCGGCGATCGGGTCGCGGCGCAGGTCGACAAGACCATGGAGGCCATCCTCCTCTACCTGGGATGTCTGCGGGCGGGCGCGGTCTACCTGCCGCTGAACACCGGCTACACGCCAGCCGAGATCGAATACTTCCTCGGCGACGCCGAACCCAGGGTCGCCGTCTGTCGCCCGCAGGTTGCGGAGCAGTTCCGTGCCATCGCCGCGACCGTCGGCGTGCCCGAGGTCGAGACCCTGTCGGCGGACGGCGGCGGCAGCATCCTCGACAAGGCAACCGCCGCATCGACGTCGTTCGGCATCGTTGAACGGACCGAGGATGACCTGGCCGCCATCCTCTACACGTCGGGCACGACCGGCCGGTCCAAGGGCGCGATGCTGACCCACGGCAATCTGCGCTCGAACGCGGAAACGCTGGCGGAGGTCTGGCGTTTCAGCGCCGACGATGTCTTGCTGCACGCGCTGCCGATCTTCCATACCCATGGTCTGTTCGTGGCCACGAACGTCACGCTCTTGAGCGGCGGTTCCATGCTGTTCCTGCCGGGGTTCGAACTGGATGCGGTGTTGGACCTTCTGCCGCGTGCGACTGCCATGATGGGGGTGCCCACCTTCTACACGCGGCTATTGGGAACGCCGGCGTTCGCGCGCGACCTGGTTTCCCATATGCGTCTGTTCGTTTCGGGGTCCGCGCCCCTTTCGCCGGAAACCCACAAGGCGTTCGAGGCGCGCACCGGGCACGCGATCCTCGAGCGTTACGGCATGACCGAAACCAACATGAACAGCTCCAATCCCTACGACGGCGCGCGCCTGGCCGGAACCGTCGGGTTTCCCCTGCCGGGCGTGGAGATCCGCATCACGCATCCCGAGACCGGCAAAGCCCTGCCGCAGGGCGACGTCGGCATGATCGAGATCCGCGGCCCGAACGTGTTCAAGGGTTACTGGCGCATGCCGGAAAAGACGGCGGCCGAATTCCGGGACGACGGGTTTTTCATCTCCGGCGACCTCGGCCGCTTCGACAAACGCGGCTATCTCAGCATCGTCGGGCGGGACAAGGACCTGATCATTTCCGGCGGCTACAACGTCTACCCGGCCGAGGTCGAAGCCGCCCTCGACGCGCTGGACGGCGTCTCCGAAAGCGCCGTCGTCGGCCTGCCGCACAGGGACTTCGGCGAGGGCGTCACCGCCATCGTCGTGGCGACGGACACGTCTGCCGTTTCCGAGGACGTCGTCCGCAGCTCGCTGGTCGAGGTGCTGGCCAAGTACAAGGTTCCGAAACGGGTGATCTGCGTCGACAGCCTGCCACGCAATGCGATGGGGAAGATCCAGAAGAAGGCCCTGCGCGAGACCTACGCGGACACCTACAGCTAGAAACGACTGCGCCCGGTCGAGACCGTTTCCATCGGCCGGGAACACCGAGGAGCCGACCCATGCATGCCACCGACGTCATGACCCGCGACGTCATCACCGTTGAACCGGACACGCCGGTTCAGGACATCGCCCAGCAGTTGATGCGGCACCGGGTGAGCGCCGTTCCCGTTGTCGATTCCGACCGGCTTGTCGTCGGCATTGTCAGCGAGAGCGACCTCTTGCGCCGCGTGGTCGCCGGCGCCGAGTCGGGCGTTTCCGCCTGGTTGAAATCGGTGTTCTCGCAGGAGAGCGTCGCGGAAACCTACGTTAAATCCCACGGTCGCGTGGCGGCGGATGTGATGACCAGGTCCGTCACATCAGTGGAAGAGGATACCCCGATCAGCGAGATTGCCCGGGTCCTCGAGCGGAACGGCATCAAGCGCTTCCCTGTCGTGCGGGACGGGCGGCTGGTGGGGATCGTCAGCCGGTCGAACCTGCTGCAGGGGTTTGCCGCCGCAACGGACATCTCATCCGCCGATGTCAATCCCGACGACCGCGCGATCCGCCAGGCCGTGGAACGCGCCATCTCGACCCAGGCCGGGATCGCCGGTGGTTCGGTCAACGTCGTCGTCAAGGACGGCGTCGTTCAGCTCTGGGGCCTTGTCGAAACGGAAAGCGAGCGCCGCGCCGCGCAAATCGCGGCAGAGGAATGCCCCGGCGCGACGGCCGTGGAAAACAACCTGGGCTTTCGACACGGTCCTGTGCTGTCGGATTAAGGCGACCGCGCGGAGTACCAAGACTCCGGCAGAGACATGGTCTGAAAGCTCAATAGGAAGCTCGCGACCTGAGAGCCATTCCGGAATATACTGGTCATGGCGCGACTCGAACGCACGACCACATGGCCGACAATGCCGTAGAACGGGGGCGAGATTAGCAATGATCGCGGAACGCGAACCGAGCCGTTTCAGGGTCTCGGCCGTGATTCTTGTTGCGGTTGCCGCCCTGGCGCTTGCCGCCTGCGCCAGCCCGCCGACCGACCGGCTCAATATGATGCCGGTTCCGGAAGTCTACGAAGAAGGCACGATCGACCCCTTTGTCACGGCTCCCAGCTTCGACCCGCCGGAGCGGGCGGAGGTGTTTTACGCCACCGACCGCGAACCGAGCGTGGACGCGCAGGGGCGTCTCCGCTATCTGAACCAGCGCGGCAACGTGGTGCGGCTTGGCGTGGCGCATGTCGAGCCGAACGATCCCAATCTCACCTGGGAGGACGCGCGCAGCATCTCGCTGTTGCGCAGCCTCAGCGGCGGCTTCCCGATCCGCTTCACCGGCGCCACCGAGTTCGGTGTGCTCGACCGCACGGCGACGGAATTCTTCCCGCCGCAGGACATCCAGCAGACCGCCGCGCCGGCGAACGAGGTCTTTGCCGAAAGGGTCAATGCCTGGCTTGCCAAATCCAAGCGCAAGCACGTCTACATCTACGTGCACGGCTACCAGGTGATCTTTGAGAACCCGACCCTGGTCGCCACCGAACTGTGGCACTTCCTGGGCTACCAGGGCGCATTTGTCGCCTTCGCCTGGCCCTCGACGCCGAGCCGGTTTGCCTATCTCAGGGACCTAGATACGGCGGTGGGCTATGCACGACACCTTCGCATCCTGATGGAGTACCTTGCCGAGGAAACCGATGCCGAACAGATCCACCTGGTCGGATACAGCATGGGTGCGCGCATCGTGCTGCGCGCGCTGAAGCAACTGGCCCTCATCAACCACAGGTCGCCCACCGAAGAGATCAGGCAGAAACTGCGCATCGGGCATGTGGTCCTGGCCGCCAGCGACATGGATCGCGAGGTCGCCGCCATGTTCCTCGCCGACGGCGTTCTCGAAGTGCCCGAACACCTCACGGTTTACATGTCCAGCCGCGACAGGGCGCTGGGGGTCGCGCGCTTTCTCACGCGGCGAAAACGCCTGGGTCAGTTGTGGTCCGAGGGCGCCCCGTCGCCGGAAGTCGCGGCTTATCTCCACCAGCGCGAGGCGGATATCAGCGTCGTTTACGTGACCGATGCCGAGGGTACCACCGAAGGGCACGGCCACGCCTATTTCCGCGACAGCCCCTGGGTCAGCAGCGATATCCTCATGTCCCTGGCCTATGGATTGCTGCCGGCAGAGCGCGGGCTGCAGCGCAACACGGAGGGCTCGCCGCACTGGGCCTTCCCGGAGGACTACGTCGCGCGCTTGCGGAACGTGCTGATCGAGGTCAACCCCGACTATCGCGAGGCGGTCGAGCGGGCGGGCGGGGATTCCTGATCAGGCGCCCTGGGCCGCCTTTTCCAGGTAGAGCCGGATCACCGCCGCCATGTCCTCCGGCGGCGTGTTGTAGCGGAACACCGACAGCACCTTGCCGTCGCGCCCGGCAAGATAGACGAAGGTGCTGTGGTCCATCAGATACTCGGTCGCCGAGGCGTCCTCGGCCTTGGCGTAATAGACCCGGTACTGCTTGGCTGCCGATGCCACCTGTTCCGGGCTGCCGGTCAGGCCCACCATGCGGTCGTGAAAATGCGGCACGTAATCCCTGATCGCCTCGACGGTGTCCCGCTCGGGGTCTATCGAGATGAAGACTGGCGTCACCTCGGCCGCTTGCCCGCCGAGCCGGTCCAGCGCGACCGCCATGTTCTGCAGTTCTGAGGGGCAGAAATCCGGGCAATAGGTGTAGCCGAAATAGACCAGCAGGAACTGGCCCCTGAAATCGGCATCGGTTACCGTGCGCCCCTGATGGTCGACCAGCTCGAACGGGCCGCCCAGCTCGACGGCAGGGGAAAAGGCGGTGATCGTCCTGCCGCCGCTGTCGACCCGGGACTGGCCGATCTGGAAATAGGCGACCACCGCGGCGATCGCGATTGCGCTCAGCGCGGCGGCGAGCGCGATGACGATGGGCAGGGAAGGGGTGCGTTGCATGGCCTGGCTCGGCATGTATCGGCTTACGGCGCGGCCTGTTTGTACTCGAAGGTCCCGGGCGAATCGGAGGACAAATCGACGCAGAATTCCCATGTATTGTGGGAGGGGGCGACGCCGGCTCGCCCGTGGAATGCCGCCAAGCCGCCCAATTCCTGCCATAACCCGCGGCGATTGTGGCAAGCGGCCGGCGATTGGTAGTCTAACGTTCCAGGAAGGATAAAGCGCGCATGCGCAACACGATTGCACTTGTCGACGACGACCGGAACATCCTGACGTCGGTTTCGATGGCGTTGGAGTCCGAAGGGTTTGCCGTGCGCACCTATACCGACGGCGAGCAAGCTCTTGCGGGCCTCAGCCAGAGCCCGCCCGACCTGGCGGTTCTGGACATCAAGATGCCGCGCATGGACGGGATGGAACTGCTGCAGAAGCTGCGCCAGAAGAGTGCGATGCCCGTGATCTTCCTGACGTCCAAGGACGACGAAGTCGACGAGCTGTTGGGCCTGCGTATGGGCGCCGACGACTATATCCGCAAGCCTTTCTCCCAGCGCCTTCTGATCGAACGCATCCGGGTTCTGTTGCGGCGCGCGAAACTGGGCGAAGGCGGCGTCGAAGCCCGTGGCGACGGGGTCATGGTGCGTGGCGAGCTGGTGCTGGACTCCGATCGCCATGCCTGCGCCTGGCGTGGCCAGCCAGTGCAGTTGACCGTGACGGAATTCCTGATCCTGAAGTCCCTTGCGGCGCGACCGGGACACGTCAAGAACCGCGACCAGTTGATGGATGCCGCCTATGGGGAAAGCATCTACGTCGATGACCGGACCATCGACAGCCATATCAAGCGGCTGCGCAAGAAGTTTCGCCAGGTGGATCCCACGTTCGGTCAGATCGAAACCCTGTACGGCGTTGGGTACCGGTACTCCGAAGCCTAGGGTCGATGAAGCGGGAAGGGGGAAAGGCTGCAGAGGCGCTGCGCGCGGGACGCAAACGCGTGCTGTCGCCGCTGACGCGCCGTGTCCTGGCGGTCAACGTCATTGCCCTGGTCATCCCGATTGTCGGCCTGCTTTACCTGGGGCCCTATCGCGAAAGCCTGATCGAAGCGGAACTGGAGGCCCTGCGCCGCCAGGGTGAGATCTTCTCCGGCGCGCTGGGGGAAAGCGCGATCGAGACCCTGAACAGAGGCCAGCAGGTGCTGAACCTCACCATGTCCCGCAACATCATTCGTCGGCTGGCCGGCGTCGATGCCGTGCGCGCGCGTCTGTTTCTTGTGGACGGCAGCCTCGCCGCGGATAGCCGGCTGCTGGGGGCCCTGGGCGGGCTGGTCCAGATGGAGGAACTGCCGCCGCCGGAGAACGGCGTAGACGGCGCAATGGCGCCGATCCTCGACCTGCTGGACCGGTTCGCGCAGTTGCTGGCGAAGGATATCCCCGAATTCTACAGTGAAAACCCCATCCAGACGGCCGCCGACTACCGCGAGGCCGCGGGCGCGCTGTACGGGGAGGTCACCGGGATGGTGCGCAAGGGCCGTGACGGCGGGCTGGTGATGTCGGTCGCCTTGCCGGTGCAGCGGTATCGCCAGGTCATCGGCGCCCTGATGCTGTCGAAGGACGGCAGCGAGGTGGGGGCCGCCTTGCGCAGCGTGCGGCTGACGGTGCTGGCCGTTTTCGCGGGCGCCCTGGTCGTCACGGTGATGCTGTCGCTTTATCTGGCGGGCACCATCGCCCAGCCGCTGCACCGCCTTGCCGAGGCGGCCGAGCGCGTGCGCCGGACCATCGGGCGCGACGACGAGCAGATCCCCGATTTCACCGGGCGGGGCGACGAGATCGGCGACCTGTCCGGCGTGCTGCGCGAGATGACCGATGCATTGCGCCAGCGGATGCTGGCCATCGAAGGATTCGCGGCCGATGTCAGCCACGAGATCAAGAACCCGCTGACCAGCCTGCGCAGCGCCGTAGAAACCGCCAGCCGGGTGCGCGACCCCGAGCAACAGCAGAAACTGATGGCAATCGTTCTGGAGGACGTGCAGCGGCTGGACCGGTTGATCACCGATATCTCCGACGCGTCGCGGCTGGATGCCGAACTGGGCAGGGCGGAGACCGCGCCGGTCGACGTGGCGCAGATGCTGGCGGCCCTGGCGGAAATCCGTCGCACCGCCGAGCAGGGAGAACAGGCCCCGCAGCTCGATGTCAGGATCATCGGACCCGGCCCCTTCATCGTGGAGGGCGTCGAAGGCCGCCTGGTCCAGGTGTTCCGCAACCTGATCGGCAATGCCGTCAGCTTCAGTCCACCCGGCGGCCGCATCACCGTGACGGTGGACAACAACGAAGACCAGGTCGTGATCACGGTCGAGGACGAGGGGCCGGGCATCCCGCAATCGAAGCTGGAGGCAATCTTCGACCGCTTCTACTCCGAGCGACCCGCGGTGGAGAAATTCGGGATCCATTCGGGACTCGGCCTGTCGATCTCCAAACAGATCCTCGAGGCCCACGGTGGTGGGATCCGCGCGGAGAACCGCCCCGGACCGGGTCTGGGCATCGCCGGTGCGCGTCTGGTGGTCTGGCTGCCCTTGGCCTAAACCGATGCCTGCCGGACCGATTGACAGGGCGCGGCGGGCGGCGCAGGCTAGTCCCATGGGAACCATCCATGCGACCACAGTCGCCTGGCACGGTAACGGCGTGTTGATCCGAGGCGACCCTGGTAGCGGCAAATCCGACCTTGGGCTGAGGCTGATCGACGAAGGCGCCGTTCTGGTGGCCGACGACTATACCGACGTCCAGGCGGCCGACTGCGTCTTGTTTGCCAGCGCGCCCGACACGATCCGCGGCAAGATGGAGGTCCGGGGCATCGGCGTCGCGGACTTCAGCCATACGGAGGTGTCCCGCCTGGCGCTTGTCGTTACCCTGGTTCCGCGCGACGCGGTCGAACGCGTGCCAGAGCCGGCCTTTGCCGAGATTGAGGGCGTGCGGTTGCCGGAGGTCGCTCTTTGCGGTCACGACGCGTCGGCGCCGGCGAAGGTTAGGCTCGCCATGCGCCTCTTGGCCGAAGGGGGCCGGCGGTGAGCGTTCCCACCATGCGGCTGGTCCTGGTGACCGGCATGTCCGGCGCGGGCCGCTCGACCGCGCTGAAGGCGCTGGAGGACCTGGGATTCGAGGCTGTCGACAACCTGCCGGTGACCCTGCTGAAGCGTCTGGTGCAGGGCGGCGACCGGGGGCAGCGCCCGCTGGCCGTGGGGGTCGACATCCGCAGCCGCGATTTCGCGGTCGAGGCCTTGTTGGAAGAAACCGACCGGTTGGCGACCGAGACCGGCATCTCGGTTTCCACTCTGTTCCTTGATTGCGACGACGATATCCTGATCCGACGTTATACCGAGACCCGGCGGCGCCATCCGCTGGCGTCGGACCGGCCGGTCGTCGACGGGGTGCGGCTGGAACGCCTGCTGTTGCGGTCCCTGCGCGACCGCGCGGACGTGCTGCTGGACACCTCCGCGATCACCATCTGGGACCTGAAACAGCGTGTCTCGGAGATCTATCGCGGCGATCAGGCCCCGGGCCTGTCGATCATGGTGACCAGCTTTTCATACCGTTTCGGCGTGCCCCGCGACGCCGACCTGGTGCTGGATGTGCGGTTCCTCAACAACCCCCATTATGACCAGGCATTGCGACCGCTGACCGGAAGGGACGCGCCCGTCGGCGCCTATATCGAGCAGGACCTTGACTGCACGCCGTTCCTGCAGCGGCTCGAGGGCCTGCTAGAGGTGACGTTGCCGCGTTACGAACGCGAAGGAAAAAGCTATCTGACCATCGCCATCGGGTGCACCGGCGGCCGCCACAGGTCGGTGTTCGTGTCCGAGCGGCTTGCCTCATGGCTTGAACGTACAGACTGGCCCGTATATCTCCATCATCGCGAGCTTGCACGGGACCAGGACGACGAAAAGACAAAGACCGCAAAAGGGGAGTAGGGGAAGGCAATGATTGGCCTGGTATTGGTCACACATGGGAGACTGGCGGAGGAGTTCATCGCCGCGCTGGTACATGTGGTCGGACCGCAAGAGCGCATCACCGCCATCTGCATCGGTCCCGACGACGACATGGAACAACGCCGCCAGCAGATACTGGAGGCGGTCGAGGAGGTAAACGACGGCAAGGGCGTGGTCGTGCTGACGGACATGTTCGGGGGCACGCCGTCGAACCTGGCGATCTCGATCATGGAAGGCGCCAATGTGGAGGTGATCGCAGGCCTGAATCTGCCGATGCTGATCAAGCTTGCCAGTGTTCGTGCTCATGAGGACCTCGCCGGGGCGGTCAAGGCCGCTCAGGAGGCGGGGCGCAAATACATCAATGTCGCGTCCGCACTGCTGTCGGGGCAGCAGAGCACGGGATAATGGCCGAACGCGATGTGATGATCTGCAATCAGCGGGGGCTGCACGCCCGCGCCGCCTCCAAGTTCGTGCGCGTGGCGGAGATGTTCGACGCGGAGGTCTCGGTTTCGAAGGACGGCACCGAGGTCTGCGGCACCTCGATCATGGGGCTGATGATGCTGGCGGCATCGCCGGGCACGTCGATCAGGCTCGCTGCCACCGGGCCGGAGGCGGAGGACGCCTTGAACGCACTGGCCCGGCTGGTTGCCGACAGATTCGATGAAGAAGACTAGCGCCGGCGACCGAAGAGCGGGGGCCGAGCGAACCTTCGAAGGCGTGGGCGTGGCCTCGGGCATCTCCATCGGCACGGCGCACGTGGTCGACGTGGGCGGCCTGCAGGTTCCGGAATACGCGGTCCCCTCCAAGGCACTTTCGGGCGAGGTGCAACGGCTGGAACACGCCCTGGAGACGTCGCGTCGGCAATTGCGCCGGCTGCAGGTCAAAGCCGAATCCCTGCCCGCCAACGCCGCGGACGACATCAAACTGCTGCTGGACGCCTATCTCCAGATGCTGAGCGGGTCGCGCCTGAAGCGCGGCGCCGAACGCCGGGTCCGGGCACACCACATCAATGCCGAGGCCGCCGTGCAGGCGGAGATTTCCGAGATCGCCAGGGGTTTCGAATCCCTGCCCGACCCCTATATGGCGGCGCGCGCGGACGACGTGCGCGAGGCGGGTTTGCGGGTGATCCGGAACCTGACCCACAAGCCCGATCGGGCCTTTCCGCCTTTGCCGACCGGCACGGTCGTCATCGCCGAAGACATCAGCCCCGCCGAAACCGCCCTGATGGACCCGAAGATCGTGGCCGGATTCGCAACGGTCCTGGGCGGCGCCCAGAGCCACACCGCCATCATGGCCCGGTCCCTTGGCATTCCCGCGGTGATCGGCGCGCCGGACCTTCTGCACGGGATTGCCACTGGCAACCAGGTCATCGTCGACGGCATCACCGGCCATGTGATCGTCAATCCCCAGCCGGAGACGCTCACCACCTATCAGGGCCGGGCACGCAAGCTGAAGGCCCAGCGCCGACGCCTGGCGCGGCTGAAGGACGTGCCCGCGGTCACTCGCGACGGCAGCGCGATCACGCTGCATGCCAATGTGGAACTGCCACGCGAGGTCGACCTTGCCCGCGAGGCGGGGGCCGAGGGCGTCGGGCTGTTGAGGACCGAGTTCATGTTCATGAACCGGCACATGCCGCCGGGCGAGGACGAGCAGTTCGAGATGCTGTCCGAGCTGGTCCGGTCGATGAAGGGGAGGCCGGTGACGGTGCGTACGCTGGACGTGGGCGGCGAGAAACTGGCCTATTCGCTGAAGGAAGAGATTGGCCACCCCGTCAACCCGGCTTTGGGTGTGCGCGCGATCCGGCTGAGCCTCCGGCAGCCGCGCCTGCTGGAGGACCAGCTGGCGGCGATCCTGCGCGCCGGCCATTTCGGGCCGGTGCGCATCCTGCTCCCGATGATCGCGACCGTGGCCGAGGTCGAGCAGGTGCGCAAGGAGATGAAACGCATCGCCCGGCGGCTGGTCCGCCGGGACGTGCCCTTCGCCGATCCATTGCCGCCGCTGGGCGTGATGATCGAGGTACCGGGGGCGGCGCTGTCCGCCGACGCGTTGGCGGCGGTCTCGGACTTTTTCGCGATCGGCACCAACGACCTCACCATGTACACGCTGGCCATCGACCGTGCGGACGAACAGGTGGCGCATCTGTACAACCCGCTGCACCCGGCCGTGCTGCGCCTGATCCAGTTTGCGGTCCATGCCGGGCTGCGCGCCCGGATCTCCTGCAGCGTGTGCGGCGAGATCGCGGGCGATGCCCGCTTTACCGCGCTTCTGCTTGGCCTTGGCGTGCGCGAGCTGTCCATGGCCGCCACGGCCCTTCCCGCGATCAAGCAGCGAATCCGCAAGCTGGACCTTTCCGCGGCGACCATGCGCGCCCAGATCATCATGGAGCAGGCCGATTCAACGCGGATCGCCGATCTGTTGGACGATTTGAACGCACTGGCCTGATCCGCCCCCGGGCGGGGCAGGCAGGAAGGAGAATGCAAATGGCGAAGGCCCTGTTTCAGGGAACCGTGGTGGCGGAAAGCGAGGCGGTGGAACTGGTCGAAGGCAACCTCTATTTCCCGCCCGACGCTGTGGTTACCGAGTTATTGACGCCGACCGAAAAGACCACGATGTGCGGCTGGAAGGGGACGGCAAACTATTTTTCCGTCAGCGCCGGCGGCGAAACCGCGGAAAATGCGGCCTGGACCTACCGCGATCCAAAGCCGGCTGCTTCGAATATTAAGAACTTTGTGGCTTTCTACCCCGTGGTGACGGTCGAGGCCTGAACGGGATGGCCGTTGCCGCGGCGGCGCATGCGTCGCTGGCATTGCTTGCCGGGCATGGCGGGTGCTGGTATATCCGCCCCGCCTTCGACCACGCCCTTTACATTCAGGAGATTGACCGATGACCGCCGTTGCGGAGTTTAAGGTTGCCGACATTTCGCTGGCCGAGTGGGGCCGGAAGGAAATCGCCATCGCCGAGACGGAAATGCCGGGGCTGATGGCGCTGCGCGACGAATATGGCGCCGACAAGCCGCTGAAGGGCGCGCGCATTGCAGGCTGCCTGCACATGACGATCCAGACCGCGGTCTTGATCGAAACACTTACGGCCCTTGGTGCGGAGGTGCGCTGGTCCTCCTGCAACATCTTCTCCACCCAGGACCATGCTGCCGCGGGCATCGCCGCGACGGGCGTTCCGGTTTTTGCATGGAAGGGCATGTCAGAAGAAGAGTTCTGGTGGTGCATCGAACAGACCATCGAAGGCCCGGACGGCTGGCGTCCGAACATGATCCTGGACGACGGCGGCGATCTGACCCTGCTGATGCACCAGAAGCATCCGGCACTGATGAAGGACGTAAAGGGCCTGTCGGAGGAAACCACGACGGGCGTGCACCGGCTCTACGAGATGGAGAAGGCCAGCGAACTGCTGGTGCCGGCGATCAACGTCAACGACTCCGTCACCAAGTCGAAGTTCGATAACATCTATGGCTGCCGGGAAAGCATGGTCGACGGCATTCGCCGGGGCACCGACGCGATGATGGCCGGCAAAGTCGCAGTCGTCTGCGGCTTCGGCGACGTGGGTAAGGGCTCGGCCGCCTCACTCAGGAACGCAGGCTGCCGGGTCGTGGTGACCGAAATCGACCCGATCTGCGCCCTGCAGGCCTCCATGGAAGGCTACGAGGTGACGACCATGGAAGATGCGGCGCCCACGGGCGACATCTTCGTGACCGCCACCGGCAATATCGACGTCATCACCCAGGACCACATGCGCGCCATGAAGGACCGGGCAATCGTCTGCAACATCGGGCACTTCGATTCCGAGATCCAGATCGAAAGCCTGCGCAATTACAAATGGGAAGAGGTGAAGCCGCAGGTCCACGAGGTGGAGTTCCCCGACGGCAAGCGTCTGATCGTGCTGTCCGAGGGCCGTCTTGTGAATCTGGGTAATGCGACCGGCCATCCCAGCTTTGTCATGTCGGCCAGCTTCACCAACCAGGTGCTGGCCCAGATCGAGCTTTGGCACAACGCTGCCAACTACGAAAACCGGGTCTACGTGCTGCCCAAGCACCTGGACGAGAAGGTTGCGGCGCTGCATCTGGACAAGGTTGGCGCCAAGCTGACCAAGCTGTCGACGGCCCAGGCCGAGTACCTCGGTCTTGCCCAGGAGGGTCCGTACAAGCCGGAACACTATCGCTACTGATTTACTTTCCTTGTTAAATCCTTAACAGAGGATAACTGTCTAAAACCCCGGACTTGTTCAATTATCCGCGTCACCTTACAATAGTAATCGGGTGGCCGTTTCTTGCGTATGCCTGAAGCGGCGAGGGCTCTTCCAAAGAGGTGTTCTCCGTGACAAGTGAGGTCACGCTCGCACTTGGCGCCGCGCTGCTGCTTACATTGGGCGCGTACGTCGTGTTGTGGGCAAAGCTGGAACGCACGCGCAAGCGCGCGCGGCAGTCTCTGGAAACATGGAAAGCGCGGGCGGACGCCGGTCCGGTGGGTCTGGTCTGGCATGATGCCGGCGATGCCGGTGCCAGCGACCAGGCGCGCCGCCTGCTGGAGAGTCCGGCGCTGGACGGTCCGGCGGAGGTCGCCGCCGCCCTGGCCGATGAGGACCGGACCGCCCTGGCACAGGCGCTTGACCGTCTGGGCGCGCGGGGAGAGCCCTTCGAAATAACCGTCAGGACCGACGGCGCCGGCCGGCCGCTGAGGCTGTGGGGCAGCGTCGAGGACGGGGCGACCCTTGTCTGGGTCGCCGACGACAAGAAGTACACCGCGCTGTCGGAGGCCTACTCCGCGCGCGAGGACGAGGTGGCGACGCTCACCGGCGTGTTGCAGATGCTTCCCTTGCCGGTGTGGTGGCGGCGCGCGGAAGGCCTGGAAATCGCGGGCTGCAACAAGGCTTATGCCCAGGCGCTGGACAGCGACCCCGCGGTCGTGACGGACGAGCAGCGGGAACTGGGCGCCGGCTATATCGCGGCAGGCGGCCGGGGCCTTGCCGAGCGCGCCGCCCGGACGCGGCTTGCCCAGTCGGAAAGCCACCATGTGGTGCTGGGCGGCGAGCGGCGGCTGCTTGACTTCACCGAGATCCCCATCGACGGGACCGACGGCGCGGTCGGCGGTTATGCCGTCGACGTCACGGCTCTGGAAGAGGTTCAGGCAGAGCTTGCCAACCACATCGCGGCCCATGGCGACGTGCTGCAGAAACTGGGCACCGCGATCTCCATCTACGGCCCGGACAAGTGCCTGAAGTTCTACAACACGGCCTTCGTGCGCCTGTGGGGCATCGACGACGATGCCCTGGAAGGCGAACCCACCCTGGGCGAGATCCTTGAACTGCTGCGCGAGCGGCGGCGGCTGCCGGAGATCGTTGACTTCCCGGCCTACAAGCGGGCGCAGGACCAGCGGTTCACCTCGCTGATTGAGCCCTACGAAGAACTGATGCACCTGCCCGACGAAAGCACGCTGCGGATGGTGGTCTCGCCGCATCCGTTCGGCGGGCTGTTGATGGTCTACGAGGACGTCACGGACAGGCTGGCGCTGGAACGGTCCTACAACACGCTGATCGACGTTCAGCAGGAAACCCTGGACAACCTGCACGAGGGCCTGGCGGTGTTCGGCAGCGACGGGCGGCTCAAGCTGTTCAATCCCCGTTGCGGGCACATGTGGGACCTGCCGAAGACCTTCCTCAGCGGCGAGCCCCACATCACCGAAGTGCTGGATCGCACCAAGGACTTCTTCCCCCAGGACGGCGACTGGGACTCGCTGAAACAGAAGATCATCATGCGGGTGACTGACCCGACCGCGGATTCCGGCCAGGTCGAACTGACCAACGGCACGATCCTGGACTATGCCAGCGTGCCGTTGCCCAACGGCGAATGCCTGCTGACCTATCTGGACGTCAGCGACCGGGTACAGGTGAACCGCGCCCTTGTGGAGCGGAACCTGGCGCTGGAAAAGGCCGACAAGCTGAGATCCCACTTCATCGCGAACGTGTCCTACGAACTGCGCACGCCGCTGAACGCCATCATCGGCTTTACCGAGGTCCTCAACACCGAACTGCCAGGCAAGCTGACGATCAAGCAGAAGGATTACGTGGGCAGCATCATCAAGGCCTCCCACAACCTGATGGCGCTGATCAACGACATTCTGGATCTTGCCACCATAGAAGCGGGCTTCATGAACCCGCAGATCGAGCCCGTCGACCTGCACGGTCTGCTGAAGATCCTGATCGATGTGACCGAGGAGCGGGCGCAGGAGGCCAAGCTGGAGCTTTCCTTCGATTGCCCGGCGGAGATCGGCAAGGTCAACTGCGACGGGACGCGCGAGAAGCAGGCGGTCTTCAACGTTCTGTCAAACGCCATCAAGTTCACCCCGCCCGACGGCAGCGTCACCCTGGAGGCGCGGCGCCACATGGGGTCGATTGCCATCACCGTGCACGACCCCGGCATCGGCATCGAGCAGGATAACCACGAGCGGGTGATGGAGAAGTTCGAGCGCAGCGACGCCGGACGCAGCGGAGTAGAAGGCCGCCTTTCTCCATCGGCTTCCGGGCCAAAGGCGGCTTTCAAAAGAACGAGAGACTTTTCTCCGGCAGCGTGCAAACGATCTGTCGTCTAGGCTGCGGCAGAGCGCGACGGGGGCTAACATGGCCGAAGATACAGGTGCCGACGGTTTCCGGTTCTACGACAACCGACAGAAGTACCTTTTGTTCGTCACCACCTGCGACGAGAAGTGGGTCATCGCCGAACGCATCGGCCGGGAGATCGGACACTTGCAGCCGGTCCCGCCGTGCCTCAGCGTCTTCGATGCGGGCATGGGCGACGGTACGGTCTTGTCGCACGTGCTGCGCCATCTGCATGCGGCCTTTCCCACGGTCCCGTTTCATGTGGTCGGCAAGGAGATCAGCCTTGAAGACGTGCGGATGTCCCTGGAGAAAATGGCGGACCGGCTGTTTGAGCATCCCCAGATGGTTTTCACCGCAACCAATCTGTTCTACCGGGAGGCACCCCGTCTGGCGCTGGAGACCCGCGACGCGTCTGCAGTGAACTGGATCGAAGTTGCGCTTGAAGGGAACCGGGCGCGCGACTTCGCCGAGCAGATCCGCGCATTGCAGCCCGTGCTTTCCGACGGCTGGCAGGTCAGGGCCAGCCCGCGAACCGGCAATCTGGTGTACGAAAAACCGTCGGCGCTGGTGCTGTATCGCGCCGACCAGCGGTTCGCCCTGGACCGTGTCGTGCCGCAGCGCGGTGGGCCGCTGCCGGGCTACGACCTGATCATCGTCTCGCAGCCCTACCGGGCGCGGGCACCGCTGGATTTCAAGGCCGGCCGGGTCCTGGCGCCACTGACGCGGGCACTGGCCCAAGGCGGGCGTCTGGTTGCCGTCCAGTCCTACGGCGACGACCCGGGGCTGGAGATCATCCGGCGCATCTGGCCCGACGAGGATCCGTTCCGCCACAAGAGCCGTGACCTGATCGCCGCGTTGCGCGCGCACCTGGGCGGGGAGGCCGGCCGCTATGCCTTCGACCGCGGGGCGGCGTCGGATTCCATGTTCCGCTATCACATGTACATGCTTCCTTCCGAAGTGGCCGGTAGCATCGGAACCTCGACCCTGCTGGCCGCCTGGAACGCCGCGGTCTATGTGGCCCAGATCGAAGACGGCCGTCTCGCCCAGGCGATGTCGCAGGGCGACTACCTCCAGGCCACGGCGGACGTGCTGCATGCCCACGGCGGATTGTGGTTCAACGACGAGTCCTTCGTGGTGGTGCGGACGCCGGGCGCCTAGCGGCGCCGCCGGTTTCTATTCAGTGATCGCGGTGGTCGCGCCGGCCGACGCGGTTTCCCTGGAAAGCAGCACAGCGCCGTGTCCGACAACGACGTCCTCCTCGACCATCTGCGCCTCGCATGCCAGGACGGGGCCGTCTCCTTGATGGTTGATTGCGCAGGCGATCACGACTTCGGCGCCGGCCGCACGCAGCCGCTGCCGTGCCCGCTCGTCCAACGGATCGCCCGGTTCGAGACGCAGGCCAGAGATCTGGTCGTCCGCGATGAGACCGTGATCCGTCTCTGCCCGAAGCCGCGCAACCAGGTGGTTCCGCGCCCCGGCTGCGGCCTCGCGGGTGGCCAGGCCCGCGACGGGCGCGACCGGGAGAACGGCGATCCGGCGCGGCCGGTCGAGTTCGTTCAAGAGCGGCCCGACCAGGACGTCAGGCTGATCCGGGACGGCCGGGGCACCGCCCGACCAGGAAATGACGTCGCCGCTGCCGGCGCGCCCCGAACGGGCCTGTGCTTCCGATTTCTCGAACACAGCGGCGGCGAACTGCAACTGGGCGATGCCGTGCTGGAAGCGCATGTTGGTGCAGTCGACGGTTTCGCGCCGGATCGTCCCGCCCTTCACCCGGCTCTCCCGCGCGCCGATGGTGACCGCCCCGCCGGTGATCGCCTCCATCACGCAGGAGTCGAAATAGCCGAGTTCCAGGAACTCGCCCTCGTCCAGCGGAATGGTGCGGCCTGCCGGCAATTCGTCGAAAGGAAGAATGTTCGGCTGGCTGGCGGCGTCGATGAAGATCACGATCGCTGAGCCAGAACGTTCGTAAGCCGTCTGGGCCAATGCAGGGGCCGACACTGCCAGCCCAGTGAGAACATAAAGGAAACAAAAGCGAATCAACATGCTACGACCGGATCCTCAACCGCGTTCATGCATAGTATGGAATGATTTGGGCGGATACCGGAACCCCCTCATCCGGCCCTTCGGGCCACCTTCGCCCCGCCGGGGAGAGGGGTTGGGGT